>OGZX01002342.1_pt1 | contig 15524 bp, 9 predicted proteins | sample 1576881 | NCBI WGS metagenome assembly OGZX01 (sample SAMEA3541542, study PRJEB24748) | human gut metagenome | biome: human gut; feature: human-associated habitat; material: faeces | place: China | collected 2012
CTCTGTAGTCAGTATTCCCTCCGGAACATCCACTCCGGCTTTATGAAGTTCGTGTGCCAGAAGTGTTACCTGTGGCACATCCAGTCTGTATTCTTTCAGAGTTTCCACCTGTGAGAAAATCTCTCTGGGTGTTCCCTGCATCACCACTTCTCCGTTGTCCATAACATATACCTTGTCCGCATGAACAACTTCTTCCATATAGTGGGTGATCAGAATGACTGTCACTCCTTCCCGTCTGTTAAGGTCACTGACTGCCTCAAGAACTTCCTTTCGTCCATTCGGATCCAGCATTGCAGTTGGCTCATCCAAAATGATGCATTTCGGACGCATTGCCATGACACCGGCAATTGCAACTCTCTGCTTCTGTCCGCCGGAAAGTTTATTCGGAGAATGATAACGATAGGATGTCATTCCTGTTTTTTTCAGGCTCTCATCTACACGCTCCCAGATTTTCTCTGTGGGCACACCCATATTCTCCGGTCCGAATCCTACGTCTTCTTCTACTACAGTTCCTATGATCTGATTGTCAGGATTCTGAAAAACCATGCCCGCTTTCTGGCGGACTTTCCATAATTCCGGCTCTTTAGACGTGTCAATCCCATCTACCCACAAAGTTCCTTCCGTCGGAAGCAACAGCGCATTCAGGTGCTTTGCAAGAGTAGATTTTCCGGAACCATTATGTCCCAGAACAGCCACGAATTGTCCGGCTTCAATGTCCAGGTTTACATCATTGACAGCACGCTGCGTATCCTGCACGTTACCATCTTCATCATACTTGAGATAGTCAAATCCCAGCTTGAATGCCTTGATAATTCCCATAATATTTTTTGTCCTCGTATTTTGTCTGTCTGCTGCTTATTTTCACAGGAAAAGAATCCCGTCAGTAAACAGCGAATATTTATTTTTTCAGGCTTCTTCAGTAGCTGCCAGTCCGGTCAACTCGTCAATCAGAGCCCAGATCTCATCTCTTCCCTGCTTCGTCTCAGCAGAGAAAGGAATAATAATGCCATCTTTGCTCAGCTTCAGCCCTTCTTTGATTGCTTTGATATTTTTCTGAACCTGGCTTCGTTTGAGCTTGTCAAGCTTCGTTGCAATAATGATCGGCTCATAGCCATTGTTCAGAATCCAGTCATACATCATCTTGTCATTTGCAGACGGATCATGACGGATATCAATAAGAAGGAAAACCGCCTTCAGGTTTTTGGATGTATGAAGATATCTTTCGATCATCTTGCCCCATTTTTCCTTCTCAGACTGTGAAACCTTTGCGTATCCGTAACCAGGGAGGTCTACCAGATACATGGCTTCATTGATATTATAAAAGTTAATGGTCTGTGTTTTTCCCGGCTGTGCACTTGTTCTGGCAAGAGATTTCCGGTTCATCAGCCCGTTGATCAGCGATGATTTTCCCACATTTGATTTTCCTGCAAATGCAACCTCCGGTCTGTTGGTGTCCGGGAGTTTGCTGGTAATACCGCATACGATATCTAATGATACATTCTTAATAACCATTGATTTCCTCTCTTTTTTCACAACAAATGGTCAATCTTTACTGACTGACCATTTATTTTATACCAGTGCCTTATTAAGCACTTCCTTCATCGAACTTACAAAGGTAATGGTAAGTCCGTCTGTGATTTCCTTATCTAATTCCTGAATATCCGGTTTGTTTTCTGCCGGCACTAACACCTCTTTGATCTTAGCATATTTTGCCGCAAGAAGTTTTTCTTTCAAACCGCCGATCGGAAGAACTCTTCCTCTCAGTGTGATCTCACCGGTCATTGCAAGGTCTGCCCTTACCGGCTTCTTAATAATTGCGGAAAGGATTGCAGTTGCCATGGTAATACCTGCGGATGGTCCGTCTTTTGGTACTGCCCCTTCCGGAATATGCACATGAATATCGTTTTCCTGGAAAAATTCCGGCTCAACTTTATAGTCAGAAGCAATGGAACGAATGTAAGTAATACCTGCCTGTGCAGACTCTTTCATAACATCTCCCAACTGTCCGGTGAGCATCAGCTCACCCTTGCCGGGCATTACATTGACTTCAATCTGCAGTGTATCGCCGCCCACCTGTGTCCAGGCAAGCCCGCGGGAAATACCAATCTCATCTTTCTTATTTGCCATAAGATAGTTGAAATGCTCTTTTCCAAGAAAATCTGACAGATTCTTTGAAGTCACTGTAACTTTCTTTTTATCTTCTTCCATGATCAGACGTGCAGTTTTTCTGCATATCTGTCCGATGGTTCTCTCCAGGTTTCGAACTCCGGCTTCTTTTGTATAATTGTTGATGATCTTCTTAAGAGCCGCTGACTGGATTGTCAGTTTACCTTTCTCGATACCGTTCTCTTCCATCTGCTTCGGAATCAGATGTTCCTTTGCAATATGTTCCTTCTCATTCTCAGTATAACCTGCGATCTCGATCAGTTCCATACGGTCAAGAAGTGGTCTCGGAATGCCCTGAACATCGTTTGCAGTTGCAATAAACAGTACTTCTGAAAGATCCTGTGGAACCTCTATATAATGATCCATAAATCTGCTGTTCTGTTCCGGATCAAGCACCTCAAGAAGTGCCGCAGAAGTATCTCCTTTATAATCACTGCTGGTCTTGTCAATCTCATCCAGAAGCATCAGAGGATTGCTCACTCCTGCCTGCTGTAATGCTGCAGTGATCCTTCCCGGCATTGCTCCTACATAAGTCTTTCTGTGGCCCCGGATCTCAGCCTCATCTCTCACACCGCCCAGACAGATACGTACATATTTCTTATGCATTGCTTCTGCAATCGATCGGGCAATGGAGGTTTTACCTGTTCCGGGAGGTCCTACCAGACAAAGGATCGGACTTTTTCCCTTATGTGTCAGTTTGCGGACGGAAAGGAACTCCATCACACGCTCCTTCACATCTTTCAGACCGTAATGACCTTCCTGAAGTACTTTCCATGCTTCTTTCAGATCATCAGAATCTGTGGATTTCTTCTCCCACGGAAGTGCCAGCATGGTCTCAATATAACCACGCAGTACTGCATTCTCGGATACATTGCTGTTGGTATTCTTAAATCTCTCGATTTCTTTGCTGATCTTCTCTTTTACCTCATCGCCGGCCTGAAGTTCCTGGAGTTTCTTCTTAAACTCCTCTGCGTCATCCGCAGTATTATCCTCACCCAGTTCCTCACGTATCAGTTTCAGCTGCTCTCTGAGAATATATTCTCTCTGATTCTTATCAATTCTGGCCTTCACTTTTTTCTGGAGATCTCTGCCAATCTGCATGATCTCAATCTCATTTCCAAGGATTGCACCCAGAACTTCATAACGTTCCTCCAGTGTAAGTGCCTCCAGGATCTTCTGCTTATTCTGATAAGATAAAGGAATATTTACGGCAATCTGCTCAACCAGTTCCTCAACATTATCTATATTTAAAATCTGTGCTACCAGCTCTTTGCTGACTTTTCCATTTTCCATGCAGTATCTGTGGAATAATTCCTTAAGGCTTCTGTGCATGGCTTCCATCACTGGTTCCGGCATCTGCATTTCTTCTTCATCAACAGGTGTGATCTCACTTCTGATAAACGGAAACTCCTGCTCAAATTTCACAAGTGTGGCTCTTCCCGTTCCCTCTACAAGTACCCGCAAAAGATTCTGCGGAAGTTTCACAACCTGTTTGATATAGGCAATGGTTCCTACATGATATACACCTGCCAGATCCGGTGATTCCACCTCAGAATCAATCTGAGTAACCAGAAAAATCTTCTGGTCATGAAGCATGGCAGCTTCAATCGCCTTGACAGAACGCTCCCTGCTCACATCAAAATGAACGATCATCCCGGGAAGGATGGTAGTCCCCCTGAGAGCGATCGCAGGCAGCACTATATTCTGATTTGTCATTTATTGTTCAGTCCCTTTCATCAGGCTGTTTCCGGTTTATCCTTCTTGTGTGTCCGGGACGTTCTTCTGCTTCCGGCTGTCTTCGCCTGTGCAGGAGCTTCTCCGCGGACGATCTCCGGCTCACCGGTGCCATCTACTACATCTTTGGTAATTGTACACTTGCGGATCGTGTCATCTGACGGAATCTTATACATCAGATCCATCAGTGAACCTTCCATGATCGCACGCAAACCTCTGGCTCCTGTCTTACGTTCCAGAGATTTCTTTGCGACCAGTTCAAGTGCATCATCTTCAAAATCAAGTTCAACACCATCCAGTTCAAATAATCTGTGATACTGTTTGGTAAGTGAGTTCTTCGGCTCTTTCAGAATACTGATCAGCGCATTCTCATCCAGCGCATCCAGAGTTACAACTACCGGCACACGACCGATAAACTCAGGAATCAGGCCGAATTTGATAAAGTCTTCCGGCATTACATCCTTCAGGATTTCACCCACATTTCTGTCTTCCTTAACAGAAACCTCTGCACCGAAACCGATGGACTTGGTATCCTGTCTGGACTCGATAATCTTCTCGATTCCGTCAAAAGCACCGCCGCAGATAAACAGAATATTTGTTGTATCAATCTGAAGAAACTCCTGATGAGGATGCTTGCGGCCACCCTGAGGCGGAACACTTGCCACTGTACCTTCCAGAATCTTCAGAAGTGCCTGCTGTACGCCTTCACCGGAAACATCGCGGGTTATGGATGGATTCTCAGATTTTCTTGTGATCTTATCAATCTCATCAATATAGATAATTCCGTACTGTGCACGTTCAATATCATAATCTGCTGCCTGAATGATCTTGAGAAGAATATTCTCAACATCCTCTCCTACATATCCGGCTTCTGTCAGTGTGGTAGCATCTGCAATAGCAAACGGTACATTCAGAAGTCTGGCAAGTGTCTGAGCCAGCAGAGTTTTACCTGAACCTGTAGGTCCAAGCATCAGTATATTACTCTTCTGAAGCTCTACATCAGAATTTTTTGACGCAAGAATTCTTTTATAGTGATTATAAACAGCAACGGAAAGAGCCTTTTTTGCTGCATCCTGACCAATTACATAATCATCCAGAACTGCATGGATCTCTTCCGGTTTTAACAGATTAATATCAGAATTCAAAACCTCGTCATCATAAGGATTTAATTCTTCCTCCATGATCTCTGAGCAGATGCCAATGCACTCGTCGCATATAAATACTTTACCATCCGGACCTGCGATCAGTTTTCTTACCTGATCTTCTGTCTTCTGGCAAAAGGAGCATCTTACTTTTCCTTCTCTCATTTTTTCTGCCATGAATTTATGTCTGTCCTTTCTCTATACTAACTAATAAGACTCCTGTGACGATTCACAGGAGTCTTATCTTTCGCATTATTTATGCATGACTACACCGTCAATCAGTCCATATGCCTTTGCTTCTTCAGCAGTCATATAGTTGTCCCGGTCTGTATCACGCTCAACAACTTCTATCGGCTGACCGGTATTTGCAGCCAATAACTCATTTAAAGTTCTCTTTGTCTGTGCGATATGATCTGCCACGATCTGAATCTCTGTTGCCTGTCCCTGCGCACCGCCGGATGGCTGATGGATCATGATAGTGGAATGCGGAAGAGCAAATCTCTTTCCTTTTGCACCGCCTGCCAGAAGAAAGGCACCCATGCTGGCAGCCATTCCAAGACAAATGGTAGAAACATCGCATTTAATATACTGCATGGTATCATAGATCGCCATGCCGGCTGTTACGGAACCGCCCGGGCTGTTGATATACAGCTGAATATCTTTACCAGGATCTTCTGCTTCCAGGAAAAGAAGCTGTGATACGATCAGTCCTGCACTCACATCATTTACTTCCTCACCAAGAAAAATGATTCTGTCCTTCAGAAGCCTTGAATAGATATCATAGCTTCTCTCTCCCCTGCTTGTCTGTTCAATGACATAAGGTACTAAACTCATATAAACGCCTCCATTTACGCGGCTGATTTTTTTCCGAAAGAGGCAGACATCTGAGCCTGTCTCTTTCCGGTTCTTAAAATTCGATTACTTTAAAATTAAACTTCCTTAGCAGCGTCAGCGATAACAGTAACTGCTTTCTGTACAGCCATGTCTTTCTTCATCTGCTCAAGTTCACGCTCTCCAAGTAATTCTTTTAACTTGTCAGCTTCCATTTTGTATGCTTCAGCCATCTTGGAGATCTCTTCATTTACTTCTTCCTCTGTTGGCTGAATGTTCTCAACTTCTGCTACTTTCTCAAGAACCAGTCTTGTCTGGATTCTCTTTAATGCCTGTGGTTTCATGTCTTCCATCATCTTGTCAGCAGTCATGCCTGTGAACTGGAAGTACTGATCCATGGATAATCCCTGAGACTGCATTCTTCTGCTGAAATCATCAAGCATCTGACGGCACTGTGTCATAAGCATAGCTTCCGGAATATCCATCTGTGCATTTTCGATTGCTTTATCTACTGCTGCATCTTCTTTTGCACGTTTTGCTTCGTCTGCTTTTTTATCTTCAAGGTTTGTTTTTACATGCTCTTTGTACTCTGCAAGTGTATCGAACTCAGAAACATCTTTTGCAAAATCATCATCCAGTTCAGGAAGTTCTTTTGCTTCGATCTTCTTAACTGCGCATTTGAAGATTGCTTCTTTACCTGCAAGTTCTTTTGCCTGATATTCTTCAGGGAATGTAACTTTTACGTCTACATCATCGCCAACTTTAGCACCAACAAGCTGTTCCTCGAATCCCGGGATAAATGTGTTGGAACCAAGTGTCAGAGGATACTCTGTAGCCTGTCCGCCATCGAAAGGTACTCCGTCTACAGATCCTTCGAAGTCGATTGTTACAATATCATTTAACTGAGCTGCGCGGTCTTCTACGCTGATTGTTCTGGAGTTTTTCTCCTGCTCTTTCTTGAGTTCAGCTTCTACGTCTTCGTCTGTTACTGTGATTTCAGTTTTCGGTACTTCTACACCTTTGTAATCACCTAATGTAACTTCCGGTTTAACAGCAACTTCTGCTGTGAAGATGAATGCTTTTCCAGGCTCAGCCTGTGTAATGTCGATTGTCGGCTGGGAAACGATCTCAAGTTCGCATTCAGCTAATGCTTTGCTGTAGTGTTCCGGGATCAGAGCGTTAACAGCATCTTCAAGGAATACTCCTTTGCCATACATCTGCTCGATCATTTTTCTTGGAGCTTTTCCTTTACGGAATCCAGGGATGGAAATTCTTCCTTTTGCTTTCTGGTATGCATTCTGCATTGCTTTTTCTAAATCTTCAGCGGCAACTTCGATAGTAAGTTTAGCCATGTTTTTTTCCATTTTTTCCACCTGTAAACTCATGTTACATGTTCCTCCTTAATTTTCAGGTTATGATTGCGACTGGTTTTTCAGCTGCGTTATATCATTCACAGTTTTTACCTATTTCTATATATTTAAGTCTAAGCTCCGCTCCCACTGTTGCAGAAGCGGGAGACCTCTCTATAACTCAATTATATATTTACAGTCATTGTAGCAGTATAGCACAAAAAATCCAAAAGTGCTAGTGTTTTTTCGCATAAAAATAAGGGTTTGAGGACGATTTAGCGGGTATATACTACTGATTCTGCGATTTCTTTTGCTTTTTCGTCATTTTCAAGCTGTGAAATCAGGGAAAGTGCGAAGTCTACAGCTGTTCCCAGACCACGGCTAGTGGTTATATTTCCATCTACTACCACATTGTCTTCGCTGGTCTTGGCACCGTCTCCTGCAATAATTTCCATGAAGGACGGATAAGAGGTGGCTTTGCGGTTTTTGAGGAATCCAAGACCTGAGAATACACTTGGTGCAGCACAGATAGCGGCGATTTTTTTGCCTCTGCTGTTGAAATCTGTCAGAAGGTCTGTAAGTGGTTTGTATCCTGCAAGATATTTGGTTCCCGGCATTCCTCCCGGGAGGACAAGCATGTCGGCATCTGCGAAGTCTGTTTCTGCGAATGTTGTATCAGTGAGCATGGTGATACCGTGAGATGTCTGGATCTGTTTGGTTTCTTTGATGGATACAGTTTTGATATCGATTTCTGCGCGGCGGAGAAGGTCTACTACTGTGAGGCCTTCGATGTCTTCGAAGCCGTCGGCGAGGAAAATGTATACTTTTTTGCTCATTTTGGGTTCCTCCTGATTGATTTTTTTATAAAAGTTTCATCCTATTTTCTGAAATGGATTATAGCATTATTTGTTTGGAGTTACAATGTTTGTTTGGAGCTTTCTGCTTTTACCATATCTCTGGTTTCAAGTCTTTCGGCAATGGATTGGGATATGTTTCACCGTTTAGGGTTTTTGTCAGTTCTTCTCTGGCTTTATTTACTAACTCTGGTTTTTGCAGGAAGTCTATGGCCGTGAGAGCCATGATCCTGGCGGCATAGAGCATTCCTTTGTGGGCGATTGAAGATTTACCCTGGGCTGCTGCCTGCCAGGAGTGGAGGGCGGTTCCTGCTGCGAATGTTGGGATGTTGAGATGGACGGTTGGTACCAGCCAGCTTACATCGCCCACATCAGTGGAGTATTTGAGATCACTGTACAAATTCTGGTATGCCATTGGCTCAAAGATTGGTTTTTTCATTACTTCAGCAGCTTTGGGGCCGAAGTAGTCCCGGGCAATTGTGGGGAGTTGATTTTTGTCCTGATCTGAGAGGGACTGTTGGAATTTTTGTGCGTAGGCATATTCTTCTTCAGTGTAAGTGATCGGACCCAGTTTTTCCAGATACGCATTCATGTGATCTGCCAGGATTTTGCTGGAGATCAGGTTTGAATATGCCGCTACCTGGCGTATTTCTACAGTAGTTTCAGTCATAAGTGCTGCGCCCCTGGCTATGTTGCATACGCGGTTATAGAGTTCTTTTACCTGGGTGATCTTTGGGGCGCGGATAGCATAAAGTACCTGAGCCCTGGACTGGACTACATTTGGGGCATCTCCGCCTGTATCTGTTATGGCATAGTGGATCCTGGCCTCATCTATCATGTGTTCACGCATGTAGTTTACGCCCACATCCATAAGCTCTACTGCATCCAGTGCAGAGCGGCCCAGTTCGGGACACATGGATGCATGAGCCGAAGTTCCGTGGAATGTAAAAAATACTCTGAAATTTGCCTTGGTGCTTCCGTAGCATGCACGCCGCCCCTGTTCCGGGTGCCAGCAAAGAGCCAGGTCACAATCATTAAAATAACCGTCACGTACAAGAAATGCCTTGCCGCCTGCGTTTTCTTCAGCAGGACAGCCGTAATAACGGATCGTGCCTTGCAGGTTATGTTCTTTCATAAAGTCTTTTAATGCAATTGCAGAAGCAAGAGTTCCTGTTCCGATAAGCTGATGACCACAGCCGTGGCCACAGCTGTCAGTATGTACAGGAATCCTCTCTGCTACATCTGCCTTCTGTGAAAGTCCCGGCAGTGCATCAAATTCTCCAAGGAATGCTATGACTGGTTTTCCTGATCCATATTCTGCAATAAATGCAGTCTTCTCTCCTGCCAGATCTGCTTTGATGGAAAACCCTGCCTGTTTTAATACATGCTGCAGCAATTCAGAAGATCTGTATTCCTGGAATCTGGGTTCTGCAAATTCCCAGATCTTATTACTGATCTCAACATAATATTCTTTCTTACTGTCGATTTTTTCTGAGATTTCTTTTATGTATTCGTCTGTATGATCCATTCTGTTGTCCGCTTTCTTTTTTATATTTCCAGTCACATATCCGCACTTCACTTCACAGCATCAACAGTTATTCAAAAGTCTCTGATTCTCCATTTTCTTTGTATACTCAAGACACAGCATTGTAATATCATCAAACTGGTCATTGCCTCCTACAAAAGCGTCAATATCCGCCTTTACAAGCTTCAGAGTTTCTTCCGGATTACTGCTTAAGCACTGCTGATTCAGAACATGATCCAGTCTGTCCATTCCGTACAGCTGCCTGTCCTTATCCGTTGCCTCTGTCACTCCATCTGTATACTGGAATATTTTGTCTCCGATATTCAGCTGAAGCTTTTGTTCCTTATATACGATGTCCTCTATCCCTGCAAGGACGAAACCAGCACGTATTTTGTAGGCTTCATAGGTGTTGGTTTCCTTGCGGTAAACAAACGGCATTTCATGTCCGGCGTTTACATACCTGAATTCACCGGTCACAAGATCCAGCACACCCTCAAAGGCTGTAATGAACATTCCGTTTTCATTGGATTCACACAGAATATTATTGACCTCTGTAAAGACTTCTCCCAGGTCTCTGCCCGGCTGTGTATGATCCTTGATCAGGGTTTTGCCGATAACCATGAAAAGGGCTGCCGGAACTCCTTTGCCGGAAACATCAGCCATAACAATCGCCATATGCCTGTCATCAACCATAAAGAAATCATAAAAATCTCCACCAACTTCCTTTGCCGGTGTCATGGTCGCATAAATATCCATCTCATCCCTGTCAGGAAATGCAGGGAATATGCAGGGAAGCATGGAAGCCTGGATCTGTGTTGCCACGTTCAGCTCTGCTCCGATACGTTCCTTCTCAGCAGTCACCCGGGTAAGGTTATCCATATAATTAATAATACTTTTCTGCATGGATTGGGTTGCATGATAAAGTTCTTCTATCTCATCTCTGGTATGAATATCAAGATCTATGATGTTGTTCTCATCATACCCTTCCTCGCCATTGCCAAATTTGTGTGTTGCTTCCGTAATCAGCTCAATGGGCCGGGAGATTCTCTTTTTGATTTTTCTGGATATGCCCATACCGGCAGCCAGGATGATCAGAATGCAAAGGCATACCATCAGTACAGTAAAACGAATGGTATTTCTGACAATCTCTGTCATGTCAATATCTACAAAGGCAACTGCACATTTCTCTCCATCAGATGAAAGTACCGGCTCTCCCGCAGATGACAGCCATCCAAATTCTGTTCTGCTCACAGTAGGCTCCAAGCGTTCGTTTCCTTTCAGTTTATCAAATCTTTCCGAAAGCTCTTCCTTATAGCCAAGAGTCAGATAACCTGACGAAGGATCAAACAGATACACACTGGAATGATCCTGGATCATCTGAATATACAGATATTCAATATTCATATCTGCCTGTATAGAATGAAGATATTCATTTATCCTCTCATAATTCTGATACATGCCTTTCTCTTTAAGCCAGTCTATGATCGGCTGTTCATCATCAGCCGCTACTGCTTCTTTCTGGATCTGTTCAAATTCTTCCGTATCTATCTCTTTACACAGTTCTTCGATAAAATCCCCATTTACCTGATCTGATACCGTCTTCGCGATTTCAAGCGCTTTATCATTATAGAGTTTTCTATACTGTCTGTTATTCACAAGAGAACTTCCAAGAAGCATTAAAACCCCAACCACCAACATAGAACCGATGAGAAATTTAATCAGTTCAACATTCAGCTTTCGTCTTTTTTCCATGCTCTTTGACCTCCTTTTTTGTCTCTGTGTGCTGCAAATGTGGTGCTGATCAGGAAAGCTGCTGAAAGCACACTCACAAGAATCAGCACAAAGATAAGGCCTCTGCCTACACCAAGGACCAGCACATAGCCAAACACAAAGGAACCCAGAGACTGTGCACCATTCTCAAACAGGCTGTAAACCCCAAGTCCTCTGTCATATCCAAACCGTTCTACATCCTTCAGATCTGTAAAATAACTGGTAAGTAATGGAATCCCAAAGCTGTCTGCAACTCCAATCAATGCCAGTGCGATCAGAAGAGATGGTATATTCTGAAGCATTGCCACCTCCAGAAAAGCTGCTGCATAAATAAACGCAGCTGCTGCAAGCCCCAAATGCTTCCATCCTCTGTTGGAAAAGAATTCCGTGAGAGGAGTTCCCAGGATCAGTACAAAAATTCCGTTTAAAAGATAGGTATATCCAATATAGGTTTCCGAAAGTCCCCATTCAGAACCAACAATAGGAAACATATAATTCAGGAAATATCCACAGATCAGAAGCGGAATCATCATCAGCAGGAAAAAACTAATAATCCTTGGACGAAAGATAAACTGAACAATATTCATATGTGTATCTTCTGTTTCGCAGTTCTCCTCTTCGTTATCTGAAGTATATTTACTCATATACTTATTTGCTACCAGAAACAGCAGCACACTGAGTACTGCAGTGACAGCAAACAACGCTGTATAGGACATCCATTGCAGAAGGAAGCCACCAAACACAACTGCACAGTTTGCACCGCTCAGGGAGGATACACTGTAATAGGCATAGGCTCTGTTCTTCTCCTCATCAGGAAGCTCCACGATCATAAGATTGACAAGTAAAAGCAATACTCCCCAGCCTGCTCCAAGAAGCAGGGCGCTTAAAGTAAGCAGCCATATATTGGGAACCACTCGCAATCCAAGTCCTGCTGTAAGCAGTACAGAGCTTACAAAAACAGATCTCTTTGCCCCAAGCTTATGTATTACCTTTCCGCCAAGCGCTGAGAAAATGGCGCCGGATAACACCTCTGCAGATATAGGAACTGCTGCAAGCATGGCCGGTGATAATCCCTGTACTGACATCTTCTCAGAAATCTTCATTGCATAGATGGGAAGAATCGCACAGGTCAGATTTGTAAAAAAGAAAACAAGAAATACAATAAATCTGAAAATTTCCACAGGAAGTCTGCTATTGTTTTCCTCCTGTTTTCGTCTTTTCAGTTCCTGCCTTCCCTTTATAAAATAAATCACCTCAAAGGTAAGCATGAAAAATACTACCATAATTGCGATCAGGTTGATGATCAGAGACACCTGGATCTCTCTGCTTTTCTCTGTCAGACTGTTCATATCTGTTCCGACTTCTATAATCCCAATAATATCTCCGCTTTTATCCCGGATGGGACTATGGATAAATACAAAGCTTCCGGAGCTTGAGTTTGTAGCATAGGTTTTTGTAGCCCCCTGCTCCATAACCTCCTGAAGATCTGTGCCTTCATATTCCCAGTCATAGGGATAGGACACACAGATATCCTCCAGGGTATAGACCAGGGTAACCGTTCCGTCTTTTACTTTATAAAGTACACAGTACAGATCCTGTGAACTGTCAGAATCCGAGAAGAATACATCCCTTACTACCTGCCGGACCTGTCTGTAATCCTCATTCATAAAATCAGAAGGCTTTTCCAGCCTCTGAAATGCATCTGCAGGAAGTCTGTTTGTTACTGCTGATGCGGCAAATTTCTCTCTTGTATAGGTTTCATCGACCAGCAGACTTTGGAACTGCGGAAACAAGGTGCCAATAAACAGAGCCGCAACTCCCACAATAATCCCTATGACTGCCATGGTAATCTTTGCATAAAAGCTGAATTTTTTTACCAGTATCTTTAACAAAGTCACCGCAAAAAACAAAACAGCAGCGACAATCACTGCACAGGCAGCCCACAGCAGGCAGTTCCATACCTGCAGTTTTCCTGATAGCGGAACGTCCCAGAACTGTTCATAGTCCTCTCCATCCCACAATATAACAGAATAATTGGTAGAGGAAACCAGGGTTCCCGGTGCACTCACATGATATGCAATCTCTCTTTCCTTCAAAGACTCTTCCACAGTAAGTCTGTCTGTATTTCCTGTATTTTCCATATCACAGGGTATCCGTATGATATCCCTGAGACCAATATCAGCTGAATAAAGCACTCCATCCGAGTAACTGATCTCCTGCGGAATACTTCCGTCAACTGTATCACTGTCATAGAGCAGTTCATCCTGTCCGCTGTCTGTATATTTATAAATTTTACCGTCATAAGTCACATAAAACAGGCTATCACTGTCTCTGTCATAAGCACAACACAAAATCCTGTCCTGCGCATCAGCAACAGAAAAAACTTTCGAGCTTCCCTGTTCTGTGTTACTGACCAGAATGCCCTCCTTTTCCTTTTGCATGTAGATCACACCATGCTCGGTGGGTACCATTCCCACAATGTTGCGCCTTACACTACCCTTCTCTGCTTCTACAGAAGCAACCGTTGATATATATTTTCCCTTTGATGACAGTTTGACGATTCCTTCACTGGCAATCTGAACTCCCTGCTCAATACGGACATCATGAAGATACACATTCCCATCTCCGTCTGCCACAACCCTCTCAGCACTCAGAAAACTTTTATCAGAGGCACATGCCCGCCATAAAAGCCTTCCGTCAGCAGATATTTTCAATATTTTCCTGTTGGAATCATCAATCACATAAGTACATCCATCCCCATCTCCGGATGCATAGGATACTGAAGAAAATGTATAAGGTTTAAAAGGATTGGTAAACATCCATTCCCTGCCTGCATACACTACAAAAACAGAACATACTGTCAAAAGCAGCATAATTATTAAAATCCACTGTTTTTTTCTCTTATGTTCCATGCACCTTAACCTCTTTCTGTTAATGTAAGTTTTGATAGCAGAGTATGGGCAGGCGCCATATGCTCTTTATAATAACGCAGATTTTCAACTCCCATATCTTCTGTGTAATTGATCGTATCTGCAGACTGCAGATATCGTTCAAAGCTTTCCCGCAACAAATACTCATTAATTCCCTTGATCCGGTTAACTGCATTTTTATACTGATATACGCCAAGTCCGTTACGGCAGCTCACAATACAAAGTCCTGCCATTTTTCCCTCTACTCTTACAAGAATTCCATTAATCCTGATTTTATCAAAAACAGGAACCAGATTGTCGATCACCCGGAGCAGGCAGCCACAGTGGCACTCCTCACAAGTTTTCTCCCCACACCATTCCCTTTCCATAAATTCCCGGATCTCCTCCCGATGGAAAGGGGTTATCTCTTCTGTCTCATATGCAAATCTACGTTTGAAATAATTATAACGGTAACGGTCATCCTGCATATCCATACCTGCCAGAAACTGCTCAGGCGTAAAGGTATAATCCATATAATCACGGTTATCCTCTATTTCAAACTGAATGCCACTGGCTTCATAATAAGGAAGCATCCATGGAACCACATCCATAATGATCAGCTGTGCATCAAATCCCGCAAAATCTTCCTTCAGGATCTGCATAACTTTCTTTATCTTTTCCTCCGTATAGTTTCCTACAAACGGAACAGCTACCGGATACCCTTCTGTATTCAAATATGTAATATTGATTAAAAGCCCTTCTGCTATTTTGAAGTAGGTGGGATAGGAATCCCTCCATCCAATCAAATTCAAAAAGCTGGTGTTGGCTGACCAGTGATCATTCATACTGTCATAATACGGATCAAACAGGCTCTGATCCTCCACTCTAAGTTCCTGATAACCACGCGCAAGGAAGATTTCCAGCATTTTCTGTGGTATTTTATAATATTTTTTTGTATCTGATTTCATACGGCCTCCTCTGAATATCAGTGCATAATCTCCAACTATGATCGTGAGAAATATTTACAGCTACGCACTTACAAATATTATATCTCCATTTTTCAAATATTCCAACATAATATTAAAGTTGTTGGTTATATTCATTCTTTATAATAAAAATATGGCTTTGCGAAGCTATTCCACAAAGCCATATTTTTATTATATTCTATCGTCAGGATATCTCGGGTTTTCTGTGACCTTCGCTCACAAAAAACACCTCGCGGGATATTACCAGTGAACAGTAAC
>OGZX01002351.1_pt1 | contig 15476 bp, 9 predicted proteins | sample 1576881 | NCBI WGS metagenome assembly OGZX01 (sample SAMEA3541542, study PRJEB24748) | human gut metagenome | biome: human gut; feature: human-associated habitat; material: faeces | place: China | collected 2012
TTTCGCCAGCGCAGCAAATTCATCCCGTATCTCATCATCCACCGTCCACATAACACGTGGATTACCGGCTTAAGAATTTGCAGGTGGTGAATTATATCGAGTATAATTATACCGAGGCACAAGAGTCTCCTTATGGTGATTTTTCCGATTACACTCATTTACAACCATATGATCGTCCTTATGACAAGAATGGAACATTGATTTCCGGAGCATTGGAATTTTCAACACTACCTCATAGGGATACCCGAGTGAATAATCCTTTGTACGAGGCTCGTTTAAATAATTTTGAATACGAGAAAGGGGATGTGTTTATCGATCGATTGATGGCTCAATGGTTCTTGACGGATTATTTGCATTTAAAAGGTCAGATTGCTATAACGAAAGAATTTACTAAAAAAGAACGTTTTATTGATCCTCTTTCTTCCAACACGACTGCAAAAGCTCAGAAGGAAGCGGAATTGGAGGGTGATCTTTATTTAACGAAAGGGGAATCCACGAATTGGGATGCTCAAATTGGTGCGTATGTATCAAAATCATTTGGTGCGCATGCTTTGAATGCTTCAGTGGTAGTCAATGCCACGTCTCGCAAATCTGAAAGTACCTCCAGTCATTACCGAGGATTTCCTTCTGGAGAGTATCATTCTCCTAATTATGCAGCAGAGATCAAGGATAAACCCTCAAAATCTCAGAGTGCTAGTCGGTTGGCCGGTTTTTTGCTTTTAGCGAATTATACTTGGAATGATATTTATCTGGCAGACGTGTCTGTGCGTTTTGATGGTTCATCTGAGTTTGGTTTGGATCAAAAATGGGCTCCATTCTGGTCGTTTGGAGCGGGTGTCAATTTGCATAACTATGCTTTCTTGAATGGGAGTAAGGTGATCAATCGCATGAAATTTCGTGCTTCTTACGGGCAAACCGGTAAAGTGAATTTTCCGTCTTACAGTGCCAGAACGGTTTATCGGACGTTTGATCGTTGGTATATTGCCGGTTTTGGAGTCGGTTTGAAGGCATTGGGAAATAGAGATTTGAAATGGGAGACAACGAATAAATTGAATGTCGGTACGGATATGGAATTTTGGAATAGTCGGATTTCTTTGGTGTTTGATTATTATTACAATAAAACGGTTGACTTGATCACGGATGTAACTTTGCCGGGATCTGCCGGTTTCTCTTCTTACAAGAGTAATTTGGGTGAAACGTTGAACAAGGGATTCGATATTCAGTTTCGTTTTGATGTAATGAAAAACAAGGATTGGAATGTTGCCTTATGGGGTAATCTGAACCATAATAGGAATGAAATTCTGAAAATTTCAGATGCTTTGAAAGCTTATAATTTTCAAGTGGAAGATTATTATGGACTTGCTGAAGAGAGTCAAACACCAACTTTATCATGGACTCAGGCCGGTAAGACCTATTCGGATTTTATCAAACCGATCATGAAGTACGAGGAAGGCGCCTCTTTAACAGCAATTTATGGCGTGCGTTCATTGGGTATTGATCCCTCAAACGGTAAAGAGTTGTATCTCTACCGTAATGGACAGGCCAGTCACAAATGGAAAGCAACAGAAGAGGTCGTGCTTGGAGATTCGGAGCCTAAGGCTAGCGGGTCTTTCGGTTTGAATGCTACCTACAAGAATTTCTCGTTATTTGCTTCCTTCGGTTATGAATGGGGAAAACAGACGTACAATGAAACGTTGATCATGAATGTTGAGAATGCGGACATTCAAGGAAGTAATGTTGATAAACGTGTGCTGACACAGCGATGGGAAAAACCGGGTGATATTGCTCCATTGAAAGATATAAAGGATATGAATAGTGTTACGTTGCCTACTTCCCGTTTTGTGCAGGATGAAAATGTTTTATCTTTAGATGCTTTGACGTTGAGTTATGATTTTGACCCGCTATGGCTTCGGAAAATATACTTGAAGACACTGCGCTTGGAAGTAAGTACGAGCGAGTTGTTCCGTTTGTCTTCCATCAAGCAGGAGCGAGGGACGAGTTATCCTTTTGCCAGAACGGTGAATTTTTCTTTACGTGCAACTTTTTAGTAAGTCAGGAATATGAGAAATAAATTATTGTATTTAGTTTTACCGTTCTTTATGTTGTCATGTAATGAATGGTTGAATGTGGAACCGGAAGATGAGATTAGTGAAGAGAAGTTATTTTCCACGGGCACAGGTTTCCGGCATGCTTTAAATGGTGTTTACTTTACCATGGAGTCAAGGAATTTATACGGAAAACATTTGACGTGGGGAATCGTGGATGCATTGGGGCAGGTGTATGATTATAAAAAAGCTCCGGGTGTAAACGAAATGCAGTATGGTGCTGCTAAATATGCATGGGGCTATTATGAATTCAAACCGGTGTTATCTTCTATCTGGACGGAGGCTTATAATGTCGTGGCCAATTGTAATAATATAATACAACAGATAGAACATGCTGATCCAGAGATATTTGTCTGGAAGGAAAATGAGAAAGCCATGATCTGGGGAGAGGCTTTGGCATTACGGGCGTTTATACAATTTGATATGTTACGTTTATTTGCCCCGGCACCCTCGACGAATCCGGGTGATCGTAAGTTTATTCCTTATGTGAATACTTACCCATCCTATATTTCTAACCCCCAAACGGTGAATGAGTGTCTGGAGTTGATTGCTAAGGATCTGATTGATGCGAAACAATTATTGTGGAAATATGATTCTGCAGGATCTTTTAGTCGTTCGGATAACTTCGAACTGGGGGGAAGCGGTGAAAAAATATTTTTAATACGTCGGGGTTTTCATCTGAATTATTGGGCGGCTACCGCTTTGTTGGCTCGTGTGTACTTGTATGCTCAGAAAGAGGATGAGGCTTTGGAACAAGCAAAAGAGGTGATGAATTTTGCATCCAAAAAAGGAGCTTTCTCTTTGGCAGATAGATTTTATTATGGAGATCGGAAGTGTTATTCCGACGTGATATTCGGATTGCATGTTATAGACCTGTTGGATTATAATAAGGATATTATGAGCATGGAAAACGAAAACAATGTTAAGTATTTGGCTGTTTTGGAGGCGGACAAGAATTATTTTGGTGAAGATTTGGAAATATCCAAAGGGGATAACGGGACCATAATGACAAGCAATGACTATCGTTTTAAATATTGGATAGAAGATATGAATAATGAACATTATTCTTATCGATTGACCAAGTATGATGCGTCGACTTCGGGAGCAACTGCCGGAGTAATGGAAGTTTCTGATCATATCGTACCTTTTATCCGGATGAGCGAGGTGTACTATATTGCTGCCGAGATTTTATGCAAGCGGGGAGCGGAAGGATTGACGAAGGCTAAATCTTACTTATCATATATAAAAGGACGACGCGGGTTGAAAAAGACGGATATGACCCTACAAAAAATTGAAAATGCGCAACCCGATGAATTTATGGATTTATTGATTAATGATATGCGTCGGGAATGGATAGGGGAAGGACAGACGTATTTTATTTATAAACGTTTGAATAAGAATATTCCGAATGCAAATGGAGGTTCTGTTCTTGCTTCAGAAAATGTGTTTGTGGTACCACTTCCGGATGTTGAAACTAATTTGTGATGATTATGAGAAAATATATTTTGTTTGCGTTCGTTTGGGCGTGTGTGTTGTCTGCTTGTAGTGAAAAAGGGATCATGGAATATTCCGATAATACCCTTTACGTGTATTTTGCTGCAGATGCAACGAAAGATAGTACAACTTATTCATTTAAAGCTTATCCTAGTGGAGAGATTCACGTGAAGATTCCGATGAAATGCGATGGTGTTTGGGAGAGAGAGGATCGGGAGTACACCGTATCTGCTGACAAGAACTTTACGACTTTACCTTCCGATTTGTATGTATTGCCAGAGAAGTGTGTTTTCCCGGCAGGACAATTGCAGGATACGATTGAAATCGTATTGTTGGATGGCGAAGTATTGAAAGAAAAAATGTGTCGGTTGATGTTGAAGGTGGACGAGACTGAATTTGTGAAAGAGGGAGAGGTGGAATTCAGTCGTGCCATATTCTTGGTTTCCTCGAAGTTAATTCGTCCTGATTGGTGGACCGTGTGGGATGGTGGTTATGGTGGAGCTGAGAATTATTTTAATATTGCGGAGCAGATTTATCTAGGTGAATATTCGGAAACGAAATACACGATGTTTCTGGAGGAATTGGCAAAAGATGGAGTGGAGTTTGATGGGAAGAATAAGTTGGTGTTGAAGAAATATTCCCTGCGTTTGAAGCGTCGAGTAGAGGAATATAATAATGATCCCGAGAATATAGCCAATGGTAAAGTTCCATTAAAAGACGAGAATGGTAATAAAATAGTTATTCCTGTAGTTGGGTAAAAACGGATAGAGTATGAAAAAAAATTTGATATATATTTTTATTCTGTTGTCAGTCATGGCTTGCTTGGATGATAAGAGCAACTATGATTATAAGGATTTGAATGACTTTGAAAATTGGGATCGTAATGGAGTAAGTAATGTTGATAGTGATTACACGTTATATCCCGGTGAAGAAATTCTGTTTGAACCGAAGGTCCGATTTTCGATTGATTCGTTAAACCCGGATGCATCATATGCTTGGTATTTGGGTAAAGAAGAGGAAAAGACTTTGTTGTCGGAACAATTGAACTATACCTATAAGGCAGAAGAGATTGGGGAATTTACTTTGTTGTTTTGTGCAACTGATAATAAAACGAATGTCACGTTTACAAAAGAGATTAGTGTAGATGTGATTGCTTCCTGGAAATACGGTTGGATGGTATTGTCGCGGTCTGCCGGTAATGAATCCCAGTTGTCCATGATCCTGTCCAAAAAGCAGAAGATAAGTGTGACTGTTGATGGTAAAGACGTGTCACGGGATTCTGTTGTTTATGTGGGAGAAAACATGAATATAGTACCAAATTTGGGTAGAGGTCCTCGTCGTTTGGTTGAAAATTTCATTCTCCCGACAGTACATGGGATGTTGGTTGAAGATGAGGTTATGGTGTTGCAGGAGAGTGGACCGGTGGAGTTGGATGGAAATAAATTGACACCGGTGGGATATGCAAAAAATGAGTTTTTTGACGGGATTCCGGATCATTTTGATCCGGTGGATGCCGTGCTGACATTTGACGGGAAGTGGCTTTTGAATTCTGATAATTACATATATATGGCTAATCTTTCCGTTGCGATTGATTTGCACTCCGGGTTCTACTTGAAAGATGCGTCGTTAAACGGGAAAAAGGTGAAGACTTTATTACCATATTACAAAGGTGAAGGTAATTATCTGATCGTTGGTATTGATGAAAACGATACTTATTTCGGGATCGTGAATGATGGTGAGTGTGGTTATAATTCTACCGATTATGTGATAAACCCCTTGAATAGCGTGGGAGCGTGTGCGGAGTTTCGAGATGATTATGAGAATGATCTTTTTAAAGGGGTAGAAGGTGAGTTTATTTTTCATGCTTGGGCTAACGAGGCAAATTATTATACTTCACCAGCCTATTTTTCAGTTCTTGACCAAAATGGAGAGTATTTGTGGCACTATTATGAATTAGATTACCGGAAGGAAAATGATAAATTCTATTTGACTGAGGAATCCAGTGAATCCGGTCAAATACCTGCTTCTATCATGGTTGATTATAAATGTATGGCTTTCTTCCCTTGGCATGAATGGTTGCTTGTTGCTTCTAGTGACCAATTACATTTCTATGATTATTGGGAAAATAGAATAATCAATCTGGCTTCTTTGCCACAGTTCAACTCGGAAATTGTAGGTCTTGCTGTAAAGGATTATGATTCATATTATGGTACTTTAAATGCTCATTTGGCTGTGGCTTTGAAGTCCGGTGAGGTTTATATTTTTGAAGTAAAGTATGATAGCGAACTAGAGGAAATGGAATTAGTGGAGTTGTACCACAAGGATGGTTTCGGGGAAATTGTAGATATCGAATGTAAGTTTGGTCAAGGAAATAAGCCAGGCGCATCTAGTATGTATTAAGTATGTTGTTTTAACCGATAGAATTTCAAAGGGAGCATTGCTCCCTTTGAGTTCTCTTTTGTTATTTTAAAAATAGGTGATTATTGTCATTTGTATGTAAATCAGTTGTTTGTATGAATAAGGTATTAGTTTTATTGTCATTGTTATTATTTACTTTTTGGGGAAAAGCCCAGCAGAAAGCGAATTATAAATTGGCAGAGAAGTTACGGAATGTTTCATTGGGTAGTTTAATCGGGAAGTATAGTATGGACGTGTTTCCCAAACAGATTAACAATACGGATAAGTTTTGGTTTGAGTTTACCACGGAAGAGGGAAAGAATTTCTATTTTGTTGATCCGGTAAAAGGAGAAAAACGTTTATTTTTTAATAATACGGATATTGCACAAGGGGTAAGTCTGATTACCCGGAAAGGCTATAACGAGAAAGATTTGAGAATCTCCGATATAGAGTTATCCAAAGATCTGACTAAAATGACCTTTTCTATGGATGGTCGTTATGAATTTGACTTTAAGACAAAGAAAGTACGGGCTGTGGAGAAGGATCATTCAGAGGAAGATGACGAAGTGATTTATTCTTGGATGACCTTTTCTCCGGATCGGAAATATATATTGTATGCGAAAGATCATAACCTGTATATACGAGGTAATAAAGCTAAAGGTATAGATACCACAGAAATTCAGTTAACAACTGACGGAGAAAAATATTACTCTTTTGCTCGTAATTCGGAGGATGATAGAAAAGATGAAGCGGAAACAAATGCTCGTTGGTTTAAGGATTCCAAGCATATTTATGTGGTACGTGAAGATAGCCGAAAATTGAAGGATATGTTTGTTATTAATTCATTGACTAAACGTCCGACGTTGGAAAAGTATCGATATGAGATGCCGGGAGAGAAGGATTTATGCCAGTACGAATTGTGGATTATTGACATCGAGAAAAAAACAGCCAACCGGGTTCCGGCTGATAAATGGACGGATCAATACATTCAGGTTATCCAACCCGGAGAAAAAGGTGACAAGCTTTTTTTCCAGCGTTTTAAACGTACATGGGATGAAGTTGATATTTGCGTGGTAAACACGGAAACGTTGGAAGTAAAGGAGTTGATTCACGAGGTTGACAAACCTTACCGGGATTATCATATGCAGAATACGGTAATATTAAATGACGGGAAAGATATTCTGTTTCGTTCGGAGCGCACGGGTTGGGGACATTATTATCATTATGACGGAGAAGGACGTCTGAAAAATGTTATCACTTCAGGACCTTGGGTGGCCGGACAGGTGGCGGCTATTGACACCGTGGGGCGTACGATTTACTTGTACGGTTTCGGAAGGGAGAAAGGGGTTGATCCTTATTATTATATGCTTTATAAGGCAAGTATTGATAAAGAGGGCGTTACATTGTTGACTCCAGAGAATGCTCAACACGGAGTTTCGTTCTTATCTTCTAAACGTTATTTCGTGGATACTTATTCACGGGTGGATATGGAGCCGAAAATTGTTTTGAGGAATAACCAGGGGAAGATGATCATGGAATTGGCAAAACCCGATACCCGACGTTTGAAGGAATTAGGATGGAGAGCCCCCGAACGTTTTACCGTGAAGGCGGCAGACGGTTTGACTGATATATATGGGATTATGTGGAAACCTGCTGATTTTGACCCGAACAAGAAATATCCGATTATTTCTTCCGTGTATCCCGGCCCGTTTTTCGAGTACGTGAATACCTCTTTCCGTGTGGATGATAGTTATAACATGAGACTGGCTCAACTCGGTTTTATCGTGGTGGCTATGGGACATCGGGGGGGAAGCCCGATGCGGGGCAAATTCTATCATCGTTACGGGTATGGAAAATTGCGGGATTATCCTTTGGCAGATGATAAGTATGCCATCGAGCAATTGGCAGATCGATACGCTTATATTGATCTCTCTAAGGTTGGTATTTTCGGACACTCCGGAGGAGGATTCATGTCAACTGCAGCACTTTGTACTTATCCGGATTTTTACACTGCAGCCGTGTCGTCTGCGGGAAATCATGATAATAATATTTTTAACCGAGGATGGTCCGAGATATATCATGGGGTTAAGGAAACTGCCAAGAAGGTGAAAGGGAAGGACGGACAGGATAGTACAGTGTATACGTATTCGTGTAAGGTCCCTACGAACATGGAGTTGGCAAAGCGTCTGAAAGGGCACTTGTTGTTAGTGACGGGAGATATGGATAAAAATGTGCATCCTGCTAATACATTACGTATGGTGGACGCCTTAATTAAGGCAAAGAAGAATTTCGAGATGATCGTGTTACCGGGTAATGGGCATGGTTTCGGGGGAAAGGCAGAGGCTTTCTTTGAGCGTAAATTGTGGTATCATTTTGCGAAGTATTTGTTAGGAGATGAGAGGATAGTAGAAGATGATGAATTGCAAATAGAGGATTAAGATGAACAAGATAATAATGTGTATAACGCTGGTTGTCTGCGCTTTGTTGACGAACGGACAACAAAAGGCAAATTATAAGCTGGCGGAACGATATAAGAAGCATGAAATTGTGGGTGTTTCGGGTAATAGTATGGCGATTTACCCTGAATTTATTAATGATTCCGATCGCTTTTGGTATTCTTTCTCGGATAGTAATGGAAAAAGATATTATTACGTGGATCCGGCAAAGAAATTAAAACGGTTGTTGTTTGATAACGATGAATTGGTAGCCCAAATAAGTAAAGAAACTCGTAAGGCATATAATTCAAAGGATTTATCCTTGCAATCTATCGAATTCGATAAAAAGGAACGTTCATTTACTTTCGAGTTTGATGGGGCAAAGTATCGGTACACGGTTAAAACCGGGAAAGTGGAAAAGATTGATTCTTTGCAACCGTGGTCCGGTCGGGAATCGTGGATGAAGTATTCCCCGGATAGTTTATATATTCTGTATTGTAAAAATCACAATTTGTACGTGATGGGTAATAAGGACAAGGGACAGGATTCCACGGAAGTGCAATTGACTTTTGATGCAGAAAAGAATTTTACTTTTGCCAAAGAGATGGATGACTCCGATGGAGAGGTAGAGACTGTTGCAGAATGGTTTAAAGATTCAAAAAAGATTTATGCCGTGAGAGAGGATGCCCGGAAGGTGAAGGATTTGTATCTGGTAAATAGCTTGTCGCAACCTCGTCCGACGTTGAAAACTTACAAGTATGATATGCCGGGAGATAAAGAAATATCGCAAAGTGAATTGTTGGTGATAGACGTGGAAACGAAGAAGATCACTAAGTTCAATATCGATAGATGGCAGGATCAGTATTTTGAAGTGTTGTATGTAAGTAAAGATTCGGAAAGAATTTATTTTGAACGGACAAACAGGGCGTACAATGAAAAAGAATTATGTGTTATAAACGTGCTTACCGGGGAGGTGAAAGTGTTGGTTCACGAGGTTGACAAACCGTTTATGGATTTTAAGATGGTGAGCATCTCTTTTCTGAATGATGGTAAGGATATCGTGTATCGTTCTGAGCGTAGTGGCTGGGGGCATTATTATCTATATGACGGAGAGGGAAATCTGAAGAATGAGATCACTTCCGGAGATTGGGTTGCCGGTCCGATATGCGAGATAGACACGGTGGGACGTGCGCTTTATTTCTACGCCTTGGGTAAGGATGAGAATATAGATCCTTATTACTATACATTGTGTAGAGCTAGTCTGGATAAACCAAATTCCGTGGAGCAACTGACATTTGACAATGTGACTCATGCTGTAGATTGGTCTAAAACGTTTAATTATTTTATTGATACTTATCAACGGGTCGATTTGGAACCGCACGTCGTTTTGCGAAACAGACACGGAAAGAAAATCATGGATTTGGAGAAGGCCGATATATCTCGGATAAAAGAGATGGGGTGGAAAGCTCCGGAACGTTTTAAAGTAAAAGCGGCAGATGGTGTTACGGATTTGTATGGCGTGATGTGGAAGCCATTTGATTTTGATTCCACGAAACATTATCCTATAATATCTTCTGTTTACCCAGGTCCTTTTTACGAGTATGTGCCGACCCAGTTTGATTTCATTCATGGCCGTAATACGCAATTGGCACAACTTGGATTCATTGTTATTGCCGTGGGACACCGGGGGGGATCGCCTATGAGGGGAAAATATTATCATACTTATGGTTTTGGAAATTTACGAGACTATCCCTTAGCGGACGATAAGTATGCCATAGAGCAATTGGCTGATCGCTATCCCTATATTGATGCCACGCACGTGGGAATTTTCGGACATTCGGGAGGTGGTTTTATGGCTACTGCTGCCATCTGCACGTATCCAGACTTTTATAAAGCAGCCGTTTCCGCTGCCGGTAACCATGATAATTATATTTATAATAAATGGTTTACTGAAACGCATAATGGTGCGACGGAGGAAAAGAAAGTGGTTAAGGATAGCGTGAATGGAGATCGTACGGAGTACACGTACAAGTTCCGAGTGAATACAAATATCGACTTGGCAAAGAACTATAAAAAAGGATTATTGCTTGTCACGGGTGATATGGATGACAATGTGCATCCGGCACATACTTACCGTATGATAGATGCTTTGATAAAAGCCGGGAAAAATTTTGATATGTTGGTTTTGCCAGGACAGGATCATGGATTCTCCGGGGCTGCAGAGTTATTTTTTGAACGGAAATTATGGGCTCATTTTGCAAAATATTTGTTGGGAGATTCTTCTGCGGATTACAAAAGTTCAATTGAAAATTAGAGTATAAAGAAATGAATAGAATAATCATTTTACTGGGATTCATCGCTTTCCATATAATGGGATTTGCACAACAAAAGGCAAATTACGAATTGGCGGAGCGTATGCGGAAAATCACACAAACCCCCATAGCAAAGAATACTTTGATTATAAGGCCGAACTTTATAAAGGGAAGTGATTGTTTTTACTACTCGTTTCAAACAGAAGAAGGGAAAAAATACTATTGGGTGGATCCGAAACGGAAAGAGAAGAAATTGTTGTTCGATAATGCCGAATTAGTGTCTAAGATTAGTGAGATGACAAGAAAACCTTATAATCATAAAAATTTGGATATCGATGTAAAATTTCTGGATAAGGAAACATTTAGATTCTATCTTGATCGTCAGGATTATACTTATAATATTCGGACAAAAGAGTTGAAACTTTGGAAGGCAGAGAAGCAATTCACGGCAGATCCTTATTGGATGTATTATTCTTCGGATAGTACTTATATGTTGTTTGCTAAACGCCATAATTTGTATTTGGTGGGTAATCCGGCGAAAGGTAAGGATACGACAGAAGTACAACTTACGTCAGACGGGGAGAAAAACTATTCTTTCAACCGGGAGGATGAAGGGGAGTTAGATGGGCGTTTCCTCTGTGAAGCCAAGTGGTTTAAAAAAGGAAATAAATTTTATGCTTTGCGGGAGGATGCTCGTAAAGTGAATGATATGTGGGTTGTGGATGTGCTTGCGCAACCTCGTCCCAAGTTGGAAACCTATAAATACGAGATGGCAGGTGATAAACATGTTATTCAACATCGTCTGATTATTGGGGATGCCGATTCTCGGCAAGTGCGGGAGATTGATATTAACCGTTGGCCGGATCAATATGTAGATGTCGTTTATAGTAGCAATGACGGAAAACGTCTTTATCTCCAAAGATATAAGCGTACGTGGGATGAAGCGGATATTTGTATGGTGAACGTGGAGACAGGGGAGGTGAAATCGCTTATCCATGAGAAAAATAAACCTTATTTGGACTATCAGATGAGGAGTATTACTTTCTTGAATGACGGAAATGAGATATTGTTCCGTTCGGAACGTAGTGGTTGGGGGCACTATTATTTGTACGATAAGGATGGAAATTTGAAAAATCAGGTTACCTCGGGAGCTTGGGTTGCCAGTCCTTTGCTAAAAGTGGATACGGTTCGTCGTCAGATATATTTCTACGGGTATGGACGAAAAGAAGGAGTGGATCCTTATTACTATATTTTGTACCGGGCTGATTTGGACAAGGAGAACGAGTTGATATGTTTAACTCCAGAGAATGCAACTCATAATATAACATTATCTCCTTCTTGTGATTATTACGTGGATGGCTATTCACGAGTGGATATGGAACCGAAAAATGTCGTTCGGAATCGGAAAGGAAAAATCATCATGACGTTGGAGGACCCGGATTTAGATCGTTTGTACGAGATGGGGTGGCGGGCTCCGGAACGCTTTTCGGTGAAAGCTGCCGACGGGGTTACTGATTTGTATGGGGTGATGTGGAAGCCTGTGGATTTTGATTCAACAAAATTGTATCCGATTATTTCCTGTGTGTATCCCGGACCATTTTTCGAGTATGTCCCGACACGTTTTACCATAAATGACGAGTTGAATACCCGATTGGCACAACTTGGTTTTATTGTTATCACCGTGGGACACAGGGGATGTTCTCCCATGCGAGGTAAATATTACCATACTTTCGGGTATGGTAATCAGCGGGATTATCCTTTAGCAGACGATAAGTACGTGATAGAACAGTTGGCTGATCGTTATTCTTTTATTGACAGGAAGAAAGTCGGTATTTATGGTCACTCCGGAGGTGGTTTTATGGCTGCTGCCGCTATTTGCACGTATCCTGATTTTTATTCGGCAGCTGTTGCATCTGCGGGTAATCACGATAATAACATGTATAATAAGGGGTGGGTCGAGATTCATTATGGCGTGAGGGAAAGTAAAAAAATGGTGAAAGATTCTCTCGGCAATGAACATGAGGAAATTACATATTTCACGTCCAGCAAAACAAATATGGACTTGGCTAAAAACTATAAAAGTGGTTTGTTGCTCGTGACAGGTGATATGGATAATACGGTTCATCCGGCGCATACGATGAAAATGGCAGATGCCCTCATTAAAGCAGGAAAATATTTTGATATGCTGGTATTGCCCGGTAATAGACATGGATACGGGGGAATGGCAGAATATTTTTACGAGCGGAAATTATGGCATCATTTTGCCCGGTTCCTTTTAGAGGATTCATCTGCCGATTATCAGACAGATTTGGATTATTTCATGAAAAAATAAACTTGTATTGTATAAACGGTAAAATACTAAATTTTTTATTATGAGACTAAAATTAGTCATTATTTTCATGAGCTTTTTGTTCGTGCAAGAAGTTGCAGCCTCTTCTGCGGCTATAATTTGGAAAAAGAAAGGAAAAAAGGAGGAAAAGGTCGAAGTGAAAAAAGAGACTCCTTATGAAAAATTTTTTAAGGGGAAAAAATGTGAAACAGTCAAGGGGTTGATAATCTTGCATAAAATGGATAATAAAATCTATTTTGAATTGCCTTTAAGTTTGTTGGGGAAAGACATGCTTATTGGTTCCACGGTGACTGAAATTACGAATAATGGTTTTGCCAATGTGGGAGAAAAACCACATGAACCGATGCATGTCATGTTTACTCGTACGGATTCAACGATAAATTTGCGGCAGGTGACTTGTGCTTACATGTCCAAAGATAGAAACTTGCAGGAGCGTATAAAGACAAGTATGATGCCTGCTATTATCGAGAATCTGGCGATTAAAGCTTATAGTCCCGATAGTACGGCTGTTGTGATTGATATGACTAATTTTTTATTGAGTGATAATGAGCAGTTGAATCCTTTTTCTGCCTACGCTCCGGTTACTTGGAGTGGAGCTTGGATAGAAAAAGAGTTTAAAAGGAATAACTCACAAATTGCTAAAATAAAAGCATTTGATGATAACGTGAGCGTGCAATCTTCTTTGACATATTCGGTTAGTCTGCGGGATAAACGTTCATATTACTGGTACAAAGAACCTTTTACTGCCGTGATGACACGTACTTTCTTATTGTTGCCGGAAGAACCGATGCGTCCGCGTCTGGCTGATCCTCGTATTAATATTTTTTGGCAAGGGTATTCAGAATTCAGTAACGAGGGAAATGGTATGAAACCATTATACTATGCAAATCGTTGGAGATTGGAACCTAAGGATGAGGCGGCTTATCGTCGAGGAGAGTTAGTTGAACCGAAGAAACCGATCGTGTTCTATATAGATAATGCATTTCCCGAGATGTGGAAACCGTACATGAAGTATGCGGTAGAAGTTTGGCAGAATCAAGCTCAGGTAAATGCTGCTATTACACGGTTAAATGTGGCAATTGAAAATTTAAATATTCGTGATTTCAATAAGATTAAATTACAGGAGCTAGTTGAGCGGACTGAAAAATTATCTGCTAAAGATTATACAAGGGCTTCTTGGGAACGATTAGAAAAAGCTTTATCAGCAGCCAAAATTGTCTTAGCAGATGAAAAGGCGACACTGGCAGCTGTTGATGAAGCCAAAACGGTTTTACAAAATGCACTAGAACAATTAGAGAAAGTTGCGATTAGCGAAGAGTCTTCTCAAGGAGTAAAAACTGGTGATGCGGCTAATTTTGCTGGTATATTTGCATTAATGGTTTCAACTGCGAGTCTGGTTTTATGGATGAAAAGAAGAAAAGAAAATAATTAATAATAATAGAAGGATGTTTTAATATGACATCCTTTTTTGGAAATTTGACATTTTTATGATTATCGTATTCGTTGTATATTCTTACTAAGATTGTATAATATAAGTATAGAAAAAGGAGGCGTTTAAAAATGAGTATACCAATAATTATTGTACTTATAGTAGTGGCGTTAATTGTGATTTACTGCATAGTTGCATATAACACATTAACTAAATTAAAGAACCGGGTTAAAACTAACTGGGCACAAATTGATGTGGTATTAAAAAGGCGGGCTGATTTGATCCCGAACCTTGTTGAAACAGTCAAGGGGTATGCTAGTCACGAAAAGGAAACGTTAGAAAATGCAATAAAAGCAAGAAATACTTATGTGACTGCCAATAGTCCTCAAGATCAGCTTGCAGCTTCTGGTGAATTAAATCAGGCTTTAAGCCGATTAATGATGTTAGGTGAAGCTTATCCGGATTTAAAAGCTAATACTAATTTTATGGAATTACAAAAAGAATTGACAGCTACAGAAGATAAAATTACGTATGCACGACAATTTTATAATGATTCAGTAAATAAATATACCAATCAAACAGAAGTTTTCCCTTCAGTGCTTATTGCAAAAATATTTGGTTTTGGAACTTTTGATTATTTTGAGGTTCAAGAAACAGATAAAGAAGTACCAAAGGTTAAATTTTAAAATGAAACTTAAAAAATTATTTTTAGCACTCTCAATCTTTCTGGTTTCTTTGATGCCGTTACCTGTTTTGGCATCAGGGAATGACCTTCAAGCGGTTAATATGAACATTTATATTAATCAAGATGGTTCAGCAAAAGTTGAGGAAACTTGGAAGATGGATGCGATTGAAGGAACAGAAAACTACAAGGCATTTAATAATCTTTATGGGGCTACGATCAGTGATTTTTCTGTTGTCGATGAAAAAGGAACAAAATATCAATATGTTGAT
>OGZX01002353.1_pt1 | contig 15473 bp, 13 predicted proteins | sample 1576881 | NCBI WGS metagenome assembly OGZX01 (sample SAMEA3541542, study PRJEB24748) | human gut metagenome | biome: human gut; feature: human-associated habitat; material: faeces | place: China | collected 2012
TCTATTCTCCTTTTACCTTTTTCATAAAATGATGTTAGGGTCAAAAGGCATTTTGCCCCTAACTTGATATCTACGAATTGCTCCGCTGCAAAGCAGCTCCCGCAATTCTCATAAAATAATAGCCCGGAAAAATAACTCTCCGGGCTATTATTGTTATTTCTTCTGTGCGAAATACTCTTTTGTAAGTGTAATGGCGGTTCCTGAAAGCAGGAATACACCAATTAAGTTGGGGATTGCCATGAGACCGTTGAATGTCTCAGCAATACTCCAGAGAAGTCCCAGATCTACAGTTGCACCAATGATTGCCACTAATGAATAGGCGATCATAAATGGGCGGATAACTTTTGCAGAGAATAAAAATTCAATACAGCGTGCTCCGTAAAGTCCCCATCCGATAATCGTTGAAAATGCAAAGCAACACATGGCAACTGCCGTAAAGATAGAAACCCAGCCTCCGTATGTAGCAGTAAATCCGGAAATTGTAAGTTCTGCACCTGCCGCTGCACCGTAATTTACCGGCACGCCGCTTACAAGGATCACAAGTGCTGTCAGAGTACAGATCACGATCGTATCTGCAAATACCTCAAAGATACCAAACATACCCTGTTTTACAGGTTTGCTTGTGTCTGCACAGGCATGAGCGATAGACCCTGTACCAAGTCCGGCTTCATTGGAGAAAATACCTCTGGAAACACCCTTTTTCATACTGAGGAAAAAGCTTCCGATCACACCGCCTGTCACTGCTGACGGATTAAAAGCTCCATAAACAATATCATGGAAAACTGCCGGAACTCTTCCGATATTTAAGATTACAACACCCAATGCAAGTACAATATAAAACAATGCCATAAACGGCACCAGCTTCTCGGAAACACTTCCGATTCGCTTGATACCACCCAGCAGTACCATACCAACCAGCAGCGTGATCACAATTCCAAGGATCAGATTCAGTCTGCCTGTGGAAGACTCTGAAATCACATTAAAGTTAATAAGAGCTGTATCAATTGCTGTTGTAATGGTATTTACCTGCGTGGCATTACCTGTTCCAAATACAGTCAGTACACCGAATGCAGAATAAAGAACTGCAAGAAATTTCCAGTTCTTTCCCAGACCATTCTTAATATAATACATAGGTCCGCCTACATAATCTCCATGTCTGTTTCTCTCACGGAAATGAACTGCCAGAGTAACCTCTGTAAATTTCGTGCACATTCCAAGGATTGCGGAAACCCACATCCAGAATACAGCTCCCGGTCCGCCGATGGCGATAGCTCCGGCAACACCGGCGATATTTCCGGTACCTACTGTACCTGCCAGTGCAGTACAGACTGCCTGGAAAGGTGTCATAGAACCGTCAGAGGCCTCTTTCTTCTTAAAAATTCTTCCCAGTGTGGTTTTAAGCGCATACGGGAATTTGCGGATCTGGACAAAACCGGTCCGCAGGCTCAGGTAAAGCCCTACGCCGATAATACAGATCATAGCCGGGACACCCCAGATAAAATTATTTACGACGTTATTGATGGATTCAATTGTCTGAAGCATGTTAAATAAACCTTTCTTTCGTGTAATAGTAACATTTTAGCACTTTTTTCGCCGTATGTACAGAAAAAATTCTATTAAGATAAAGCATTAAAGCACAACAAGTTGCCAGAGCAAGCAGCTAAAATTATCCACTCCACTGCTCATTGCTTTTCGTAATTGAAGAAGGGGACTTACTTGATTCGGTTAAAAAGTCAAAATAACGTATAAATTTGTCATAATTTCAGTAGCATTTCCCCACTCAAACCTCTATTATTGTAAATATGAAATCAATGAAAACACCTATATATTTTCTAACAGTACTTAAGCGTTTCAGTTATTCGGTGTAGCGCCACGTAGCAAAGCGGATGATTTTTCCGCTTGACCATTTTCAACCTAAGGAGGATATGACAAAATGATTCAGAAATATACTTACGGAACCCCATTTGAAACCGATGCCATCGTAACTTCCATCCCGGCTTCTGAGGGAACTCCTGCATACGGAACTATCTCCACAGAGAACGGCTTCTCTTTTACTTATGACATGGATGACAACGATGTTGTCTATGGTCTGGGCGAATCAAACCGCGGAATCAACAAACGTGGATACGTTTATGAAAGCAACTGTTCCGATCAGCCAAACCATACAGAAGATAAAATCTCCCTCTACGGAGCACACAACTTCCTCGTAATCTCCGGAAAACTGACTTTCGGTCTCTTCGTTGATTATCCCGGAAAACTGAAGTTTGATATCGGTTACACACTCTCTTCCCAGTTAAAGATCACCTGTGAGGATGCAGATCTTTATCTGTATGTGATCGAGGGTGAAACCCCTTACGATATCGTAAAACAGTTCCGTAAAATCATCGGAAGAAGCTATATCCCGCCTAAATTCGCATTTGGTTTCGGTCAGAGCCGCTGGGGATATACAACTGCTGATGACTTCAGAAAAGCTGCTGACGGATATCGTGAAAACAATATTCCGATCGATATGGTATACATGGATATCGATTACATGGAAGACTACAAAGATTTCACAGTCAATCAGGAAAACTTTCCTGACTTTGAGGCCTATGTCAATGAAATGAAAGAAAAAGGCATCCACCTTATCCCGATCATCGATGCAGGTGTCAAGGTAGAGGCTGGCTATGATGTTTATGAAGAAGGCGTTGAGAAGAACTACTTCTGCAAACGTGAAGACGGCAGTGATTTCGTTTCCGCTGTATGGCCGGGCTGGACTCATTTCCCTGATGTCCTGAACGCAGATGCCAGAGCATGGTTTGGACAGAAATACGAACGTCTTATTTCCAAAGGAATCGACGGTTTCTGGAATGACATGAACGAGCCTGCAATGTTCTGCACACCGGAAGGCGTTGCTGAATTAAAAGAATACATCAAAGACAACTTCATTGACAATGAAGAAGCACCTGGATTCGTTCTCGGCGCAAAGGTAGAAGGACTTGCAAATAATCCGGAAGATTACAAACGCTTCTATCACAATGTAAACGGTCAGAAGATTCGCCACGACAAAGTACATAACCTGTTTGGCTATAACATGACCCGTGCAGCAGGTGAAGCATTTGAAAAAATCGCACCTGGCAAACGTTTCCTGATGTTCTCCCGTTCCTCCTATGTGGGAATGCACAGATACGGTGGAATCTGGATGGGAGACAACAAATCCTGGTGGTCACACATCCTTCTGAACTTAAAGATGCTTCCATCCCTGAATATGTGCGGTTTCCTTTACACAGGTGCAGATCTGGGCGGTTTCGGTGCAGATACCACACGTGACCTGGTACTGCGCTGGCTGGCACTTGGTGTATTCACACCTCTTATGAGAAACCACTCCGCTCTGGGAACCAGAGAACAGGAAGCTTACCAGTTTGAAAATATCGAAGACTTCCGCCATGTGATCGGTGTCAGATATCGCCTTGTTCCATATCTGTACAGTGAATACATGAAAGCAGCATTAAACGATGACATGATGTTCCGTCCGCTGGCATTTGACTACACAGACGATGCATTCGCAACTCAGGTAGAAGATCAGCTTCTTCTCGGAAACGAAATCATGATCGCACCTGTTTATACACAGAATGCAAAAGGCCGCTATGTATATCTGCCGGAAGAAATGATGTTCGTAAAATTCCTGCCTGACGGAACAATTTCTCAGGAGATTCTTGAAAAAGGACATCACTATGTAGAAGTTGCCCTGAATGAAGTTCCACTGTTTATTCGCAAAGGAAAAGCAATCCCGGTTGCTGATGTTGCGCAGACAGTAAAGGATATCAATCCGGCTACGATCCGCATGATCGGATATGAGGGAGCTGAATATGACCGTTATGATGATGACGGAGTAAGTGCTCTGTAATTTAACCAAATCAATCAGATTTATCTGCCTCAATTACAGGAATTACCAGACAGCAGTTAGAATTGAACGAGATGTCACCTCATAAAAAATAAAAAGAAACAGTCACATATATCCAATGAATATCAATATATTCTCTCGGTTATGTGGCTGTTTTCTTTGGGAAATCTGTTTTATTACAGCTTCACAATCATTGTATTTTCCTCTTTAAAAACTATTTCTCCCAATGAACTTAAAAGTGCTACATTAACCCCTTCATATTTTTGATATTCACAGCTTCCAATAAAAATATAATTCACCTCATATTTATCAAGCAGTTCCTGTACTTCTTTTTTATCTGTTGAAGTATAAATAGTTTCCACGTCTGTTCTTCTTTTGTTTTCTTCATCAAGATTATTTCGCCATAACCATTCATGAACATACCATCCCAATACCGTCGGCAATCCTGTCATAGCAGAAACCCGGTTGTCATAGTCTTTATAACTGTCGCCGCAAGCTTCAAGAACGGTTGGCTGACCTGTAATATTTTTATTCAGCCATCGTATTGCTGCCGCATCTTCAGGAATGGCATTTTCTATATAAGCAGTTGCATTGAGAGTTTGGTATTTATTTTTCAGAGGAAAACCTGTAAACCAATTTGTTGTAGCATTTACGAAATATCCACAGGTAGATATAAGAAGTATTATTGCCATTCCCCCAACGGTTATCTGCACTTTTGATAATCTTACCTTTTTCTCATATCTATTATCCAATTTAGTTTCTTGCAAAATTTTTATTCTGTCTGCCACAAAAAATACCAGAATATACGACATCATAAGCGCAAAAAGTATATATGCCTGATAAGTCAGCTTAAACATAGTATTTGCTCTTGGTGCTGTTTTTTCATAGATATCTCTTACATAAACGATTTCCGGAATCAATATTAGTCCCATTGCACAAAGAGAAAGTACAACTCCGTATAAATCAGAAACATTAATTTTGTAAAATAAATTCCTGTTTTTTTTATTTGTAAAATTCCTATTTTTTATCAGCGTAGATACGACAAATAATCCACATATAAGCAATGGAAAAGCCCATAATACACAAAACTGATAAAACGCCGTATGAATTTTCACAATTCCGATTCCCTGTACCATAACACTTTTAAACTGTAAATGGAATGGTAACGAAATCAACACCGCAGTCAGCAGAAGTTCTATCCATTGCACAACGCTCCATTTTATACCGGTTCTCATATCTGAAGGTTTCATATCTGTAAAATTAAGATATCTCTTCAAATTTCCAAAAAACAGTGTTCCACATATTACAACATAATAAATCATAAAATCCCATGTATTTGAAAACAGGAAAATTCCAAGGAACAGTCCCAGCAGAAATATCTCTTTCTGTTTCCAGCTTTTACCGGAATTTCTTTTTATCCATGCATATAAAATCCCCAATACTGCCAAAACAAAAAACACATTAATCACATGCGCATGTAAATCCCCAAGAACAAAAGAATATGAAGGAAATTCATGAATTGTCTCGTCCCCTGTCACAGGTGGATCAAATCCTATAAATCGTGTTGTGCCTGGAAACCAGTAATCTTCTCTTATCCCCAGTAATGTAAAAATTTTTCCATATATAATATAATGAAGGTTTCCACTCATGGATACAGATAAACCTGCTAAAATACCTCCAAAATCTGTTATCCATGCTCTTCCCCTTTTACCTAATTTATCCTTAAGCATCTGGCGCACAAGACTAAATGGCAATACAAACGCAAATGCAGCTATCATGGTACGCATAAGATTGTATGTAATCTCTACCTTTGTTCCTGTAAGTTTCGTAAGAAACACCGCAAAATATTGACCACCATAATAGTAGTTAAAAACTTTGCCAGCATACCACATATCTTCTGACGGAAGTGTTGTGCTACGCATCATAGACTTCATAAAACCAAAATCCATATATTTTTCAGTTCCATGAGCTGCCGGATGAAATCCTGCCATATATGTCCACAAAAGAAATACAACAAAGAAAATCACTTCTTCCCAATAAACAAGTTCCATATGTTTCCACGGAAAAATCTTTCTTTGTTTTCCATATATTCCATAAGCAATACTGCTCCCCCCACATAAGGTAGTAATTACGATAGAACTCAATGTGGTAAAGTGAAACACTTTTATAGAAGTCAAAATCCATACTCCATATCCGCATATCACTATTGCTATAACCTTTGAATACATCCATCCATTATCATCAAAACCTTTGAATATCTGAGCCGTTATCGGCATAAATACCAATCCAAGAATCCATAAAATTTCCCACCATATCATGAATGTAAAGAAATCGGATCCTAACAGCCAAAAAGCAACTCCTATCAATAGCCCTGCTGCCAGTAATTTAAATTTATTTACTTTTTTCATAATAATATATTTCTCCATGATTTTTTTATATAATTAAGCAAAAAATATACCAGTTACTTCATCATATAAGCTACAATATCTCTATGTCTTTTTTTGCATCAATAAAACTGCTTATTTTATAGTACACAAAAAAGTCTGTTTTTACCAGACTTTTTTGTGTACTATATCATCTTTTAATTGTATATAACCGTCCATGATATTCTCAAACTGCTTTTTAAGATATAAAATTTATATCAATTACATAAATCCTCACAGTATTTTTCAAAATTTTGATATCTTCATCTCTTGAAATCTCATGACCCGAAAACATATATACACACAAACAGTGTCAATTCTTTCAAGCTTTTTTTATAGCAGTACATCTACTACATTGATAATATCCCGTTTTTTTATCCAGTTTACTTCCCCCTTCTAAATTGTTCTTTATGTTTCAGTAAAATATTTTTCATTTTTCCTGCACATACGTATCCTCCAACTGTCAGGTTTGCCACGCCAATAGCAACAGCTATACTTTGTTTCTTATCCAAATACAAAATCAAACACAACATATACATACAAAATATTTGTACTTTTGCTTTTTTTCCATATCTTTCTTTTTCCCACTGTTCCAGACGTCGATTCTTACTATCCACAGGAACAAGAAAACACAGAATTATAAAATTTAAACTTTGTATAAAAACAAAACACACACTATTATCAGACTTATATCTGGTTGCCCATAATGCAACCGCAATAATCAATACAGAAATTACATAACACCGCTTTTGTGTATCAGCATGATAACCCCCTGCGTATTTTCTTAAAGCAATAAAACATATAAGAAAAACTATACTTTGTAAAAACACATGAAAGGCATATCCCATCAGCAGTGTAACAGCACTCATCATGCAGGAATTTTTTATTTTATCAAGTCCATATCGAATGATTTCTTCTTTTTCTTCTTCTGAAAAGGTCTGTATTTCCATATCAATGTTTTTTTAATTTTTTTACCGATTCTGGTACTTTGGGTTGATATGTAATCCATGAACATGTTTCATTTACATTCGAAGAAGCAGCTTTAATCGCAATTTTTTCAATGACTTTTTTTAATTCTTTTCTCATTTTCTCATTCTCCTTTCACATATATTTCATTTCTTCTTACTTTGTATTTGAATAATATCATATTTATTGCAAAATTTTCTAAAATGGCGAAATTCGTTTTTCGAAAACATATTGTGGTTTTTTATAAGGTTTTCTGTCACAATATTTTCCCTCTTGACTAATTTTCTGCAAAATAAAAGACAGCGCAGTCCTACCACTACACTATCTTTCATAGATTCTACATAATTTATAAGTACAGCATTACCTTTACAGTAAAAATCTGATTTGTATTCGAAACATCCATAAATCCCTGATATTTCTCTACCATCTTCCTGACATTTGCAAGACCAATGCCATGTCCTTTTTCTTCCTTCGTTGACAATAATTTATTTTTCTCTACATCCAATTCATGTTGAAAACTGTTTTTAATTTCCATGGAAAGCATACCCTTTTCATAGTATATATCCACTGACGTCCATTTATCTTTCGTCTGTTCTGCTGCTTCTATTGCGTTCTCTATTAAGTTTCCCAAAATCATATTCAGATCAAATGCTGATATGCACAAATCAGATGGTACCTGCACCTCATACTCTACATGATTCAGTTTCTTTTTTGCCTGTCCCAGAAGATAATTCAGCAGACTGTCAAGATTCTTATTCCCACAACTGACCAGTTCAGACTGATTCTGCATATACTCCCCCATGTCATGTATATATTTCCGAATTTCTTCATTATTCTGATTTCCAGCCATAAGTGCAAGTTCTCCCAGATGATTTTTCATATCATGGCGTAGAGCTTTTACTTTCTCTTCCGATTGCATCAACACATCCAACTGGTGAGAATAAATGAGCATTTGTTTTTCCATAAGAGATTGTTCTTCCAGTTTCTTATACGCACTTATCAGAACATCATATAAATAGAAAATCAATAATACAACTGCCAAAACACAACATCCAAATAACACCAGCAGGATACGATTTTTTAGTTCCTGTTCAACAATAAGCAATTCTGCCAGACAAAGTGCTGAAATAACCGCCAGTATCATCCCATGCGGAGTTTTATCTTCTCCTTTATTCTTAATCAAGATTTTTTCTGAAATAACATCGCAAATCAGCAATAATAGTACAGTTATATACGCAGCACATTCACCGACTTTCCCTGTTATTGAATAATCTGTCAGTAAATGAACAGCTACTAAATCACATCCCATATTAGTTCCATATACAAGTAGTGTCACAAATATTTTCTTTTTCAATGCTCCTTCATAACACACTGTAATCAAAAAAATCAGCACTATATTTGTTATCACACTCATACCTGGCGAACAAAATATCAAATGCACTCCTGCTGTCAAAACAAAAAACAATACATAACAGGCTCTTTCTTTTTTCTTTTCCTCAATATCTGTCCAAAAGAACAACCTCATAAAGCGATAGATTATATATGTACGCAAAAGATTCGTGCTTAATGTAGTTATCAACGCAAACATTTACTCTCTGTCCCTCCACACACGTTCCGCCAGTTGCTTTCTCACTGATTTCCGATATGGCTGGCTGATCGGAATTGTATCTCCGTTTTTCATTTTCACAGATTCATAAGAACATTCTTCGATATAATCAAAATTAATCAGATACGACTGATGAATCTGAATGAAATTTCCCGGAATTTTCTTTGCTATTTCTTTCAGTTTGCCATTAAATTCTTTCTGTCCGTCTTTTAAAACCAGATGCACTTTTTTATTCTGACTGCTGAAATACAGAATATCTTTATACAGCACCTTGAAATAATATCCACTGACAAAGTACTCGAAAATACCTTTTCTGACTTCTGAAATTTTCTGAATCCTGTCCATGACATTCCCAACTTTTATTTTGTCTAAAGGTTTGATCAGAAAATCTGTCGGCTGTACACGAAATAAATCCATCGCATAACTGCTGTTCGCTGAAATGTAAACAATTGCAGTTTCCATGTTTTCCTGTTCTTCTCTTATAAAACGTCCCACTTCAATTCCATTTGTTGTCAGTAATTCTATATCCAGAAATAACACATCAAGAATCTTCTTGTTTTCTCTCAGGAACCGGCACAGGCTTTCTCCCTGATACCAGATATCAATATTCATCTGAATTTTATGCTCTTTTCCATAATCATAAAGCATTTTTTCCAGTTCCCCGCAGAGACCCTCATCATCATCGCAAATGCCAATGCAAAACATTCCTTTTCTCCCTTCGTACTACATGCAGTATACAGCTCTTACAACTCTATTTCAAGACAAAAGTACCCTTTGATTTCGCGTGGAGTACTCTCAGGGAAACCAAAGGGTTCACATATGAAAGTTATTATTTTTCTTTATTTGCCAAAACAATATAACGGTAAATTTCTGTAAACGGGATCTCTTTTTCTCTGCTCAACTGTGCAACGCTCTCATATTCCGGATAAAGCTGCTCTTTTCCATTCAAAGTGCATACCTTTACCTGAACTTCTCCCCATGGAGTCGGAAGGGTTCTCGTTTCTCTGGGAAGAATCGTACGTTCCATTCTGCTATAACGAATTCCAATCGTAGTAGTTTCTTCAAAAATAATATTCTGAAGCGTTTCCATATCTTCTTCCTTACAGATCACATTCAGAACCCATGCAGGTCTGTTCTTTTTCATAAAAACAGGCACATAATGCACATCTCTGGCACCGGCTTTCATCAGACGCTCCATGACAAATCCCAGAACTTCTCCACTGCAGTCATCAATGTTTGTCTCCATCTTGATAATCGTATCTTTGGTTTCCTGATTTTCAGCTTTCGGATTATTTCTGATTTCCGGGTTTTTGAATTTTTCTGTCTGAGCCTTTTCTTCATCTATTTCTGCGCTCTGTGAGATAATCATTGCCCTTAGGATTCCCGGACACTCATACTGGCGTTTACCTGCACCGATTCCAATCTTCTGGATTTCAAATGTTTCCGGAAGTTTATCTTTTGTTTTCACTGCTGCCACTATCGCTGCACCTGTAGGCGTTACAAGCTCACCCTCTACCTCTGTCATTTTCAGATGTAAATGGTTGGCACTTACTATATTTGCAACTGCCGGAACCGGGATTGGCAGGATGCCATGCTGACAACGGACAGTTCCCCGTCCCTCGCAGAGAACAGGAACGATCACCTCTGTAACATCCAGATCATCCAGACAGACTGCCACAGACACAATATCCACAATAGAGTCCACTGCTCCCACCTCATGAAAGTGCACCTGATCCACAGGAACATTGTGTGCTTTACTCTCTGCCTCTGCAAGAATTTCAAATATACGCAATGCAATCTTCTTTGCATTCTCAGTCATTGCACTATGCTCTATAATACAGGTAATTTCTTTTATTCCACGGTGTTCGTGATGGTGATGGTCTTGCACTGTTCCTGTGCCATGGGCGTGATTGCGCTCATGACCTTCATGATGATGTCCATGCAGATATTCCATATCATGGTCATGATTTTCATGATCTTTATCCAGCACAACATCAAAATCACATGCATCTATTCCGGACTTCACAACTCTGCTGATCTTTGTCTCAAATCCTGATACCTTAAGACTCTTCAGCACCCTGTCCAGCACTAAACGGTCAGCTCCCAGATCAAGAAGAGCCGCAACCGTCATATCACCACTTATCCCTGAATAACATTCCAGATATAATGTTTTCCCCATAATCAATTTCCTTTCTCATCTGTACCTGCTGCCAGACGGTTGATCTGCGTTGCCAGATAGCCGGCACCGTAGCCGTTATCAATATTCACCACAGCAATCCCATTCGCACAGGAATTGATCATGGTAAGAAGTGCCGAAAGACCATGCATACTTGCACCATAACCCACAGATGTCGGTACTGCGATCACCGGTCTGCTCACCAGACCGCCCATCACACTGGCAAGAGCTCCCTCCATTCCCGCAACTGCAATTACACAGTTCGCACTCTGGATCGTCTCCAGTCTGGAAAATAAACGATGCATTCCGCTGACTCCCACATCATAAATACGTTCAACATTTGTACCAAAATATTCCGCTGTCTGTGCAGCTTCCTCAGCAACCGGAATATCTGCAGTTCCTGCTGAACACACGGCGATCTTACCAATACGCTTCTTATCTTTCTTCTCAACTTTTAAGATGCGTGAGATCGGATCATATTCCACTTCCGGAAACTTCTCCTTCACCAGTTCATACTGATGTTGGGAAGCTCTGGTTCCGAATACCTCACCGTCTTCTCTGTATAATCTTTCAAAAATATTCAGAAGATGTTCATCTGCCTTATTACTGCAGTAGATTACTTCTGCGAAACCGGTTCTTGCCTTACGGCTTGTATCCAGCTTCGCATACCCCATTTCTTCATAACTTTCTTTCTTAAGGATTCTCTCTGCCTCTTCTACAGATACAGAACCACTTTTTACACTTTCAAGAATCTCCTGTAAGGTCATGAATCCCTCCTTTTAGAACACCACCTGCACCAGAAACATATAGACAGCCGTTCCCGCTATAATACTGAGCAGTGTATTTCCCTTCCACAAATGAAGATTTTGCTGTTATCATTCTTTATCCTTATCAACGCCCTTATTTCCACGCTGATCATAGTCATCCAGGAAATTATAATATTCTCCATCTTTATGATATCCCATAACAGTACGAAGATTAATATCCCGCACACTGTTAAAGATATTCGTCTCGATCACACTACTTGTATTTCTAAACTGTGCAACCAACTCTTTCATCTCATCACGCTTGGAACCACGTCCGCCCCCACAGCTTACACAGTTCTCGGTGAAACGGCATGCACACTGAATGAAGTGCAACCCATTAGTATCTCTCCATGCCTTGATCGCAGATTCCTTGATCAGATACATGGGACGGATCAGTTCCATTCCCTCAAAATTCTGACTGTGCAGCTTCGGCATCATAGTCTCCACCTTACCACTGTACAGCATACCCATGAGGATTGTCTCGATCACATCATCAAAATGATGTCCCAGCGCAATCTTATTACATCCCAGCTCCTTGGCATGAGAATACAGATAACCACGTCTCATTCTCGCACACAGGTAACAGGGATTATTCTCAATTTCTGCCACTGTATCAAAAATATCACTTTCAAAAACCGTAAGAGGAATTCCCAGAAGCTCTGCATTATCCTGAATAATCTTCCAGTTATCCGCATTATAGCCCGGATTCATTACCAGAAACACCAGTTCAAAATGAATCTTCCCATGACGCTTCAGCTCCTGAAGCAGCTTCGCCATCAGCATAGAGTCCTTACCACCTGAAATACAGACAGCAATCTTATCTCCCTCCTGGATCAGCTGATACTCATTCAAAGCCTTGGTAAACGGTCTCCAGACTGTCTTTCTGAACGTCTTGATAATACTGTGCTCAATCTCCTTCGTCTTCAGTTCCTTCTGCTCCTTAGCATCATTCTCCATAAAACGACTCAGAGAAAGTCTCAGATACGCACGATATCCACCTTCAATATTCACAGCCTCATACCCTGCATCACTCAGCTTCTCCACACAGTCCCGGCTTCTGTCCCCCGTATGACAGAGAACATACACCATCTTCTCCCTGTCCACAGACTCCATTCTTTCCTCAAACTCATCCAGCGGAATATTCACTGCCCCCGGAAAAGATCCCCTGCTGTACTGATCCGCCGGCCGCACATCCACGATCGTAATCTTAGAAGAATCAATCTTCTCCAGCTCTTCCACACTAATTGTATTCATATATAACCTGCCTTTATCTATTAAAATCAATCACTTACCTCTGATGAATCACCCTGTATTTCCGCCCAATTCACCAGCCATCATTATACTTTGAAACCCCATGATAGTCAACATATTCCCTCGCCGTTGACTCCTTTCTCACAGCCAAACGTTACTGTTCACTCCGTTCACAGTAACGAATGATTTTCCAAACACCTTTTAACCTCATTATATACGATTCATTTTTTTCAGACAACCTTCTCAGATATATAAAATTAAAACCTCCCGGTTGAAATTTTTTTCTTATTATCACAGACACAAAAGGAACAGAGTCAATACCCTGTTCCCCTTTTATTATTTATAAACTTTTACACCAAAGGATTCATGAATGATAGTACGAGCCTCTTCAATGGTTTTAAACTCTTCTGCTTTCAGCATCTGTGCTGTGATATTTCCGATTGCAGTTGCCTCTCCTGGACCTGCATGGATTTCTTTCTTTGTTGCCTTTGCAGTCAGCTCATTGAGATATCCTGCGTTGGAACCGCCGCCCACGATATGAATACGGCTGTAAGTTCTGCCGGTCATCTCTTCCAGCTCTTTTGCTGTCTTTGCATAGCATTCCGCAAGACTTGTGTAGATAACTGTTGCAATCTCTCCCAGAGTTTCCGGAACCTTCTGTCCTGTTCTGCGGCAGTAATCCTTAACTTCCTCTGTCATATTGTCAGGAGAAAGGAAACACTCATCATTTGCGTCTACTCTTGACGGGAAATCCTTTGCTTCCTCTGCCATTGCGCAGATTTCTGCAAAGCTGTATGCATCATTTACTTCATGACGCACAGACTGAATCATCCAGAGTCCCATGATATTCTTCAGGTAACGGAAACGGCCTGCATAACCGCCTTCATTTGTGAAGTTCATCTCACAGCTCTTCTCAGAGCAGTCAGCTTCTTTTCTCTCAATTCCCATCAGTGACCATGTTCCGGAACTGATGTAGATAAAGTCATCATCATTTGCAGGAACTGCCAGTACAGCGGATCCTGTATCATGTGTTGCAGGTGCAACTACTTCCAGATCAAATCCCACTTCTTCCCTGATCTTATCTGACAGATGTCCGATGCCTGTTCCGGGCATGATCAGCTTCTGGAACATTTTTCTCGGATAACCGAGCATATCGATCAGTTCATAATCCCAGTCCTTAGTGATCGGGCTTACAAGCTGTCCTGTCGTAGCTTCTGTGTACTCACAGGCTTTCTGTCCTGTAAGAAGGAAATGGAAGTAATCCGGCACATGAAGAAGTGTCTCTGCCTGCTCCAGATATTCCGGATATTTCTTTTTCACTGCCATCAGCTGATAGATGGTATTATAATCAGCTTTCTGGATACCTGTTCTTGCATAAAGATCTTTCAGGGAAATAGCCTTATAAACTTCTTCGTCCATTCCCTCTGTACGGTGATCACGATATCCTACTGTATTTCCAAGAACTTTGTCATCTTTGTCAAGCAGTACGAAATCAACGCCCCATGTATCTACACCCATACTTACCGGAATCTTGCCGATCTCTTTACATTTCTTCAGACCATTTACAACCTCTTTAAAAAGGCGGTCAAATTCCCAGCAGAGTTCTCCGTCTTTCTTTACCATTCCATTCTCAAAACGATAAATTTCTTCCAGAACCATTTTTCCGTTTTCCATATGTCCAAGGATATGACGTCCGCTGGATGCTCCGATATCTACCGCTAAATAATATGCTGCCATTTCAACCCCCCTCAATATATGAATTCATACGCACTTTATATCTTAGGATTTCATTTTATCCTGATTTACTTTTAAATGTAAGAACCTTGTTTATCTGAAAAAGTGGACTCATTTTTCAATTGAAAATGCCAGTTTTTAGTTAATATACTCCCACGAAAGACATTACAGGCGCTACTCTGGAGTCTTCGATCACGATTGCCAGGAAATCTGTCTGGATTCCTTTGAGATCAATGATCTTTTTATATCCAATGGTAGTTCCATTATAACATTCTTTCATAGATCCATTTTCTTCATAGCAGACTTTAAACTTCTCTACTCTCTGACTGAATGGAATGGCCTCTTTCAGCACCAGATAATTAAGTTTCTTTTTCTCAATCCAGTTAAGCTTCATCATAAGTTTATTTGTTCCTGCTTCATTCATAAAATAAGTCTCGTAATCATCAGTTCTTAATACTGTAGGTTCTTTCTCCCGACAGTCAAGTGGTGGAATCGTTGTAATACCTGCTTCATCAACCAGATTGTATTTAAATGTATTCTCAATAAACTCGCCTAACTGTTTCAGATTTGCAACATCTGTTTCATGGATACGACCATTTTTCATCGGAGGAAGATTTAATAATAATGT
>OGZX01002356.1_pt1 | contig 15451 bp, 10 predicted proteins | sample 1576881 | NCBI WGS metagenome assembly OGZX01 (sample SAMEA3541542, study PRJEB24748) | human gut metagenome | biome: human gut; feature: human-associated habitat; material: faeces | place: China | collected 2012
TCCTTTGCGATCCCGCGTCGGAGCGCGGGAACGGGATAGCTCACTTTTGCAAAATAGTGACCCCTCCCGTATTCCCGTCTTATAGTTATGGTTTTGGTAGGTCATAACTATAACCTGCTCACTCCATAGTTATGAGCAAAGTATGCAAGAGGGTTCGTCTCTGCCAATCGTTGAATGGTCGGGCGGATACGTCTGAACAAAAGTACCCTGATTATGATTATATAATAAAACCCCTCTTCTTTTGCACGGATTGTAAGGACGAAAAGGGCTTTTCCTTTGTTTTTGAAAGGTTTGCCGAAACGGCATCGTTTTATAGAATAATTTAACTAAATGGCGGATAAAATGATTATTTCTATTAATGTGTCAAATAAATTGCGATTGTATGAATAATATGTAATATAATGTAAGTATCTTTGCACGCAAAATAAAAAACAAGTTAGAACCAAATGGAAGTACTTAAACACGAGTGTGGAGTCGCCATGGTCCGGTTACTAAAGCCTTTGGAATATTATCATCAGAAGTATGGTACCTGGATGTATGGGCTCAATAAGCTCTATTTGTTGATGGAAAAGCAGCATAACCGCGGTCAGGAGGGAGCCGGTTTAGCCTGCGTTAAGTTAGAAGCCAGCCCCGGTGAAGAATATATGTTTCGGGAAAGAGCATTAGGAACCGGAGCTATTACCGAAATATTCGCTGACGTTCATCAACATTACAAAGATTTACCACCCGGTAAGCTGAACGATCCGTTTTTTGCTAAGACAGACCTTCCTTTTGCAGGAGAACTTTATATGGGGCACCTGCGTTACAGTACAACCGGTAAATCCGGTATTTCCTACGTCCATCCTTTTTTACGCCGCAACAACTGGAGAGCCAAGAACCTCGCTCTTTGCGGTAATTTCAATCTTACTAACGTTCAACATATTTTCGAAGAGATAACAGCCATCGGCCAGCACCCGCGTGCCTATGCCGACACCTTTATCATGCTCGAACAGGTGGGACACCGCTTGGACCGCGAGGTGGAACGCCTGTATCAGAAATATGAGGCCGAAGGGTTGAGAGGCATGGATATCACGAACGCGATCGAGGCGAATGTGGATCTGGCGAATGTCCTGAAACGTTGCGCTCCGCAGTGGGACGGTGGTTACGTGATCTGCGGGCTGACCGGAAGCGGGGAGTCCTTCAGCGTTCGCGATCCCTGGGGGATCCGTCCGGCTTTCTATTATGCCGACGACGAGATTGTGATCCTGGCCAGCGAACGTCCGGTTATCCAGACAGCTATGAATGTGCATGTGGAAGATATCCGCGAACTGCAAAGGGGGGAAGCCCTCTTCATCAACAAGAAAGGCGAATGGCGCACGTCGCAGATCGTGGAACCGAAAGAGAACAAAGCCTGCTCGTTCGAGCGCATCTACTTCTCCCGGGGTAGCGATGTGGATATCTACAAAGAGCGTAAACGCCTGGGCGAAAACTTGGTTCCGGCCATTCTGAAATCGGTGGACAACGATTTGAACCATACTGTTTTCTCTTTCATCCCCAACACGGCCGAGGTGGCCTATTTCGGTATGCAGGAGGGATTGAACGAATACCTGAACAGGGTCAAGAAGGAATGGATCGCCGACCGCAGCCACCTGCTGCTGGAAAAAGAGCTGGAACAGATCCTCTCCATGCGTGTTCGGTGCGAGAAAGTGGCGATTAAGGATATAAAATTGCGTACCTTTATCGCCGAAGGCAACAGCCGCAACGACCTGGCGGCCCACGTCTATGATGTGACTTACGGCAGCATCGTGCCCGATGTGGACAACCTGGTCGTGATAGACGACAGCATCGTGCGCGGGACGACCCTCCGGCAAAGCATCATCGGCATCCTGGACCGCCTGCATCCGAAGAAAATTGTGATCGTCTCGTCCTCGCCGCAGGTGCGTTATCCGGATTACTACGGTATCGACATGTCGCGTATGAATGAATTCATCGCTTTCAAGGCTGCCGTTGCCCTGCTGAAAGACCGGGGCATGGAAGAGATTCTGCTGGATGCCTATCGCAAAGCGAAGAAGCAGCAGGCCGGGCAGGACGGAACGATTGTGAATTATGTCAAGGAAATATATGCGCCTTTTACCGACGAAGAGATTTCTGCCAAGATGGTGGAACTGCTTACTCCGGCCGGCACACGGGCGAAGGTGGAGATTGTCTACCAGACGCTTGAAGGCTTGCACGCTTCCTGTCCGGATCATCCGGGAGACTGGTATTTCTCCGGAGATTATCCGACACCGGGCGGCACGCGCATGGTGAACGAAGCGTTTATTCATTATATGGAAGAAGAATATTTAGTCAATTAAAAGAAATATGCAAGTTAGAAAAACAGCGACATTGGTTTTGGATGACGGAAGCGAGTTTCACGGCTTCTCTTTTGGTTTCGACAAGGCGGTAGCCGGCGAAGTGGTGTTCAATACAGCCATGACCGGTTATCCGGAAAGCCTTACCGATCCTTCGTATGCCGGTCAGTTGATGGTGCTGACCTATCCGTTGGTCGGAAACTACGGAGTACCTCCTTTCTCTATCGAAGAGAACGATCTGCCTACGTTTATGGAGAGTGAGAAAATCCATGCGGAGGCAATTATTGTGAGCGATTATAGCGAAGAGTATAGTCATTGGAATGCCGTGGAAAGCCTGGGCGACTGGCTGAAACGGGAAATGATTCCCGGAATCACAGGTATTGATACGCGTGCATTGACAAAGAAGATACGTGAACATGGGGTGATGATGGGACGCATTCTGATCGACGATGAGACGGGAATGAAATACGGAGGCATTGCCGGATTGAATATGCAACCGGGTAGCCTTCACGTGCCATTCGAAATGCCGGATTACGGGAGTATCAACTACGTCGACCGTGTAAGCTGTAAAGAAATTATCACCTATGGAGAAGGAGAAGGGAAAAAGCGTGTCGTGCTCCTCGACTGTGGCGTGAAAGCAAACATCATACGCTGCCTGTTGAAACGGAATGTGACTGTTGTCCGCGTCCCCTGGAACTATGACTTCAACACGCTGGACTACGACGGGCTTTTCATCTCGAACGGTCCCGGCGACCCGGATACCTGCGATGTGGCTGTTCAGCATATCCGCAAGGCGCTTGCCGGAGACAAACCGATCTGCGGCATCTGCATGGGAAACCAGTTGCTTGCCAAGGCAGGCGGTGCTTCTATCTATAAACTAAAATACGGTCACCGCAGCCATAACCAGCCGGTGCGCATGGTCGGGACGGAGAGGTGCTTTATCACCAGCCAGAATCATGGTTATGCCGTAGACAACGATACGTTGGGAGCAGACTGGGAGCCGTTCTTTATCAATATGAACGACGGGACGAATGAAGGCATCAGGCATAAGACGAAGCCTTTCTTCTCTTCCCAGTTCCACCCCGAAGCATGCAGCGGACCGACGGATACGGAGTTCATCTTCGATAAGTTTGTCGCGTTGCTCTAACTCCTGGTAGCAAGAATGCCTCACTCGGTAAGGCGAGGGTGTCTCACTCCCTAAGGCGAGGACACCTCGCTCGGGAAGGCGAGAGGGGCTCACTCGGGAAGGCGAGGCCGGCTCGATCCCTAAGGCGAGGCGACCTGCCTAAAAAATGTTAACGAATAAAAGATTCAGAAAAATGAAAGAAGATATAAAGAAAGTCCTGGTACTCGGTTCCGGAGCCCTCAAGATAGGGGAAGCGGGCGAGTTCGATTATTCAGGCAGCCAGGCGTTGAAGGCCATTAAGGAAGAAGGCATCGAGACAGTGCTTATCAACCCGAATATCGCGACAGTGCAGACCTCGGAAGGCGTGGCAGACACGGTCTATTTCCTGCCTGTCACCCCGTTCTTCGTCGAGAAGGTGATTGCCAAGGAACGTCCCGAAGGCATCTTGCTGGCGTTCGGCGGACAGACGGCGTTGAACTGCGGCGTTGCGCTCTACCAGAGCGGCGTGCTGGAAAAATATAACGTCCGTGTGCTCGGTACTCCGGTACAGGCCATTATGGACACGGAAGACCGCGAGTTGTTTGTCCACAAACTCGATGAGATCGGTGTGAAGACCATCAAGAGCGAGGCGGTGGAGAATGCGGCGGATGCCCGTCGTGCTGCGGCCGAGTTGGGCTATCCGGTGATTGTCCGCGCTGCTTACGCGCTGGGCGGCCTGGGTTCCGGTTTCTGCGACAACGAGGCGGAACTGGATGTGCTGGTTGAAAAAGCCTTCTCTTTCTCGCCCCAGGTGTTGGTCGAGAAGAGCCTGAAAGGCTGGAAGGAAGTGGAGTATGAAGTGGTGCGCGACCGTTTCGACAACTGTATCACGGTCTGTAACATGGAAAACTTCGACCCGTTAGGCATCCATACCGGTGAAAGTATCGTCATCGCTCCGTCGCAAACGCTGACCAACAGCGAATATCATAAACTGCGCGAACTGGCTATCCGCATCATCCGCCATATCGGTATCGTGGGCGAATGTAACGTACAGTACGCCTTCGACCCCGAAAGCGAGGACTACCGCGTGATCGAGGTGAACGCCCGTCTGAGCCGTTCCTCCGCGCTGGCATCGAAGGCGACAGGTTATCCGCTTGCCTTTGTCGCTGCCAAGTTAGGGTTAGGCTACGGCCTGTTCGACCTGAAAAACTCGGTGACGAAGACGACGAGCGCATTCTTCGAACCGGCTCTCGACTACGTGGTTTGCAAGATCCCACGCTGGGACTTGGGCAAGTTCCACGGCGTAGCCCGCGAATTAGGTTCGAGCATGAAGTCCGTCGGCGAGGTAATGGCTATCGGTCGTACCTTTGAAGAGGCTATCCAGAAAGGCCTGCGTATGATCGGGCAGGGGATGCACGGTTTCGTGGAAAACAAAGAGTTAGTGATTGAAGACATCGACAAGGCGCTTCACGAACCGACCGACCGTCGTGTCTTCGCGATCTCCAAAGCATTCCGCGCCGGATATACGGTCGACCAGATACATGACCTGACCAAGATAGACCGCTGGTTCCTGCAGAAGCTCTACGGCATCATGCAGACCTCCAAGGAACTGCATAAATTGACAATTGAGAATGGTTTGCTGACCGTGAAGAAAGGGGAAGAGGGAGGCGACAGCGAGCAGAATTTCCAACTGCTCCGCCATGCGAAGCAGCAGGGTTTCTCCGACTTCCAGATTGCCCGTGCTTTCGGCCTCGAAGAAGATATCGAGAAGGGCATGATGCTGGTTCGCCAGTTCCGTAAGGCGCACGGCATTGTCCCGGTGGTGAAGCAGATCGACACATTGGCAGCCGAATATCCGGCACAGACCAACTATCTGTATCTGACCTACAGCGGGACGGAAAACGATGTCCAGTATGTAGGCGACCACCGCTCCATTGTTGTCTTAGGTTCGGGTGCTTACCGTATCGGCAGCTCGGTAGAGTTCGACTGGTGCGGCGTGCAGGCACTGAACACGATCCGCAAGGAGGGCTGGCGCTCGGTGATGATCAATTACAATCCTGAAACGGTTTCGACCGACTACGATATGTGCGACCGCCTTTACTTCGACGAGCTGACCTTCGAGCGTGTCATGGATATCCTCGAACTGGAGAATCCGCACGGCGTGATCGTCTCTACGGGCGGCCAGATTCCGAATAACCTGGCTATGCGACTCGACGAACAGCATGTCAACATCTTGGGGACGTCGGCCAAGAGCATCGACAATGCCGAAGACCGCGAGAAGTTCTCCGCCATGCTGGACCGCATCGGTGTGGACCAGCCGCGCTGGAAAGAGCTTTCCTCGATGGACGATATCAACGATTTCGTGGCCGAAGTAGGCTTCCCGGTGCTGGTTCGTCCGAGTTACGTGCTGAGCGGTGCGGCGATGAACGTCTGCTCTAACCAGGAAGAGTTGGAACGCTTCCTGCAACTGGCGGCTAACGTGTCGAAGAAACATCCGGTCGTGGTCAGCCAGTTTATCGAACATGCCAAAGAGGTGGAAATGGACGCGGTGGCCGATAAGGGCGAGATCGTGATGTATGCGATCTCCGAGCATATCGAGTTTGCCGGGGTGCATTCGGGTGATGCGACTATCCAGTTCCCGTCGCAGAAGCTGTATGTCGAAACCGTGCGCCGCATCAAACGGATCAGCCGTCAGATTGCGAAAGAGCTGAACATCTCCGGTCCGTTCAATATCCAGTATCTGGCTAAAGGCAACGAGATAAAGGTGATCGAGTGTAACCTCCGTGCGAGCCGCTCCTTCCCGTTCGTTAGCAAGGTGTTGAAGATAAACCTGATCGAACTGGCTACCCGCATCATGTTGGGCCTGCCTGTCGAAAAGCCGAGCAAGAACGAGTTCGACCTGGATTATGTGGGCATCAAAGCCTCCCAATTCTCCTTCAACCGCTTGCAGAAGGCCGACCCGGTTCTGGGTGTCGACATGGCTTCGACGGGCGAAGTAGGCTGTATCGGCGACGATCTCTCCGAAGCGGTCCTGAAGAGCATGCTTTCCGTCGGCCTCCGCATTCCGGAAAAGAGCATCCTGCTCTCGACCGGTACGCCGAAACAGAAAGTGGCCATGCTGGATGCTGCCCGGATGCTGGCCGAAAAAGGCTACACCCTCTACGCGACAGGCGGTACGCACCGCTTCCTCGAAGAGAACGGTATCTCCAACACGCAGGTCTACTGGCCGAGCGAAGCGGACAAACAGCCGCAGGCACTCGACATGCTGCACGAAAAGAAGATTGACATGGTCGTCAACATCCCGCGCGACCTCTCGGCCGGCGAGCTGGACAACGGCTACAAGATCCGCCGTGCCGCCATCGACCTGAACATCCCGCTGATCACGAACGCCCGCCTGGCAAGCGCCTTTATCGAGGCGTTCAGCACGCTGAGTTTGGATGATATACAGATTAAGAGCTGGCAAGAGTATAAATGATGTTACTTTTGGCTTGATCCAAAAGTAACCAAAAGATCAAGGCTTAACCGTTCGGGCTACTCCGGGCAAAGGCTACGCTGTCGCCTGCGAAACTCGCTTCGCTCAGACAGCGCAGGCTCCTGTCGCTTCGCCTTTACCCTCCGCTTGACGCCCGCCCGCTTAGGCCTTTCCGAGAAAGCTCCGCTTTCTTTTGGGATTGCCGACACCGCCTGTTCCTTTGCGGCCCCGTGTCGGCAATCCCAAGAGGGAGCGGAGCTCCCTGTTTCCGGCCTAAACTGGTGAGCGTTAAGCGCAGAGACCGCAGTGAGCGTCCGGAGCGTCTGCTGTAGGGGTCGTTCGCGAACGACCCTTACGACGCGACAGCGAACGGAGGGAACGGAGTAGCGAAGCAGTTTAAGCCTTGAACTTTTGGTTACTTTTCTTTCAAGAGAAAAGTAACATCGTTATCTTTGTAGTATTATAAAATAAACCAATATGAAGATAGGATTATTTATCCCCTGTTATATCAATGCGGTATACCCGGAAGTTGGTGTTGCTTCTTATAAACTACTGAAAAGCCTTGGTTTGGATGTGGACTATCCGCTGGACCAGACTTGCTGCGGCCAGCCGATGGCGAATGCCGGTTTCGAGCATGAATCGCTGGGGTTGGCTGTCCGGATGGAGGAGTTGTTCAGCAAATACGATTATGTGGTAGGCCCTTCCGCCAGTTGTGTGGCTTTCGTCAAGGAAAACCATCCCGGCATTCTCGAGAAAGCCGGACATGTGTGTATGAACAGCAAGAAGATATATGATATCTGCGAGTTCCTGCACGATGTCGTGAAGGTGAAAGAACTGAAAGCCGAGTTTCCCCATAAGGTGAGCATTCATAATAGCTGCCATGGTGTGCGCGAGTTGCACCTCTCTTCTCCCAGCGAGTGTAATATCCCGTATTACTCCAAGCTGCGCGACCTCCTTTCTCTGGTGCGGGGCATCGAGATATTCGAGCCGAAACGCATAGACGAGTGTTGCGGTTTCGGTGGTATGTTTGCCGTCGAGGAACCGGAAGTCTCCGTCTGCATGGGACAGGACAAGGTGAAAGACCACATGAGCACGGGGGCCGAATATATCACCGGCGCCGACAGCTCCTGCCTGATGCATATGGAAGGCGTGATCAAGCGCGACAATCTTCCGATCAAAACGATTCATATTGTTGAAATATTAGCCTCCGGATTATGAGCACGAAACATTCAAAAGCGGCTGCCCGCTTCATCGCGAACCGCAAACAGGAAGCCTGGCACGACGAAACCCTCTGGATGGTACGTGCCAAACGGGATAAAATGAGCCATTCGATTCCTGAATGGGAACGTCTGCGTGAACTGGCCTCAGACATCAAGCTCTATTCGAACAGCCACCTCGACACCCTGCTCGAGGAGTTCGAAAAGAATGCCCTTGCCAATGGCGCCATTGTCCATTGGGCGAAAGATGCGGCGGAACATAACGCCATCGTGCAGGAAATCCTCCGGCAACACGATGCCCATACGCTGATTAAGAGCAAATCCATGCTGACGGAAGAATGCGGCATGAACGAATTTCTGCAGGAGCAGGGCTATGACATCATCGAAAGCGACTTGGGCGAGCGTATCCTGCAATGGATGCATCTCCATCCCAGCCATATCGTGATGCCGGCCATCCACATCAAACGCCAGGAAGTCGGCGAGATGATGGAGCGCGTACTGGGTACGGAAAAAGGCAATTCCGACCCGACCTATTTGACACATGCCGTACGGAAGAACATGCGTGAAAAGTTCCTGACGGCCGATGTTGCGATGACGGGGGCTAACTTTGCAGTGGCTTCGACCGGCGAGATCGTGGTTTGTACCAACGAGGGGAATGCCGATATGGGAACATCCTTCCCGAAAGTCCATATCGCAACGTTCGGAATGGAAAAGATTGTCCCGAACAGGGAAGCGCTGGGCGTCTTCACCCGCTTGCTGGCACGTTCCGGTACGGGACAGCCGGTCACATCCTATACCTCTCACTACTGCAAGCCGAAAGAGGGCGGCGAATTCCATATTATCATTGTCGATAACGGCCGCAGCGACATCCTGGCACGTCCTGACCATATCCGCATGCTCAACTGCATACGGTGTGGGGAATGTATGAATACGTGTCCGGTTTATCGCCGCACGGGCGGTTATTCCTATACCTATTTTATACCCGGCCCGGTCGGTATCAACCTGGGGATGTTGAAAGACCCGGTGAAGTATTCGGATAATGTGTCCGCCTGCTCGCTCTGTCTTTCCTGTTCCAATGTCTGTCCGGTCAAGATAGACCTCGGCGAACAGATATACCGCTGGCGTCAGGATCTGGACAGGATAGGGAAGGCGAGTACGGAGAAGAAGATCATGTCCGGCGGCATGAAGTTCCTGATGGAGCGCCCGAAACTGTTCAACACCGCTTTGCGGTTTGCCCCGTTAGTGAACAAGATGCCCCGTTTTATGATTTACAATGGTCTGAATGCGTGGGGTAAAGGTCGGGAACTGCCCACCTTTGCCAAACAGTCTTTCAATGAAATGTGGAAAAACAACAAGATAAAATAACGACAATAATGAGTAGCAAAAACGACATATTATCCGCAATCCGCAGTCACACCGGCAAACGCTACGACATGCCCGGCCTGACACTGGATGCGATCGTTTATGAAGATAAGATCGCCCAGTTTTCCGACGCCCTGCAAGCCGCCGGAGGAAAGGCTGTCCTCTTGCAGCCCGGCGAAGACGTCAACGACATCATCCGCCAGCATTTTCCGGAAGCCGCCCGTATTGCGTCCAACCTGCCTGGCATCACTTGTGCGACCTTCAATCCCGACGACCTTGCCGACCCTCGTGAGTTGAACGACACCGATCTTGCCATCGTGGAAGGCCATTTCGGTGTAGCCGAGAACGGAGCTGTTTGGATCACCCGGCAGGTGAAACATAAGGCTTTGTATTTTATCTCTAATAGCCTGGTAATGCTGATCGACAGAGAGGCGATCGTGAACAATATGCATGAAGCCTATAAACGGACGGAAGGTATGACCTATGATTTCGGCGCCTTCATCTCCGGCCCTTCCAAAACGGCCGATATCGAGCAGGCGCTTGTTTTTGGAGCACATGGGCCGGTCGGAGTACTGGTGATATTGAAGTAAATAAAAGTACGGATTTCACGGATTTACATGATCTTTTATTGATCGAATCCGCGAAATCCGTAAAACCTTGATCTGTGCTTTATGATTTATTGAACAGTGAAGCAATCCATAATACCAAAATCGCCCCGACCGTTGCCGTAATCAAGCTGCCGATGATGCCGGAAGCCGCAATACCAAACAAACCGAAGACCCAGCCGCCTAAAACGCCGCCTATTATTCCTAAAATCAAATTGATTATCACTCCGAAGCCACCGCCCCGCATTATTTTACCGGCCAGAAAACCGGCTACTATCCCTATAAGAATGTACCATAAGAAACCCATAGCTTTTAAATTTTATATTATACATTATATATAACTGTTGGTAGGAGGATAATGTTGCCACAGGTTTTCTCATTTGTTAATGTGCGTAAAAAAAGAAAGCGATAATGAATAACGAGCGTATAAACACGAAAATAGAGGAAACGATGATAAAAGATGAATATCAAGGAAGTAGGAGGGAAACAAAACTCACTCTCTATATAAGAGAGAGATTCTGTGTCAAAAAGGCTGATTTATCTTGTAAATCGGGGGCTAAAGTAGCATCTTTTAACGAGACAGGCAATGTTTCAGGCTATAATTTACAACAATTTAATAACCTTCAAACTCAAAGTGCCGGGCAGGTGTAAAACCCGTTTCTGAGAAAACGCCCGTAACCCGTTGATCTACAGGATGCGTTGACTACACGCTTCATCAATCTCTCTCTTATATAGAAAGAGATTCTCGAAAAGTGTTAAAAAAGCGCTGATGTAGTAGTCTAAAAAACGGTAAAGGGTATGAAGATAACAAGCATTCAGTTACAACAACTTGTAGTAATGGCAGTCGCAATAATCAGTATGATGATGTTCGGTTGCGACGACCGTTTCGATTCCCGCGGAGGAGCTCCGTCGGAGGAGGGGCAGGCGGTGGACGTTACGCTGGCGATCGGTCTGGCTGACGAGCAGGATGCCTATACGCTCCCGATTGCTCCGGCAACGAGAGGGGATAGCCGTCAGGCCTTTGAAACGCGGTTAGTACCTGCTACCCGTACCAAAGCTGTAGCTGATAAACCGGACAAGCTCTATAATCTCGAAATAATCCAATATAATTCGAGCGGGGCTAAAATTGCTGATATGGGTACGACCTCGACTATCGCAAATGCAACAATCGGAGATAAATTGACTGTCCCGCTGCAAACAAGCAACGACTGCCAGTTGCTGATCGTGGCACGTGGTGAAAGTACTACTGTTCCCTCTATTATCAATAAGCCGGATGTCAGCAATATCCGCAAGGATAAGGATATGCTGGTGAAAGCTATCGGCAGTACTATTAATAATGTCGGCTTTGACGAGGGGGCGAGTATGAACAATATGCCCTATTATCTGTACCTTCCTTCCGTAAAGATCGGATCTGACGGTGAAATCCAGAGTCTTGACGGGCAGAAACTCGATGTCCGTTTATTGTTAAAACGCCTCGCCACCCGTTTGGATGTCTCCTGGTCGGTAAGCCAGGCAATGACAGACTTAGGCTATATATTGACTGAAGTCCGCCTGAGTCAGGTCCCTTCCGGCTACCGTTTTCTTCCGGATGAGGAAGATACGCAATGGGGAAAAGCCTATCCCACTGCCACAGCCGAATTTGTAGACCTATACCGTCTGAAAGACAGTGAACTGTCCGCAGCCCAGGGACACAAATCCGTCTGGTTACCAGCAAATGTCCGCGGGACATCCCCGGCTGCAACCTCGCTGTATTACCGGAATAAACAAAATGCTCCGACCGCTTCTTCCTATCTGGAATTTGTGGTCGACAATGACGGTACGAAAAATGGCGGGAAAGAAGAACGCCTCTTCTACCGTGTTTATGTGGGAGGCCCACGTACGACAGATTTCAACCTTTATGACAATACCGACTATCGTTACGTGGTAAACATCAACAATGCGGACTACTCGAATGACGCCCGCATACAGCTACTCAACCGTACTCCTGTTATCAGTACGAACCTGGTGCCTACAGCTAACTGTTTCATGATGCGTCCGGGTACGGATATTAGTTTCAATCCTTATAAGCACACTTCCGGAACCGGTGGCTGGAACGACCAGTTGGTTAATACTCCATCCGGTACTCCTGCCATAAAAACAGAGATCAAGAAAATGAAAGTGCTGTGGCAAAACAAAGATAACGGGACCTCCGGTGAGTTGGTGATGGGCTATGCAGTAGACGTAAACAGCAATCACCAGAACCTGGTAAACCTTACTAACGGTGGCGACATCAACCAGGCGCGTGTCCATGTGGGAGTTCCTGTAACCAATGGCGGTAACGCTTTGATAGCAGCCTATGGCGACGATGACCAGACAGCCCTTTGGAGTTGGCATATCTGGGTATCCGACTATGTCCCGGCGCCGCTCGGTTCATTCACTACCGGTGATGCAACAAGCCGTTCAAGCGCTATACAGGCAGCTCAAAATGCAACGCGTGGCGGAATGGTGCATACTTATCAGGGAGACAGTTGGACTAAAACAAGCGGGGCTTTCTATAATAAGGTGATCATGGATCGTAACCTGGGTGCTATCCGTGGTGTTCCGGCTTTGGACAGCAACCTTGAATCGGCCCGTACCTACGGCGTCCTCTACCAATGGGGGCGTAAAGACCCGATGCCGGGTTCGGCAGACGGTTCCTATGAGGAGATAAATACCATTTTCAATGCAGATGGGATGACAATGCTATTGGATAAACAAAATAGTGGGAATCTTATGAAATCGATTGCTAATCCTTCTACTTTTTATAAAGGAATGATGTTGGCAACCAATAGTTGGGGGGGATCGAATACGAAAACGATCTATGATCCTTGTCCGGACGGTTGGAGGGTTCCTGATTTCTATGGGACAGCAACATCTATGATGTTTGATGGATTCAAATTAGGAACTAATCTTTTATTGCTGAATGATAAAAGGTGGTATACGGCGCAGATATCATCCCCTGCAAAAGTAAATGCAACTAACGGCATTTTATATCAATATCCGGGTGAAGATCAGAATAATTATACAAATAAGTCTGTTTGGTTCCCGATGTATTGGATGAGAGAGTATAATTCAGGGGAGTTACGGAAAACAGATGCATGTTTTGTTATGTATTCTGCACATTCGGGGAATAAAGGTGAAAACATGCAATTTGCTTATTACACTGAATTCAAGGCGCATGGGGTACTTATACTCACTGATCCCAGTAAAGCGAATTTTTCGTACGGCATGTCTATCCGCTGTATTCAGGACAGATAAACCGGCCATCTTTATGTGTGGCGACGAATAAAGAGGTTCCTTCCCAGGACCTTCCAGCAACCGGGGAGAAATGAGTTCTTTGACATGATGGGATTGATAGGAAATTAATTATCTTTGTGTGCACGATAGAAAACAGTGACATATGGATAGAAAGAAGTTACCGATAGGCATCAGCGACTATAAAGAGCTGATAGAAGAGGATTATTATTATGTGGATAAGACCAATTTTATCCGTCAGGTGATAGAAGAGGGAAGTAAAATCACCCTCCTTCCGCGTCCGCGCCGCTTCGGTAAGACGCTGAACCTCTCGACGCTTCGCTATTTCTTCGAGAAGACGGAAGGCAATATATACCGTCCGCTATTCGAGGGGAAGAATATCGCGCAATGGAAGGACTTTGACCGCTATCAGGGTAAATATCCGGTGATCATGGTCACGCTGAAGGACAGCAAAGGTGATACGTTTGAAGATACCCTTTATCAAATCAAGATACAGATGCAACAGGAGTTTGAGCGTCACCGGTATTTGCTGGACGATCAGCTATCCGAGTTAGACCGTTTGTGGTTCGATCAGATCCTGCGGCTACAGGCCGACGAGATAATGATTCAGAATTCTTTGCATCTGCTGTCCGGATTGCTTGCCACCCATTGGGGTATGCCTCCGCTTGTGTTGCTTGATGAGTACGACACGCCGATTCACGTTGCTTTCGATAAAGGCTATTATGACAAGATGATCGGATTCATGCGCAACTTCATGAGCTTGGTGTTTAAAGACAATACGGATATCTTCCGGGGTGTGATCACGGGTATCCTGCGGGTGAGCAAGGAGTCGATCTTCAGCGGATTGAATAATATCGATGTCGATACGATCCTCGAACTCCCGATGTGTACCTCTTTCGGCTTTACACAGGAAGAGACCGATCGTATGCTGACCGACTATTCATTAGGCGGGCAGAAAGACGAGGTAAAGAACTGGTACAACGGTTACCTGTTTGGTGATCAAACAGTTTATAACCCCTGGTCTGTGCTGTCTTTTATCAATAAGGGTGGCGTGCTGTCTCCTTACTGGGTGAACACTGGTTCTGACGTTTTGTTGCGCCACCTGCTTGCCGACGGTCCGTCTCAGATCCGTATGGGCGTCGAGGCGCTGATACAGGGTGAGCCGATCCGCAGTGTGATCAACGATAAGTTAGCTTTCCCTGATCTGTTGGCAGAAGCGGCTAATATCTGGTCATTTATGCTTTTTAGTGGTTACTTAAAAGCCTCTGACCCGGCCAGGAATAGCGATGACCTGACGGAATATACCTTACAGGTGCCCAACCGTGAAGTGAGAACTGTCTTCTTTACCATCATCCGTAGTTGGATCAATAACGGTCCGGTCAAGAACGACCGCTTGGAGTTGCTGTTGCAGGCGCTGAAAGAAAACAACATGCCCATCTTCCAGCGTGTTCTCAACGATTTTGTCGTCAATACGCTCTCTTATTATGATACCAGCGGTCGTGACCCGGAGAAAGTCTATCAGGCATTTCTGTTAGGTATGCTTGTCAGCAGCGGCGCTTACGAAGTGAGCAGCAACCGTGAATCCGGCCTTGGGCGTTATGATATACTGCTCCGCCCGCGTGACCTGAGCAAACGGGGAGTGATCATGGAGTTAAAACTCTATGATCCGATGTTCGACGAGTCAGTCGACAGTGTTTTAGCATCCGCCCTTCAACAGATTGAAGACAAACAGTATGCCGCCACGCTTCGGGCAGCCGGAGTGACCGACATCCTGAAAATGGCCATCACCTTCGACGGCAAACGCGTCTGGGTGAAAACAGCCGAATAATTCCTTTATATCCTATCAATCGCATCTGTAAACAATAACAGATGCACCAATCGTTACGCAGCATCCCCGCCGGATGTTGCGCAGCTTTTTGTGCATCAAAAAGTAACTCCTTCCCCTCTCCGAGAGGGGGTAGGGGGTGTGTGAATTTATAATGTTAATGTGCGTAAAAAAAGAAAGCGATAATGAACAACAAGAGTATAAAAGCGAAAATAGAGGAAAAGATGATAAAGAATGAATTTCAAGGAGGTGGAAGAGAAAC
>OGZX01002357.1_pt1 | contig 15447 bp, 22 predicted proteins | sample 1576881 | NCBI WGS metagenome assembly OGZX01 (sample SAMEA3541542, study PRJEB24748) | human gut metagenome | biome: human gut; feature: human-associated habitat; material: faeces | place: China | collected 2012
TTTAAAAGAGCGGTGGAATTTACTTTTGCACTGGAATTTACTTTTTCAAGTCAGCCAGAGTTTCAACGGATCTGCAGGTGACGATCCACGATTATCCAGAAGGATCTTATCAGATGCAGAATAAAGCTCTGAGGAAGCTGATTGGAAAAGATTGTGATTTGTACGAATCGGTTAGCCCCAAAAGGCTTTATTCAAAAGTGATGGTCAGTAAGAAAATGGAAAAAGAAGGTCATCGCATGGTTATGTTGGTCGATGAAGAAGGACTGTTGAAGTCTTTAGAGTCGAACATCCTTGGCAGCTGGCTGTATGAAACGGATAAGCACGGATATCCGATTGCCGGGAATGTACTCTTTGTAGGAACCGAATATACGGGTACGGGGATTGACTTCTGCGGAATTTCGGAAGATGCAGCTGAATCTTTGAAAAAGGAATTTGAAGAACAGATTGCGAAGTGGAAAGCTTAATGTCTGCCGAAAAGTACATTCTCCCAGACCGGGCCGCATGGCTTGACGCAAGAAAGAACCACATCGGCGGATCGGATGCCGCAGCATGTGTTGGGAGGAGCCCGCACAAGGATAACGTGCAGCTCTGGGAAGAGAAGATGGGTCTGGTACTTCCGGAAGATATTTCTGATAAAGAATATGTCCGGTACGGCACTGAGGCGGAGAAGTATCTCCGTGGACTCTTTGCCCTGGACTTCCCGGAATACCAGGTTCTTTATGACGAGAACAATATGTTCCTGAATCCGAACTTCCCGTGGATGCATGCATCTCTTGACGGGGAACTGATGGACAGGCAGGGGCGGCATGGAATCCTGGAGATCAAGACAACGAACATTTTACAAAGCTCTCAGAGGAGAAAATGGGAGGGCAGGATCCCGGACAACTATTACTGCCAGGTGCTTCACTATCTGGCAGTGACGGAATATGATTTCGCAGTTCTGAAGGCACAGCTCAAGAGCGAGTGGGGCGGAGAGCTGCATATCGAAGTCCGGCATTATTTTATCGAACGGAAGGAAGTAGAGGCGGATATCCGGGAGTTACTTGATGCAGAGCAGAGGTTCTGGGACTGCGTGGTCACAGGCCGGCGTCCGGATCTGATCCTTCCAGCAATATAAGGAGGATATAGAGTGGAATTAAAGATTTACAACCCGGTGGAAGATGGGTTCATCAAAAAAATTGACTGGAACTATGAGGATCTGAAGGCAGAGATCGAGACCCGGACTGCGGAATATGCGGCATCTGTCTACAATGATGATTCAATCAAGAATGCCAAGGATGACCGGGCAAAGCTTAATAAGCTTAAGGATGCCCTGGAGGGGAAACGGTCATCGGTCCGGAAACAGATGCTGGAACCTTATGAGATATTCAGCTCAGAGATCAAGTCTCTGACGGTTCTGATCGATAAGGCGATCAGCAACATCGATGGTCAGGTAAAAGACTACGAAAGCCGCCAGCGCAAGATGAAGGAAGCGAAGATCCGCGAGTTCTATGATGCGAACATCTTTGACCTGGAGAAGTATCTTCCGTTTGAGCGTGTGATCAAGCCGTCATATCTGAATGTATCGACATCAATGAAGTCGATCAAGGAAGAGATCTCAGCAATGATCCAGAGGGTGTCTGAGGGCATTGCGCTCCTCAACGATACGGACAGCCCATATGTGGTCGACATGAAAGCAGAGTTCTTAAAGACTTATGACATCGGCGCGGCCCTGGCGGTAAAGAACAGGTTGGAGGCGGCAGAACGCAAAAGACAGGAATATGAAGCGGAGCGCGCCAGACAGAAGGCAGAGCGGGAGGCAAAGGAGAAAGCAGAGACAGAGAAGCTGATCCAGGCCGGGAAGAAGGAAGAAGCAGCGCCGGAGCAGAAGCCGGCCCCGCAGGAAGCTCCGAAAATAGCGGTGGAACAGAAGACAGTTCCGGAAGAAGAACCGGTATGCGCCCTGGATTTCCGCGTATATGTGACAAAATCTCAGATGGAGAAATTAAAGAAGTTCTTAAATGATTCCGGGATCCGGTTCGAGCCGGTACCAAGACAATAAGGAGGAAATGAGCAATGGCAGTAGGAAATAGCTTAACAGCAAAGAAACAGAATTCAGATCGGGTGGAGTTTGAAGTAGCAGGGGAAAAGATCACGCTGACCCCGCAGATCGTCCGTGATTACCTGGTCAGCGGCGATAAGGATCGTGTCTCCATGCAGGAGGTTGTGATGTTCATCAACCTCTGCAAGTATGCCGGACTGAATCCATGGTTAAAAGAAGCGTACTGCATCAAGTACGGGAATGAGCCGGCAACAATGGTGGTTGGTAAGGAAGCATTCATGAAGCGTGCGGAGAAAACGCCAGGCTTTGACGGCTTTGAGGCGGGCGTGATAGTCCTTTCCGGGGATGAACTGATCTACCGGAAGGGAACCCTGAAACTGCCGGATGAGGAGCTTGTGGGCGGCTATGCGGAAGTATACCGGAAGGACCGTTCCCATTCGTACCGCAGCGAGGTGTCTTTCGAAGAGTACGCAGCCAGAAAGAAGGATGGCACGTTAAACAGCCAGTGGTCGAAGAAGCCGGCCACAATGATCCGGAAGGTTGCACTGGTGCAGGCGCTGCGTGAAGCATTCCCGGAAAACTTCTCCGGACTTTACAGCGAGGAAGAGGCTGGAACGGAAGAGACTGCGTTCCTTACCTCGCCGGACGTATCTGTAGCAGCAGAACCGCAGGCCGCAATCCCGGCCCAGGAACAGCCGGTAACTCCGCCGCCGGTACAGAAACCAGCGCAGCAGGCAGAAAACGCGCAGATGGACATGGCATCGGCGTTCTTTGGGAACTGATAAGTTCAGCCAGAGAGGGGAGGTGAGTACATAAATGGCAAAGATTACATTTGATACGATTGCGGGTGGAGAACTGGCAGAACGTTTTAAGGTTGCTTTGGCTCAGATCGGCAGGAATATCATGGATCCAAACATGGATTCGGATGCGGCAAGAGGAATGACGATCAACTTGAAATTTAAGCCAAACGATGCAGGCGGCATCAATGTGGAATTTGATGTTAAGACAAAACTTGCAGGATTCCGCAAAGGAAAATCCCTGTTCCTGATTGGACAGGATGCACGGACCGGTCGGATCGAAATGTCGGGACATAATAACAACCGTCCGCAGGTTGCGGTATTTAATCCGGTGGAGCATGAAGAGAAGGACAAACCATTTGATCCGGAGACAGGGGAAATCCTGGAAGAGGAAGCAAGAGGTCCCATTGATTTAAGAGCATGAGAGGAGAAATGAAATGTTAAGAGAAGCATTATCGTACATTGTAGGTCTTGGAAATAACGCAGAGAAAGTGCAGGTCCTGGAGATCTGCGGTGAAACATATGCGAATAAACACCTGGAACGTTATGGAGCACCGAAGAGAGCCTACGCTATTGAGGCGTCATCCCTGTCAGCACTGGTTGATTACATCAAAGAGTGCTCGGATGAGTTCCCTGATCGCCAGATGATCATCTGGATTGAGAATCCGGAGGAGGTAAATCTTGTTTCTGCCTTAGACAGTGAAAGAAAAAGAGAATGCCTGTTCACATGCAAAGCGGAGATCTCCAAGTTCCGTTTTGACAACTGGTATGATCAGGAGCGTTTCATGATCGAGATCCAGTCCAATTTTGTTCCGAGCTCGGATCGCGACATTTTGATCAAGTTCGCAGGAAATGTAGAGCAGAAGAATAATGCTACATATTCGGATGATGGAAAGACCCAGGTAGCCACGATGAGCACAGGAGTTGCCTCAAAGTCAGATGTGATCGTGCCGAATCCGGTCTGCCTGGCACCGTATCGCACCTTCCAGGAGATCGCACAGCCATATTCAAACTTTGTATTCCGCATGGCGGACAAGCAGGTTCCGGCATTCTCTCTGATCGAAGCAGAGGGTGGTGTCTGGAAAAATGAAGCGGTTGACCGGATTAAGAAATACTTTTATTCAGAGCTTGCAAAGCTGCCGGAGGATCTCCAGAGCAGGATCGTGATCATCGGATAAAACACCAAAAGGCAGCCATTTCCTCTTTCTGAGACATGTCACAGGAATCCCGGCGCTTTGGCTGTCGGTGCCGGGGATCAAAGGAGCGAACATATGAACAGCAGACAGAAAGGCGCCCGCGGAGAGCGGGAATTGGCAAAGATTTTCCGGGAGTACGGATATGAGGCAAGACGGGGGCAGCAGTATTGCGGCACATCAGGAGATGCCGATGTGATCGGACTTCCGGGAATCCATGTGGAATGTAAGCGAGTTGAGAAGTTGAACCTTCTGGACGCAGTCGGGCAGTCTGTGAGAGATGCAAGGGATGATGAGCTCCCGGCAGTCTTTCACCGGCGTGACAGGTCGGAATGGCTTGTGACCATGCGTATGGAAGACTGGTTTACCCTCTTCCGGGAGTGGGAAGCCGGACAGGATCTAAAAGAGAAAGCAGAAAGGTAGGTGACTGCCTTTATGAATTATATCGCCCAGATCAATGCGTTCTGGGATTCGGCCACAACAAATCCGTTGTCTACAGGGCAGGTGTCGTTATACTTTGCGTTATTGCATGTATGCAACAGGAGCAACTGGACAGAGTGGTTTGCAGCGCCGAATCAGGTGCTCTCGGTACTGACGGGATTATCGAGGTCAGGAATACTGAAAGCGAGAAACGAATTGAAGCAGAGAGGGCTCATTGACTTTCAGGAAAAGGCCACGAAGGCCACCAAGTATAAAATCACTATAGCAAATAGTACGCAAGTTAGTACGCAAATTGGTGTGCAAATTGGTACGCAAGATGGTGTGCAAGTTGGTACGCAAATTAGTGACACATTATATAAACATAAACAGAAACAAAAACGAAACGAAAAGAGTACTGCTGACGCAGTAACAGAAAAGCCGGAGCCCTTTGCCGGACAGATCGCCACGATTCGAGAATTATACAATTCCGTTTGCGGGTCGTATCCCCGCCTGGAGAAGATGTCTGAGGCAAGAAAGAGGGCGATCCGTGCCAGACTGAGAGCCGGGTATACCGTGGAGGACTTCCAACGGCTTTTTGAGATGGCAGAAGCGAGTGATTTTCTGAAGGGCAAGAACGGTCGGAACTGGTCGGCCACGTTTGACTGGCTGACAGCAGATGCCAACATGGCGAAGGTCCTGGATGGCAATTATGTGAACCGGGGATTCGCCGCAAAGGAGAGTGAGGAGCATGCAGATCGGAGACCAGCATCGGATTTCTACAAGCAGTTCCTGCCAGGTGCAGGGGACGGTGTCGGAGATAAAGGCATTCGGTGAGGGGGCGGGGCGCTGCCTTCTGGTGACGTATTTCGTGCCGGGATATGGATACACGCAGCCATTCATGATGCCGGTGGGAAAGGAATCCCCGTATCTTCAGGATCCGACAAAGAGAATATCCAGGAGCATGATGCCGTCGGAGTACATGGGAAAGACCGGAGCAGCGTTTGACTGGACGTTGTACGAGGAGAATATTGAGCCGCAGAAGAAGATCGTCAATGCGTTTGTGAAGCGGTTTGCGGAGTTTGAACAGTCCGGCCGCGGGCTTTATATTTACTCAAAGTGCAAGGGATCCGGAAAGACCTTCCTGGCATGTATCCTGGCGAACGAGATCACGGCAAGACGTCCGTTCTCGATGAAGTTCATCACGCTGCCGGATCTGATTGAGCTGGTGAAGAGTAAAGACGAGCTTGACCGCCAGACGCTGGAAGGACTTTATGCGTGCCGGTTGCTGATCCTGGACGATATTGGCGCCCACGATGGTGGACAGGCGTGGATCAACGAGGCGATCTTCCGGCTGATCGATTACCGGTACCGGGAGAGGAGACCGGTGATTTTTACCAGTAACTGCGAGGCGTCGAAGTTAGATTGCGATGAGCGGATCGCGGACCGGATCGAAGCGATGACGGTGCCGCTGCCAATGCCGGAAGTACGTGTCCGCCAGAAGATCGCGGCGCGGGCATCGGGGGATTTCCTGAAATCAGTCATGGGAGCATAGAGGAGTGAGAAGATGGAGGATGTAGAGAACACAAGAATGCCGGAAGAGATGGAGCTTTCGGGGAAAAGTTATTATCTGGATGTGAGTCTTGAAGAGGCGGAGAATAATATTCATGCCTGCTTAAGAGACGCGGCCCGGAACGTGATCGCCACGGGGCATTATCTCAAAGTGATCCGGGATAAGGAGCTGTACCGGGAAGCTGGATACGAGAACATCTGGGATTATGCCGCGGAGAGGTTCGGATTCAGTAAATCGACGGCGAGCCGGTACATGACCCGGAATGACAAGTTCTCCGTAGGTGGCAACAGTCCGGTTCTCGCGGAGGAATTCCGGGAATACAGCAAGGCACAGCTGCAGGAGATGCTGTCCCTGGATGCGGAACAGATGAGTGCGGTGACGCCGGACATGACGGTGCGTGAGATCCGTGAACTCCGAAGGCCGAAGGAGATCCCGTACTTTGAGATCCCGGGGCAGCTGAGCCTGTCAGACTTTCCGGAGCTGGATGATGCAGAAACGGAAGATCCGGAAGTGGAGAATTCAGCACCGACAGAAGCGGTGACCTCAACCACGGCATTTACGGTCAGTGCTGAGGACCTGATCGGGAATCCGGAAGAGGAGTTATCTGCGTATGGACTGCCGAAAACAGTTTATCAGCCGGATAGTCTCATATCCTGCCCAGGCTGTAAAGGCGATTCCGGTCGGGGATACAGCTGCTTTAACTGCCATATGGAGTGCGGGATCCGGCAGGAATATTGTTACTGTGTGGAGGCCGCAATGGGAAATCCGTTTCCGTGTGCAATGGTCGGATCCGGAATGGTGGAGACTCTGAGGCAGGAAATCGGAGAGAGCTGCCAGTTTGTGAATCTGGACCTTGCGAAACGTAAAGTAGGAACCGATGAACCGGTCCCATGTTGTCAGCAGTGCGCAAACCCGTGTGCGTATGCCTGCCAGATCTCGAAAAAATGTGTTGCGACGTCGCAACAGAAAGAAGCGACGGCGCTGCCAAATGGTGGTGAAGCCGCTGCCGAAAAGCAGCAGGAGGAATGCACCAATGTCGAGATCGAGAAAATACATAATGCGAAGGAAGAACCTGAGAAACAACTGATTGAGTATGATCAGGAGATATTAGACGGCATGATCAGGGAAGTACGGCAGAAACTGTATATCATGAAAGAATATTGGATCAAGTCTCAGCCGCAGTATTATACAAAACACAGAATGATGCTCCGGGCCTATGAGCTGTTGATGAAGGCGGGAAGCTGATATGGAGAAGAGTGGAAAACACAGGTACACCTTGAGAGATATTCAAACTGGAGAGATCATATGCGCGGATCTTACGGCCGGCGAGGTATACCGCATTACAGGAATTCCGTCTCAACAGGTTAATAAATATTGGCAGAGGGGGGCGATCCGTGACAGCATATGGAAAGTGGTCTTGTATGAAGAAGGTGATGAAGGCATTTGGACACCTGAACTTTGTATGCGTTGGGATTGTATCCGGAAGATGGCCCTGGGCGGCCTGAAGCATGGCAAAGGCACATACGAGGAAAAGATAGAGAGGTGGAGAAATCGTGCCAGCAAGGAAGCGTAGCACAGAACTTAGCCGGACGGAGGTCTGCGCCCGATATATGCAGGAACGAACCTTTGTCCGGATCTGAGCCAACGAGGAGGTGATATCACGAATGCAAAGTAGGCAGGACAGTCTTAGAAACATGAAATTAAGCGATTATAACATATCGCGAGCAAAATACAACGAACTAAAATATTTCTGCATCCAGTATGCTGAGAAAAAGCAGAAGCTTGAGAGCACTTATGGACTGAGAGCAACTGTGAATGACGGAATGCCGAAGGGAAATTTATCTGGGGATACGACGGCACAGGAAGCAATTCGCAATGTAATGCTTCAAGAGGATTTAAGGCTGATAGAAGAGACTGCTAAGAAAGCAGCCCCGTCAATCCACAAGTGGATTTTAAAGAACGTGACCGAAGGAACGCCATATGAGTGGATGGATGTTCCAGTGGGGCGGAGGCAGTTTTATGAGTATCGACGGTATTTCTTTTATTTGCTGGCACAAAAAAGATAGTTTATAAAAATTTTATAATTAGACTTTTTTGTGAACCAAATAATAATTTGGATATGGTTTACATAACGCAAAATTTAAACCAGTTGAAAATTTCAATTTTGAAAGCGACTCAAATTATTATTTGGTACAGAAAAGAGAAGTTGCAAGGGCTTGAGGGGGGATTTACAAGTCGAGATGATTGTAGTAAGGTGCAGGAAAGAGGCGGTATTTTCGGATGTGACAATTAGTTACAGCCAAATTAAAAGCGAGAAAAAAGCCGCCTATTTGGTGGTAGGCGGCTTTAATCATCATGTTCTGAGATAATAGGAATATTATATTTAGCGATAGTTTTTTCTCGCCATAAAGCGTAAACTTCTTCATCGATGGTTTTAGATATATATAAATTACGCATTTTGGCCCAATCTTGCAAGAAAATATTCAGATTATCATCGGTAAAAGAAATTCCCCACATGGTACGTTTGTTTCCGTGTGAGTCGACAGCGGTAGCTTTGGTTGGATAGACATCTAATCCAGCGATATTCATGATATCAAAAAACATATCAATAATATCTGTGTAGGTGTTAAATACTTTGTTCATGCTTTTTCGCGGCGATAGTCCACATAGCCAACTTAATGAGACGTTAAATGTTGTTGCAATTTTTATCAACATTTCAAGAGACGGTGTTTTAGCACCAATTTCGTAAGACGATATACTGACTGGTGAAGCATTTATACGTTCTGCGAATTCTTTTTGAGTCAGTTGTAGGTCAGAACGAAGTTCTTTAAGATGAGCAGATAATTGTTCAGAAAATTTGGCATCCATCAGAGCACCTCCTTTATGTATATATATTATACCATATTGATAATATATATACAATGAGAAAATAAAACTATGCTAATGGTATTGACATAATACCAACAGTATGATAACATAAAACATGGGAGGAGGGATAACGATGAAGCAAATTATATTAAAAGTTAAAGATGAAACACATAAAGCAGCGAGAATCAAGGCTTTAATGTTAGATAAATCTTTAATGCAGTATGTGATAGATCTTATGGAAAAAGATTTAGACAACAAAAAAGAGCAATCACGCTAAGTTTGGCGACAAACGTGATTGCTCGAAACCTGAAACCTGTAAACCCAGGAATCACCTTGTATTGTAAGGGATTCCGCCAGAAATTGCAAGGAGGAATTTGCAATGCAGAATTTAATGGTCTTTGAAGGACACGATGTAGAAGTATTTGAACTGAATGGACAGGTATTATTTAACCCGAAGCATGTGGCTGAAATCTTGGGTATTAAGAATGTGAATGATAATATCTCAAGAATGAATGCAAAACAGGTTGTAAAGCTGACAAATTCTAAAGTCGGTAAAACCGATTTTAGAAAATTACATAACACAGGCGAGAATTTCCTCACCGAAAGCGGCGTGTATAAGCTGGTATTCAAGAGCCACAAGCCAAATGCAGAAGCTTTCACAGACTGGATCGCGGACGAGGTTCTCCCGGCCCTCCGCAAAACTGGTTCCTACGAGATGCCAAAACAGGACAAGCCGAAGAAAGAGAAACTGCCTTCCGTAAACATGATGGTAAAGAACATCAAGGAAGCCCTGCATGACGCTGGTGTGGATTCCAAGTACATAGCTGCAGAAGTGGTGCGGATCTATTCCGACTCCGGCTATCCGGTAAAGACAAAATTGATTTCTGATGTTCCAGAGCTTTGGGACTGCACCAGTATCGCAAAGAATCTGGGAATATATTCGGAGAATGGCAGACCGCATGATAAGGCTGTCAGCGCAATCATCCAGAAACTGGATCTCTTCACAGACGAGATTGTGAGAACTGCATACAGCCGAAATGGGCATGACGGCGTCACGATCCAGTATAAAGGCAGCGTCCTGGAAAAGGTCAGAGAATGGCTGATCGAGAATGATTACCCGACCGTAATTAAGCTGGAGCTTTCCAATGGCAACAGCAATAAATGCAAGGTTGTTTACGGGGAGGTGGCATGATGAACATTCAGGAGGAATTAAGAATCTCTAATTATCAGCCAGTCTCATTCTTAAAAGGTTCAGAGATGGGAGACTTATATGAGGCAATGGTAGAATATTGGCGATTAAAAGGAGCCGATGCAAGCGGAGCATTTGCAGCATCATTGTTTTATAATTTAGGGCGCACCCATGGAATTCGCGATGAGCGGGCGAGGAAAAAGAAAGAAATGTAAAAAGTGGGTAACTACGAGGGGGTACTTCCGTGATATTATGGTATCGTGCCTGAAGCCAAAGGCATACAGCCGGCGGCTTCCAACACCTTCCCAAAATGCGTGTGACGTCTGGTACCCCCTGCCGGGCGTCAGTTATCGGAATGTAGCTTAATGGGTAAAGCAGCGCAGTTGATGACTCTCTGCGGAGCGATCGAGGTTCGAATCCTCCCATTCCGATTTGCGAGATGGAGCAGATGGCAGCTCGCCAGGTTCATGCCCTGGAGGTCGCAGGTTCGAGTCCTGTTCTCGCTACTTGCCTGGTTTCGGGATTCTCCACCCAGACATTCCAGGTATGCAGGGCATCTCCCCGGAGAGGATGGGACATGAGCCGTTGGCTCGAGTCCTGGTGCGTTGCTTAAATTCATAATATCCCCCATGAAAAGCGCCTGTCGAGAGATGGGTGCTTTTTTTAAAAACAAACTTGACAAAGTGATAATTATGTAATATAATATCATCGTAGGAAACCGGTTTCTACATCAAGGAGGAAAAATATGGCAAGAGAAGTGGCTAATAAAATCATGGAACAGCTTTCATTACGGAAAATGACCCAAAAGGAACTCGCCCAGGCCACAAATATTACAGAATCAGCTATTTCGCACTACATTAAAGGAGATCGTACCCCGCGAGGAGTAAACTTAATAAAAATAGCGAAAGCACTGGGGACAACAACAGATTATCTGTTAGAGCAGGAGTCTTCTCAGAATAGTGAAAGTGATATGCAAGTTGTCAAAACGCTAATTGCAAGAAATGCTGAAAAAATGACTAAAGATCAAAAACTGGAACTTGTAGGTATTTTACTTGGAGGGAACTAAAAGACAGAATGCAGCTAAAGAGTGAACAATATGAAGAGATTAAACAGGTGGTAATTGAGACGTATCAAGAATATGATGTGAAATGCATACCAATCAATGCTTTCGAATTAGCAATAAAAATGGGCTTGAAGTTAATTGCATATTCATCGCTCAGTGAAGAAAAAAAGAAAGCAGCAAAAATGATAAGCGCAGACGGATATTCCGTAGAACTTTCAAATGGTACATGGATAATCTATTATAACGATGAAGGTAATAATTATGAGCGGATGAATCGCACCATAATGCATGAAATTGGTCATTATTCATTGGGGCATAATCATGAAGGTGTGCTCGAAGAGATAGAAGCCAACTTTTTCGCAAAATATGCACTTGCACCGCCGCCATTAGTACATAAACTACCAATTATCAATGTAAAAACTATTAAGTATGCATTTGATATTAGTTGGGAAGCCGCAAAATACGCTTATAAGTATTACAATGATTGGCTGAAATACGGAGAAATAGATTATACACCATATGAAATCGAATTGTTAGAATTGTTCAAAGCAGCATGATGAAGAGCATGTAAAGCCCTTAGCGGCTATACATAGAAAAAACCAAGCACCGGGAGATGCTTGGCTCTTGTTGGAAGCGTTTCCACTGTCCAACTGGTTTATAATTCTTTCTCGACAATCGAATTATAACACGGTGGATGCTCTTCCGCAAGGGGAAATTGCGGAAGGAGGCGATGTTCATGTACATTTTTCGTGCATGGATGACTACCAAAGACGGTCAGCGAATTTACGCTAAGGACCACGGTAAAAGAGCGTTCCGTTTTTGGGTTGGTCCGGGACCAGAACCCACAAAAAAGAACTAGTTAATCATAGGAGGCGCTTTTACCAGTTGAAGTACCTCTGGTTTCAAGAAAGGAGCCAGAGATATGGCTAAGACAAAAAGCAGTGTTCGGGGAACACAGAATAAGAAAATTGTAGTTGTAAAACCGTATGTGAAAAAGGATGGAACCAAAGTCGGGGGACATCGTAGATCTACACCAAACTGATTTAAAAGGGCACCTGCCAGCATGGTGGGTGCCGCCCTGTTGCCCTGTTTTGGGTATGATAAAAGAAGGAGAAAATGAATATGGATTACATGAATAAACTTTTTAAACAACATCCTTTTATTTACAAAATTAGTGGAAAATATTATGCTTTTGGGAATAGAGTTTGCGCTGAATGTACATTAAATATGCCTACATTAGATTTGAGATTCGATAGATATTGCGATGCATGTGTTGAGAATGTGACTCAGGGTGAGGCGAGAGATATTTTTGCGAAGGTTAAGTCTGTTGCTGAGCTTGTTAGAGATCGTGTAGGAGCGTGTGAAAAGCCAGGAATAGAAATTGAAAAATTTGGTTTTACTGATTCTGAAATAAAAGAGTTGGAGCATCAAATAGATAGGTATATTGATTTTTGGAGAAATTATAAGCTAAATGATTTTTCATGGACATAGCTTTATAAGAAAGAGCAGAAGGGAGCCACCACTGCGTGGCTCTTTTCTTTTACCCAAAATCAGACAGATTGGAAGGTGAGGTGAGTGGCCAACAATGAAAACTTAAAACCTGTGCGAACCAAGAGCGAAGCAAGAGAACGCGGGAGAGCGGGCGGAAAGGCATCCGGGGAAGCCAGGCGCAGGAAAGCAGACTTCCGGAGGACACTCAACGCCCTTCTCACGACAGAAATAGATAGCACGGAATGGACGCCTATCCTGAAGGCAATGGGGCTGGACTCCACCTTGGAATCGGCGGTCAACATGGCGATGATCAAAGAGGCCTTGGCGGGGAACGTGAAAGCGTATGTGGCGATCAAGGATGTTCTGGGGCAGACCTCCAAGTCGGATACCGATCTGGAAGAGCAGCAGCTCCGCATGGCAGCGACCAAGTCGAAGCTGGGAACCGATGTGGAGGAAGAGCCGGAGGACGACGGATTCCTGGATGCATTGAACGAATCCGCTGCGGATGACTGGGATTCGGGAGCAATGGAAGGAGAAGACGGAGATGATGAAGAAGAAACGACCGATATTTAAGTTTCAGCCATTCTCGAGGAAACAACGCCAGATCTTCACCTGGTGGGCGGACAAGAGCCCGGTAAAGGATGCAGTCGGCATTATCGCGGACGGAGCGATCCGTTCCGGAAAGACCGTCAGCATGAGCCTGTCCTATGTGATGTGGGCGATGTCAAAGTATGACGGCCAGAACTTCATCATGGCGGGGAAGACGATCAGCTCCTTCAAGCGAAATGTGCTGCAGAACCTCAAGCTGATGCTGACCAGCCGCGGGTATCACTGGATCTACCACATCTCCGGAGAATTTCCGAACATGCTGGAGGTCACCAGAAACGGCAAGACCAATTATTTTTATATCTTCGGAGGCAAGGACGAAGGTTCCCAGGACCTGGTACAGGGTATCACGGCAGCGGGAGCCTTTTTTGATGAGGTTGCCCTGATGCCGGAGAGCTTTGTCAATCAGGCGACGGGCCGCTGCTCCGTGGAGGGTGCGACCTGGTGGTTTAACTGCAACCCGGCGGGACCGATGCACTGGTTTAAACTTGAGTGGATCGATAAGCGTAAGAAGAAGCGGCTCCTGTACCTTCACTTTACGATGGATGACAACTTGAGTCTTTCGGAAAAGGTCAAGGAAAAGTACCGGGAAATGTATGCCGGGGTCTTCTACCTGCGGTATATCAAGGGCATGTGGGCCGTGGCGGAAGGTCTGATCTACACGATGCTCACGAAGGAGAACCTGTACACGAACGCGGAACGCCCGGCAGGCCTGAAGAGCACGGCAGCCAAGACGATCACCGTGGACTACGGTACCACAAACCCCTGCGTATTTCTGGAGGTGTGGGACGATGGGGAGACGTTGTGGATTGACCGGGAGTACCGTTGGGACAGCCGGTCAGAGGAAGCAAGACGCAGCGGAAATCCGCAGAGGACGGATTCACAGTACGGGGACGATATGGAGGAGTTCATGGGAACAGCGCCGGAAGACCAGTGCATGGTCGTTGTGGACCCGTCAGCAGCATCCTTTATTGCAGAACTCCGCAGCCGTAGCGTGTATGTGAAACCGGCGAACAATGAGGTGGAGGACGGGATCCGCGTGGTCGGATCGCTCTTGGCAAAGCGGAACATCCGGATCAACAAGGAGAACTGCAAGGGACTGCTCGGAGAGATGCGGTCCTACGTCTGGGACGACAAGGCGGCAGAGAGGGGAGAGGAAAAGCCCGTGAAGCAGAAGGATCACGGCCCGGATGCGTTAAGATATTATTGCTATACGGTCCTTCCAAAGTGGCGGATCGGGGCATAGGAGGAAGTTAAATGTCAAAGAAAAGGACATCACGCCAGACAAGGGCGGCTACAAAACAAAATATGGATTCGAGGGCGCCCGTCATGACGATGGACGCCTTTTCTAATCCTGCGGCAAGGATCGGATTCGGAACGCTGGATCTTCTCCAGGCAACAGAGTACCCGATGACCCGGATGACACAGAACTATCAGCTTCTGACAAGCCTGTACCGGGAAAACTGGATCATCCAGAACATTATCTCAACGATCCCGAACGACATGATGAGGAAATGGTACGACTTGAGGACCAGTGTGGCACCGGAATACCTGAAGCAGATGACACAGTTAGAGCGCCGGACACAGATCCGGAAGAAGCTGCTCCTCGGGATGTGCTGGGGACGGCTTTATGGCGGCGCGGTGGGCGTGATCCTGATCAAGGGACACAATGACATGAGCCAGCCGCTGAACCTGGACACGATCATGCCGGGAAGCTTTCTTGGACTTCATATTCTGGATCGTTGGAACGGAGTGTACCCGGAAGGAGAGCTTGTCACGGATCCGGAAGATCCAGACTTCGGGCTTCCGATGTTCTACACGGTCCGGAATGATGAAACAGGGACCATGGTGGCGAGAGTTCATCACAGCCGGGTGATCCGGTTCATCGGCAGGGAGCTTCCATGGATGGAGCAGGTGACCGAACAGTACTGGGGGGAGTCGGAGGTCGAAGCAATCTATGAGGAGCTGACCCGCCGGGACAACGTGGCCGGGAACATTGCGGCACTCACATTCCGGGCGAATATCAACTACCAGGAGACCGATGGTCTGGATCAGCTGCTCGGATCCGCAAACTCTGAGATCCAGCGGCGCTTCTGGAACACACTGGCGGCGCAGTCCGTGATGGAGAGCAACTTCGGAACCCGGATGATCAACAAGGGGGACGCCGATCCCGGATGGAAAGTGGAGCGGTGAACTGGGAATGAATGAC
>OGZX01002358.1_pt1 | contig 15436 bp, 9 predicted proteins | sample 1576881 | NCBI WGS metagenome assembly OGZX01 (sample SAMEA3541542, study PRJEB24748) | human gut metagenome | biome: human gut; feature: human-associated habitat; material: faeces | place: China | collected 2012
AAAAACGCAGGCGTAGCGGGCTACGCTGAGGCTTTTAGGCCTGTGCAATCAGATTTGCAGACAAGTGAGTGGTATAGTTATTTCGAAAACGATGTACTAGTTACTTCTCGACGTTTCCGACTGCTTTGACGTTAGCACAAACGAATACTCTGGATTTTGAGTATATTTGAACCTATTTGTTCACATTTAATTGTATTTTTAGTTACTTATCTTTCCTCCTGAATTAGATTTGGAGTCAAAAGGTCTTTGACATCCCCCCCTAATTCATGTTTTTTATTATACTATATCGCACATAAAAAAGAAAGTCTTAGAAGAAGCGAATCTTCTTTACCATCTCCACAAATTCCCGGTTGTTTCTGGTCTTTGCAAAGAGGTCTAATATCTTTTCTACTGCCTCATCCGGCTTTAGGGAATTGGTAGCTTTGCGGATAATATCCACTGCCTCTGCCTCTTCTTTTGTAAGGAGCAGATCGTCTCTTCTGGTACCTGATTTTAAAATGTCAATAGCCGGAAATATACGTTTTTCAGACAGCTTGCGGTCCAGTACCAGTTCCATATTGCCGGTACCCTTAAATTCCTCGTAAACTACGTCATCCATACGGCTTCCGGTATCTACCAGGGCAGTTGCAAGAATGGTCAGACTGCCTTTTTCACGCATATTTCTTGCTGCACCAAAGAAGCGTTTCGGCATATGGAGCGCTGCCGGATCAAGACCTCCGGAAAGTGTGCGGCCGCTTGGCGCAACTGTCAGGTTGTAGGCTCTTGCCAGACGGGTGATACTGTCTAAAAGGATGATAACATCTCTTCCATGCTCTACCAGACGTTTCGCCCGCTCAATGACCATTTCAGATACACGCTTGTGACGCTCCGGAAGCTCGTCAAAGGTGGAATAAATAACTTCTACATTTGGCCCTACAATAGCTTCCTTAATGTCTGTTACTTCCTCAGGACGCTCATCGATCAGCAGGATCATCAGATGCATATCCGGATGATTGGTGGTAATGGCCTTTGCCACCTGTTTTAAGAGAGTAGTCTTACCTGCTTTTGGCGGGGAAACGATCATACCACGCTGTCCTTTGCCAATAGGTGCCAGCAGATCTAACACGCGCATGGCAACAGTGGTCTTCTCTCTTGGATTTTCCATGTGGAGACGCTGATTTGGGAAGATCGGGGTCAGGTCCTCGAAGTTTGGTCTTGTTTCTGTGGCACTTAAGGGATAACCATTGACTGTTTTAATATAAAGAAGTGCCGCAAATTTTTCTGTAGCTGCTTTTATTCTCCTGTTTCCGATAATGATATCACCGGTCTTTAAGTTGAAACGGCGGATCTGGGACGGCGCTACGTAAACGTCATTTTCACCTGGAAGGAAGTTTTCACAGCGAATGAAACCGAAACCGTCAGGCATGACCTCTAAGATACCGTTTGCCTCGATACCACTGTCTAATTCCGTCATGTCCTGTGTAGTCAGCCCCATGGCATCATTTCTGTATTCCGGTCTTGTCATGCGCTCCTGATTATCCATATTCTGACTGTTATTCTGTCCATAGGTCTGATTCTGGGCAGAATAGCCCTGACTGGTAGAAGCTGCTGTCTGGGACTGAGCAGCTGCAGTACAGGAATCGGAATTGTCACGATAGCTGCTGCTATTTCCGCTATTGTTATTATTATTGCTGTTATTATTGTAATTATTGTTATTGTTGCTGTTATTGCTATTGTTGCTGTAATTGTTGTTATTGTTGTATCGATTATTGTTGTAATTGTTGTTTCCGTAGGTACGGATCTGAGGACGGGTCTGACCGTAACGCTCATAGCTTCTGTTATTTCTCTGGTTGTCACGGGAACGGTTGTCCTGACTGCGGTTCTCTTGTGGACGGGTCTCCTGACTGCGGTTTTCACGGTTTTCCTGGGAACGGTTCTCCTGTTCATGACTTTCCTGATAACGGGAGCTTTGTGGGCGGGTCTCCTGAACACGGTTTTCCTGCGTTTTGGGCGCCGGGACCTGCTTTGCCGGTGCTGGTGCTGCTGTCTCTTTTTCCTGCTTTCCTTTCTCTTCTTGTTCGCATAAAAGGTCGATGATCTCAGCCTTGCGGAGACCGCTGATACCTTTTATCCCCTCTTGTTTTGCCAGATCCTTCAGGGTAGTAAGGGACAATGTTTCTAATTTTTCACGCATATTATTCTCCTATCTGTTATGCATTCATGATCGCAATGTATATAATTTTTCATATTGTAAACAACGGGATTTTTTCCAGATACAGAAATTTCCTTAAAATAAATAGACAGAGCCTGCAGGCAGAATGAACTGCAGGCTGTTTTTCTTTACTTATTATAGTACGAAAATGCTACTCTTTCAACCATTTCATATGCTCTTTTATCTGCTTTTCGTATCCATTATCCGATGGTTCATAAAAAATCGTGCCTTCCATACCATCAGGAAGATATTGTTGGTTTACATAATGTTTCGGGTAATCGTGGGCATATCTGTAGCCTTCGCCATGTCCTAATTTTGCAGCACCCTTATAATGACGGTCCTGAAGATGAACAGGTACCGGCATGGTGCGGGTAGTCTTTACATTTTCCATGGCACTCTGAATCGCCATATAGGCGGCATTGCTCTTTGGGGCACAGGCCACATAGGAAGCCGCCTGGGAAAGGATGATCTGGGCTTCAGGAAGTCCGATGCGCTCTGCCGCAAGGGAAGCGCTCACTGCCACGCTTAACGCCTGTGGATCTGCATTTCCCACATCTTCGGAAGCGCAGATCATAATACGCCTGGCAATAAATTTAATATCTTCCCCTGCATACAGCATACGGGCCAGATAATAAACAGCTGCATCTGGGTCTGAGCCCCGCATACTTTTAATGAAGGCGGAAACCGTGTCATAATGGTTGTCCCCGTCTTTATCATAGCGCACTGCCCGCTTCTGTATACATTCCTGGGCAGCTGCCAGGTCAATATGTATCAAGCCATCTTCACTGCGCCCGGTAGTGAGAACACCCAGTTCAATGGCATTTAAGGCTGCTCTGGCATCACCGTTGGCTGTATCTGCCAGAAAATCTGCAGCATCCTCATCCAGCTTTACCCGGTAAGTGCCCATACCACGTTCTGTATCAGTAACCGCCCTGTGGATCAGCTCCTTGATATCGTCTTTTTCCAGTGGCTTTAACTCAAAAATACGGGATCTGGAAAGAAGCGCCCCATTGACCTCAAAGTAGGGATTTTCCGTTGTTGCGCCGATCAGCGTCAAGGTACCGTCTTCTACAAAGGGAAGAAGATAGTCCTGCTGGCCTTTATTGAAACGGTGGATCTCGTCTACAAAGAGGATCGTCCGCCGTCCGTACATTCCCATATTGTTTTTTGCCTCTGAAACCACTTCTTCCATATCTTTTTTGCCAGCTACTGTGGCATTGATCTGTTTAAAATCAGCCTGTGTGGTATTGGCAATGACCTTTGCAAGAGTGGTCTTTCCTGTGCCTGGAGGACCATAAAATATAACAGATCCCAGTTTATCTGCTTTGATCGCCCGGTAAAGCAGCTTATCTTTTCCAATGATATGCTGCTGCCCCACTACTTCGTCCAGTGTCCGGGGACGGATCCTGGATGCCAGGGGGGACTCTTTTTCCATGGCATTTTCTCTCATATAATCAAATAAATCCATTTATTTTCTCTCCATACCTTTTCGCTATGTACTTGTTGCCACTGATATTATTACTCAGATCACTACTCCGATCGTCATTTTGATTCCCACGCTGACACGCTCCACCGCCTGCCATCACAGGCTGAACCTTCCGTATATGGCCCGGTAAAAACAAATGCCACCTGCACAGTGACGCCTGTTTTCCTTACGGACTCATTCGATCAGTAATTCATCTGCCGTTACAAAAACATATCCTTCCTTTTGCAGTATATCGATCAATTCCAGGGCTGCTTCTACAGAGGAAGGAAATATATCATGTAATAATATAATATCCCCATCTTTTACATCTTTCAAGACCTGACGAATGATCTTTCCTGTATCTTTCAGCTTCCAGTCCAGGGAATCCAGTGACCACAGGACAGGTGTCATTCCAATCTCTTCTTCCAGCTCTTCATTCCAGTCTCCATAGGGCGGCCGTATATATTCCGGGCGTTTCCCTGTAATGGCTTCAATCTGTTCCTGTGTATGTTCCACTGCTTCACAGACCGCCTTCGCTCCTGCTTTCGTCAGCTGGATATGTTCATAACTGTGGTTGCCGATCAGATGCCCTTCTTCACTCATCCGCTTTACAATGTCTTCTTCTCCTTCTATGTTCTTTCCCATAAGGAAAAAGGTGGCATGGACCCCACGTTCTTTTAGACCGTCTAATAAGATGGGGGTGTATTTCCGGCTTGGACCATCATCAAAGGTCAACGCTATATACTTTGGCGTGCCTGCTGTTTTTGAAATTACCGGAAGGGAAAATATTTTTTCTGTATCAGTATGACCATTTTTCAGGAAGAGGACGGACAGAAAAAGATCCGTAGTAAGAAGTAAAAAGAGAAAATATTTTATATATCGGTTATGCATGACACAGATCACCTAAAGACTGGTATCTGTTTATTTTATGCTGAAAAAGACTGAAAAATACTGTTTTTATGTCAAATATTAAAACAGGATCCAGCAGGTCTAAACAATCTGAAAGAAACATAGGACCTTTCGCATGCACGAATGGTCCTATGTCTTTTAGGGACTTATTTCACAGCCCTGTTTATCAGCCTGGTGCCTGACCAATAGTTATCTCACTGCTATTTCCTGTATTAGCGGAGTCTTTCTTTACTCCCGGTCCTCCGTTTTTGCCTGTTACTTTCTGGTCATCAGAAGAGGAATCTGAATTACTGCTGCCTGATGAACCTTCAGAAGGATTTACAGGGGTGATCTGTACGTTATTGCCTGTATTACCTGTATTGATGCCTGAAACATTATTGCCGGTATTTGTATTTCCTGGATCCTGGCTATTCTGGTCATTGCCGCTATTTTCCTGGCTCTGGACACTTAATGCTCCATCTGCACCAGCCTGGTAAACAGTTCCATTTATCTCTATTGACCTGCCAGCGACCATGCGGCCATCTGAAGGATCCAGATAATAATGGATTCCACCTGCATCGATCATACCGGTTGCCATGCGCCCATCACCATTAAAGTAATACCATGCGCCGTCTAACTGTCTCCAGCCGGTTGCCATAGCACCTGAGCCTTTCAGGTAATATTTACTGCCTGCTTCTGTAAGCCAGCCGGTCTGCATCACACCGTCACTGCCAGTATAGTACCAGGTGCCATTATCATTGATCCAGCCCTTTAGCATATCACCGGAGCTGCCAAGATAGTACCATTTTCCATTCTGGCTGGTCCAGCCAGTAAGCATTTTCCCGGAATTTTCCAGATAATACCGTTTGCCGCTGACTTCGATCCAGCCAGTCTGCATCACGCCGTCATTGCCGGTATAGTACCAGATGCCATTATCATTGATCCAGCCTTTCTTCACAGCGCCGCTGCTTCCAAGGTAGTACCATTTTCCATTTTCTGCCTGCCATCCGGTCTTCATTTTTCCGGTAGTGGTGTCCAGATAGTAGCTTGCGCCTGCTACTGTGATCCAGCCGGTGGATGCAAGACCATCTTTGTCCATGTAATACCAGTCATCCCCATCTTTCGCCCAGGCATTTTTCTGCTTCTGGTAATTTGCATAATAATAACGCTTTCCGTTAATAGTACGCCAGGTATCAGCAGGGATCACAGAAGAAAAGTCCTTAAACTGAAAGTCAATATCCACTCTTGTTTTGATGCCATTTACAGAGCCACTGCTGGTTGCCTGCCACATCACCGGATTCTGGTAGGTTGGGCGGGCAGAATAACGTGCTACCCATACAGGATAGTTCATCTGGCTCATATCCAGTTTGTTTTTCAGCCAGTTCTCATTTGCATAGATAATAGGGTAATAACCTGCTTGTGAGATCCGCTTGCAGAACGCATTAGCAATGGCTGCCAGCTCTGACTTTGAGAGATTTCCCTGAGTGGAATCTTCCATATCAAAGGCTACGGGATAAGAAATGGGATAATCATTAATAAGGTTTAACACAAAATCTGCTTCCTGGACTGCCATATCTGTGGTAGTTGCAAGGGAATAAATATAAACGCCTACTTTAATACCATTGGCAGCTGCATTCTGGATATTTTTGTGGAAATACGGATCTACCGCCCCTTTTGAGCGTGTTCCCAGCATAACAAAGGAAATATCATCCTTTGCCACCTGACTCCAGTTGATCTCTTCCTGCCATCTGGATACGTCAATTCCACGATGGAGCACATTCTGGATGGCACTTCCGTCCGGCATCTGATAGGTACCGTTTACTTTCTTCCAGGCATTGGCATTTGCAGTAGTGTCACTGGAGGAAGTGTTTGAATTATTGGTATTATTGTTGTTATTGGTATTATTGTTATTGTTTGAATTATTGGTATTTGGTGTGGAATTGGAAGAAGTCTTATTTCCCGGATCTCCAGGTCCTCCGGCAGAGATCTCTGTTACACGGGAAGCGTCATCTCCCGGACCAGCTGCCAGTGCAGGAACAGCATTTCCCAGGCTTGCAAGTCCCAAAACGCCTGCCAATGCCAGTGCCCGGCAGCGCCTTATCATTTTATCTGTACGATTCATATTTTTCTCCTGAAAAAGGGGATGTCGCCTGTCTGACATCCCCCATTATATGAATGTCCTCCCGGATTCCGGGAGAACATCTGATCCTTTGTTTACGAAATCCCTCTTATCAGCCTGGTCCGTCTGTACGTCCTGCCACTAAGGTATCAGAGCTGGATGTGGTCCCTGACGGGTTTGCCGGATTGCTTCCGGAAGGTCCATTACTGGAAGCAGAATTTTTCTTTACGCCAGGTCCGCCATTTTCACCTGTTACACCGCCGGAACTGGAGGTACTGCTTGCCGGTGTCTGTGCAGATACGCCGCTTGCATTCTGGCATGCACCGCTTGCATCAAAGTTATAGGTAGTTCCGCTGATCTCCAGAGAGGTTCCTGCAGTCATCTTTCCACCATTAGACGGGTTCATGTAATAGATCTTATTATCTACCTGGATCCAGCCGGTCATCATATGTCCATTGGTATTAAAGTAATACCATGCATTATCGATCTGTTTCCAGCCTACGCTCATCTTTCCATTGCTCTGGTCCATATAGTATTTGCTGCCTTCGCTGTCAGTAAGCCAGCCAGTAAGCATACGGCCATCTGTATTCAGATAATAGTAATCTGTGTCAACTTTTGCCCAGCCGGTCATCATCTTTCCATCTGTTCCGAACAGATACCAGTTATTTTTGATCTGTGCCCAGGAATTTACCACGCACTTACCGTTGCTCTGGAAATAGTACCAGGAGCCTTCCATCTGGCGCCAGCCGGTTCCCATAGAACCATCACCACGCATAAAATAATAATCGTTTCCGATTTTTAACCAGCCAGTAACCATGGTGCCGTCATCTAAAAAGTAATACCATTTGCCATATTCCGGATTTGCCCAGCGGTTCTGTGCCATTATGCCGTTTGGACGGAAGAAATACCATTTTCCGTCAATCTGTTTAAATCCGGTAGTCATATGTCCATCGGAAAGGTCCATATAATATTTTCCCTCGCTGGTTTCCAGCCAGCCTGTATATGTCTTGCCCTGATAAATGTAGGTCCAGTGGTCATTTGACTTGGTCCAGCCATCTGCGGCGTATGAATTGAACGCTGATCCCACTGCCATAGCACCGATCATACCGGCTGCTGCAAGGGCTGCAAAATATTTTTTACGTCCCATGTCTCTCCTCCTGTTATTTGTGTATCGTGATCTCTTTTTCTTTTCTATGTTTTTCACTGATCCGCTTTTCACTGTTCTGCTTTTGCTAATCTGCTTTCCACTGATCTGTTTTCACTGTTCGGTCAGTTTTTTTGTTCTTAATCAAGTATATCACAAATGAACTTTCCATGATTAACATTTTTATTACAATTTTCTGAAACCTGGCAGTTGGGATCTCTAAAAGAACTGCGGCAGTTCCTTCATCAGTTTCTTATAATACCGTTTTGCATACCGGTACATGATAATGGTATACTCTCCAAATTCTTCTCCCAGACTTGCCTTGTATACAGCCCATAAGCACCAGAGGAAACCGCCCAAAGCCGCATCTGCATAGGTAATGAACCGCTCTCTGTCATCCGGTCTTCGCTGTAAGTACAGTTCCAGCAATTTTTCGGTCTGTTCTTCTTCATAATAAGAATAGATAGCGCACATGGAAACATCCATTAACGGATCGCACATGCCTGCATATTCCCAGTCAAGAAGTTTTGCACTGTGATCCGGGAAGATCAGGAAGTTATCCACATTTGCGTCAATATGGCACAAACATTGTGGAAGTTGCATTTTATCCAGCGCATCCAGCAGCCGGTTTACCCATTCACGGACCTGGCTGTAATCCTCAAAAGGAATACCGCCATGTTCCAGACAAAGCTTCTCGTAAGAGCTGATCCGTTCTCTGATATCAAAGCTGTGGCCTACTTTTAAGCCTGCTTCATGGAGCTTTCGCACCATATCCATACAAAGCTTCATATCATCCCAGTTATCGGCGCTGGCATTGCGGGTATTTTCATAGTATTCAGAGATCTTATAACCAGTCTTCGGATTCAGATACAGCACATGTTCTGTGATACCTAAAGGACGGATGGCATCGTAAACTTCTTTTTCCTGCTCTCTGTTAATAAGAAGTTCTGTGCCCGATCCCGGAATACGGCAGATACAGTGATGATCTCCAGTGCGGAACAGGAATGATTTGTTGGTCATTCCGGATTTTAAGCATTTAATGTCTGTGATCTGGGATTCCTGAACGTGGAACACTTCTGCCACCAGCTCCATTGCTTCATTATCAGAGTGGTTCTGGTAATGGGTATCAAACAGGCGCAGCTCTTCCAGGTTTTCAAATTCATATACCTGGTCATCCGGCTGACGGTTGATGTCCATTTCGATCTGATCCCATTTAGATGCAGGAACACCACAGGCTTCTTCTGTCTGTTTTAACAGCTCTTTGTCCTCTTTTTCCAGACGGTGTTTTGCTTCTCCCTTTAACATATCTATATAAGGCTGTTCCCAGTAGAACTGCTCGGTTCCCGGGATCTGGTAATAAGCCTCTAAAACAGGAAGGAACCTGGCTGAGAACTCTCTGGAAAGATACACGGGACCATACATAAACCATGCATCTTTTCCACCTACATTCACATCGCTGATATGTCCTTTTTTATTGAAGGTAAAGCACCATTCCTTTGTCTTCCCTTCTTCGTGGGCTGCGCTGTACCAGGCGCCGCATTCATAAGAATGGTACATATTTTCCCGCATCCAGTTATCAGATGAAAGAATGTATACATTCCGGCCCTTTAAAAACTTTCTGGCCCTGTATACCGTAGCCAGAGTATTTTTACAGGAATACTCCGGATTGTATAACAGTCTCACATCAAATTTATCAATAAGATATTCAAATTTTTCTTTTAAATAGCCTACTGCAATGGTAATGTCGTAGATTCCCACTTCATGGAGCTGTTTGATCTGACGTTCGATCATGCGCTCACCAAAAACTTCCAGAAGACCCTTTGGGGTTTCGAAAGTAAGTGGCACAAAGCGGGATCCAAAACCGGCTGCAATGATCAGTGCTCCGTCTACTTTATAGGGCTTTAAAAGCTCTTTTCCCTTTTCCAGAAGAATAAGATGTTTTTCTTTCCCATTTTCTTCCTCTGCAATATATCCCTCTGCCAGACATTCCTTTACCAGTCCATTGACTGTTCCCAGGGAAATATCCATGTTTTTCGCCATTTCCCGCTGTGTAATGTCTGGTTTTTCCAGTATATTTCTGCATACCAATGCCTGTCGGTCCATAAATTCTGACTCCTTTTCCTGTTTGTATGTTCATTTTCAATCGTTTTTTAATACATGTGAACATTATAACACAGGGAGTTTAAAATGCAAGGTAAACAATGGCATAAATAAAATGCCCTTTAGTGATACGCTATATATCACCAGAAGGGCATTTTATTATGATTCTGATATGTATAATACCAGGGTCAAAAGGTCAGAAATCCCAATTCTAAAAACATTCGTAATCCGCTCATTTTTCTTCAAAAAATGGCTCCTTACTCATGTTTTTGGCGGGTCCCAAGGTCATAAATCCTCCTGCAAGCAAGCTTGCACCGGATTTATGACCTTTTGACCCTGGTATCATCATATGTATTTAAACTTCAAAGATCAGGTCGCCGTAGCTTGGCATTGGCCATAATTCTTTGTCTACCAGCATTTCCAGTTTATCTACCGGAGTTCTTAATGCTGCCATTGCAGGAACTACTTCCTCATGGTAAGCAACTGCCTGGTTTTTGCCGCCATCCATTGCTGCGCTCTTTTCAGTAATTTCAGTCAGTTTTGCAAGAGCCAGTTTTGTTTCTGCCAGAAGATCAGAGGTCTCTAACAGAAGCTCTGTCTGGGTGCTTACATCTGCTTCAGGGCAAGCACTCTTTACTGCGGAGATGGAAGCTGCAAGAGCGGTTGTGTATTTGATAACAGCCGGGATGATCTGCTTTCCAGCCATATCGATCATAGTCTTTGCTTCGATGTTGATAGCCTTTGCATAGCCTTCATACTCAACTTCTACTCTGGACTCCAGCTCGGTCTTTGTGAATACGCCGAATTCTTCAAACAGCTTTACAGCCTTGTCTGTGATCAGTGCCGGAATAGCATCTACCATAGACTTGATGTTTGGAAGTCCTCTTCTCTCAGCTTCTGCTACCCACTCATCGGAATAACCATTTCCATTGAATACAACTCTCTTGTGAGCTGCCAGGGTTTCCTTGATCAGGTCATGTACAGCCATATCAAAGTTATCTGCCTTCTCCAGCTTGTCAGCTGCTTCCTTGAAGGCTTCAGCGATAATGGTATTTAATACCGTATTTGCAGATGCAATAGAGTCGGAAGAACCTACCATACGGAACTCGAACTTGTTTCCTGTAAATGCAAATGGAGAGGTTCTGTTTCTATCGGTTGCGTCTTTATCAAAGTCAGGAAGGATATCAACACCTGTTTTTAAAGTTCCGCCTTGCTTGGAGTGAGTTGCCTCACCAGTATCACAAAGCTGATCGATGACATCTTCCAGCTGCTCGCCTAAGAAGATAGAAATGATCGCTGGCGGTGCCTCGTTTGCTCCCAGTCTGTGATCATTTCCTACGTTGGAAGCAGATTCTCTTAACAGGTCTGCGTGGATATCTACTGCCTTGATGATGCATGCCAGAACTAACAGGAACTGGATGTTCTCATGAGGTGTATCTCCCGGGTTCATCAGGTTAGTACCGTCATCTGCTGTCAGGGACCAGTTGTTATGCTTACCGGAACCATTGACACCTGCAAATGGCTTTTCATGAAGGAGGCATGCAAGTCCGTGGCGTTCTGCCACTTTCTTCATAGTCTCCATAACGATCTGGTTATGGTCTACAGCCTGGTTTACACCTTCATAGATCGGTGCCAGCTCATGCTGTGCAGGAGCTACTTCGTTATGCTGTGTTTTTGCAGGAACACCTAATTTCCAAAGCTCCTTATTTAAGTCGTTCATGTAGGAACCGATACGCTCACGGATAACACCAAAGTAGTGGTCATCCATTTCCTGTCCCTTTGGAGGCATTGCCCCGAAAAGAGTACGTCCGGTATAGATCAGGTCTTTACGCTGTAAATATTTTGCACGGTCTACAATGAAATACTCCTGCTCAGGTCCTACAGAAGGAACTACTCGCTTTGCAGTGGTATTTCCGAAAAGACGGAGGATACGCAGTGCCTGCTCGTTTACTGCCTGCATAGAACGAAGAAGTGGTGTCTTCTTATCCAGTGCCTCGCCCTTATAGGAGCAGAAGGAAGTAGGAATGCAAAGGGTAACACCAATAGCATCTTCTTTTAAGAAGGCTGGGGAAGTACAATCCCATACTGTATAACCTCTTGCCTCGAAAGTTGCTCTTAAACCGCCGGATGGGAAGGAAGATGCATCAGGCTCGCCCTTGATCAGTTCTTTTCCGGAGAATTCCATGATCACTTTTCCGTCTACCGGTGCTGAAATAAAGGAGTCATGTTTCTCAGCAGTTACTCCGGTCAGCGGCTGGAACCAGTGGGTAAAATGGGTTGCGCCATGTTCAATGGCCCAATCCTTCATGGCATGTGCCACAACGTCTGCAATACTTGGATCCAACTCAGCGCCATCTTCAATGGTCTTTTTCAGTTTTTTGTACACACTCTTTGGCAGGCGGTCTTTCATGACTGCGTCATTAAATACGTCCTTGCCAAACATCTCTGAAACACTTACTACTTCGCTCATAGATTCTCCATCCTCTCTTGCATCATTTTTTTATGATTTCCATAAATCCTCATTCGAGATGCTTTTCTTCAGCTATTTGCAGTACATCCCTTACTATCTTTACCTGAAAACCTAATTTTTTTAAGTTTAAAGTATCAGGTAGTAAAAAAGGCGCTCTCCTAATATAGAGAACGCCTTCGTTCTTTCTTAAAATAAACCATTTCTTTTAAAATTGCAAGTGGTTTTTTAAAAAAAGATTTTGTATTGTACTAACTTATTTTGTGATACCTGCTTTATTTTCAGGCTTTGCCAACGGAGCCAAACAGTTCCATTTTTTCTTTTACAGTAGCCTTGATAGCTTCTGCGCCTGGTGCTAACAGCTTTCTTGGGTCGAAGCCCTTGCCCTGTAAGTCTTTTCCTTCTTCAACGTACTTTCTGGTTGCTGCTGCAAAGGACAGCTGGCATTCAGTATTTACATTGATCTTAGCAACACCAAGGCTGATGGCTTTCTTGATCATGTCAGCCGGGATTCCGGTACCGCCGTGAAGAACTAATGGCATATCGCCAACTGCCTTCTTAACATTTTCCAGAACTTCAAAGTTTAATCCCTGCCAGTTAGCCGGATATTTTCCATGGATGTTGCCGATACCTGCTGCCAGGAAGTCAATACCCAGATCTGCAATAGCCTTGCACTCATTAGGATCTGCGCATTCACCCATACCTACTACGCCATCTTCTTCGCCGCCGATGGAGCCAACCTCAGCCTCTAAGGACAGACCCATAGCATGTGCGATCTTTACCAGTTCCTTGGTCTTGTCAATATTCTCTTCGATCGGATAATGGGAACCGTCAAACATAATGGAGGAAAATCCTGCTTTGATACACTTATAGCAGCCCTCATAAGTACCATGATCCAGATGCAGTGCAACAGGAACTGTGATATTCAGTTCATCGATCATAGCGGATACCATAGCTGCTACGGTCTTGAAACCGGTCATGTATTTTCCTGCGCCCTCAGATACACCCAGGATAACAGGGGAATTTAATTCCTGTGCTGTTAAAAGGATGGATTTGGTCCACTCAAGGTTGTTGATATTAAACTGTCCTACTGCGTATTTGCCTGCTCTGGCTTTTTCAAGCATTTCTTTTGCTGATACTAACATTTTTATTCCTCCTTGTACATACTGTAATTTTGCACTGTGTCCCGGATTTTCCGGATACCTGTCTTTGTTAAATATATAACTTTGTTATATTCTTAACGTACTAATCCATTATACTCTATCTTGTCCTAAAATGGAAGCTATTTTAAGCGATTCCAAGGATATTCTTTACAGTTTCACCCATTTTATCCACATCGCATTCTGTATTGTGGCGGATCACTGCGCTGCGCAGTTCTTCTACTGCCTTTGGAACCGGTGTGCCGGATACTTCAGACAGCTCATCTACTACTGCAAATTCATCCTTTCCTTCTACAGCAGACTTACCTTTAATAGCCTCTAAAACGCTGTGGGAGAACTTGTATGGGCTTGCGGTAGATGCGATCACAGTCTTGGTCTGATCCCCCGTTTCTGCCTTATATGCATTGTAAACGGTAGCTGCAACACCTGTATGGGTATCGATCAGGTATCCTGTATCTTCAAAGATCTTGCGGATAGTTGCCTCATTCTGTGCCTCTGTAGCAAAACCGCCTCTGAAATCGGACATGAACTGGCGCATGTTCCCAGTTACTGTATAACTTCCCTTTTCAGAAAGGTCTTTCATAAGAGCTGCATCTGCTGCTGCATCGCAGCCTGTGCTTAAATAGATCAGACGCTCTAAATTGCTGGAGATCAGGATATCCATGGAAGGGGAATTAGTTAAGATAAATTCTCTCTTTCTGTCATAGGTTCCTGTTGTGAAGAAGTCATAAAGAACTTTGTTGTCATTGGAAGCGCAGATCAGGGTCTTGATAGGCACGCCCATATGCTTTGCAAAATATGCAGCAAGAATATTTCCGAAGTTGCCGGTAGGCACTACAACGTTGATCTCTTCTCCGTTCTCAATCTGCTCATTTTCCAGCAGTTTTGCATATGCATATACATAATAAACTACCTGTGGGACCAGACGGCCGATATTGATAGAGTTTGCAGAGGAAAACTGGAAGCCGTCCTCTGCCATTTCTTTTTCAAGTTCTTTGTTGCCAAACAGCTTCTTTACACCGGTCTGTGCGTCATCGAAGTTTCCATGGATGGCAACTACGCTGGTATTATCACCTTTCTGGGTACGCATCTGCAGCTCCTGGATCTTGCTGACACCGCCCTTTGGATAAAAGACAATAATGCGGGTTCCTGGAACATCTGCAAAACCTGCCATAGCTGCTTTTCCGGTATCACCGGAGGTAGCAGTTAAGATCACGATCTCCTTATCTGCATGGTTCTTCTTTGCGGCTGTAGTCATAAGATGAGGAAGGATGGAAAGAGCCATGTCTTTGAATGCGATCGTGCTTCCATGATAAAGCTCCAGGAAATAAGCGCCGTCTGCCTTTGCTAAAGGTACGATCTCCTCTGTATCAAACTTGCTGTCATATGCGTTTGCGATACAGGTTTTTAATTCTTCCTCTGTATAGTCTGTCAGGAAAAGCTTCATCACTTCATAGGCTGTTTCCTGATAGTTCATTCCTGCAAGCTGCTCTAAGGTCTTGTCCAGCTTTGGAAGCTCTGTAGGCATAAAAAGACCACCATCTTCTGCCAGACCCTTTAAAATGGCCTGTGATGCTGTAACGCCTTTCTGTCCGCCTCTGGTACTTTCGTAGGATAATGCCATGATTTTTCTTCCTCTCTTTTTTATTAATGTTTATGATAATGTCACCGTCAGGTAACATATCCGTTTAATAGCAAAATGATCGTTAAACAGATATTATTCTATTTTGGTACTTATTTTGGAAAAAGTGTAACATATTTCAATGCATGCCGCAATATAAAAAAGTTTTTTAAGCTTCTGTAAATATGTTATACTAACCTAAGAAAATGTTGGGGCAAACGTATTTTGATGATGTAAGTGTCAAAAGTATAAATTGCGTTTGTGCTCGCACAAATAAGCAA
>OGZX01002359.1_pt1 | contig 15436 bp, 10 predicted proteins | sample 1576881 | NCBI WGS metagenome assembly OGZX01 (sample SAMEA3541542, study PRJEB24748) | human gut metagenome | biome: human gut; feature: human-associated habitat; material: faeces | place: China | collected 2012
GCCCGCTTCGATAAATTGCACTGCATTCATCCGCGGCTGCGGACCCTGCCGTCCGGAATTAATTCCGGACGGCACTGGGACTTCGTCTGAACGGACATGTGGACCCGACTACCACGTAGCATCCAGAAACTGCGGGCTGGCCGAAAGACCGTAGGCATCGTACCCGTGTCCGGTCTGATCGACGATCTTGTTCCTCAGATTCCACCGCGAATAGGACTCGCGGTAATCACTGACCGACTCACTTTCGTCCATCTTCCAGTAAGCCAGCAGGTCGGGCGAATTCGGATCGACAATCACAAGGTCCTTGACATTGGCGATCTCACTTGTGCTGAGGGCTCGGGTCCAGACACGCGCCTCGGCCAGATAGCCGTTGAGCGGACGGTTGCCGTTGTAGTTGGACGCACACCCCAAGCCGAAGCCGATACCGCTGCCGTTCCATAGCTGCACCTGCGAAATGTCCACTGTCTCGCCCTTAGTCCGGGTTTCGGTAATGAACTTGCCGTCGATGAATACACGCAACGAGTTTCGGGTCCAGACGCCTGCCACGTGATACCACTGCTTCGTGGCGCAGGGAGAATTGATTGCCGCCGGCTGGTAGTCTCCCTTGCAGATCTGGAGCACGTCATAGCCGATCTTCACGTCGCCGAAGCGCATGCAGACATTGCCTTCGAGGCCCATGATCGACGAAATATAGGGATCGCTCTTCGTGAAATCGTTCGCATAGACCCGGCATTCGAGCGTCAGTTCGGGAAGGGCCGACAGGTCGCGCTCGACATCTTGTCCCTTCTGGTCGTAGAAGCCTGGAACAATGTACTTGTTGCCGGAACCGATATAGACACCCTTCCCGTGGACCGGAGCACGGAAAACGATGTAGAGCGTGCTCGACGGGGCGAGCACCGGCATATTACCGTCGGTTTGGGTGATACGCAGCGGCAGGCAGTAGAACGTGCCCGGTTCGAGAACCTCCTTCACGACAATTTCACCGGCATCCGACACATTGGTGCCTGCCTTGATGGTCACTTCCTTTTTCGCAAAATCGTAAAGGTCCCCGTCGAGCAGCACGCACGTACGTCCGTAAGTGGTGTTGTACTCCTCGAGCAGTTCGGGACAGACCTGCACGGTGACATGCGTATCCTTATCGACAATTTTCGACGCGGAAACCGAAAATTCCGCTTTCTCTCCAGCATTGTAGATCGTAACGATCTTCGCCGGCTCCTTCTGCGCCTCCGTGATGTAGATCGATGGAGTGTATTCTGCCGCCTCCTGACAGCCCGCAAGAGCCGCAGCAAAAGCAAAGGAGGCAATTACATATTTCAATTTCATGATTTTCATTGAGTTGTGTAGTCTTGATTAGTTATTAGGAGCAATAGCATTCCACTCGCAGCTTCCGATAAAACCATTGCCGGCGCTGCCGGGAGTATTCTCATAGGTCATACGCACATAACGGCACTCGACCGGAGTAAGGAATTTCACATACTGCCAGTCGTCCCCGTCAGGACTTCCGATAGCGACCGCCTCGCCCCGTACCGACTGATCCGTCCAATCCGACCCGTCGAGGCTGGTCTGAATGTCATACAGTTTGTAGGTTTGGTAAGAAACACTGCCCAACACCATGCCCATCCGCCATCCGACGATCGTCTGCGGTTTTGTCATATCGATCTGAGCCCATCGTTTGCCTCCGATGCTCGAATACCAGCCCATTTGCCGCTGGTTGCCATCGAACATCTGGCCGTTGTCGAACCCTCCGATAGCGCCCGTATCCTGTCCTTCGATCGAATAAATCCAACCGGTCCGGTCTTCTATCACCCGACCGTCGACATAAGCCGCCCCGGATTCGACATTGTTCTTGCTTCGGGTAACGAGGATATACTTCACGATCGAATTTTCATTTACAGGCTGGTAATCGGTCTGTCCCGATAAATCGACCCGCATGGCGATCATCGATTTCAAGGCCGTCAGCTTGGCAAGGTCGGCCATCGAGACCTTAACGGACGAAGATGCATTCGCTCCTTTCTCCACAAGCAGTTTGCCCGAAACGGCGACATCCGAAGCTGCGATTGCGGTGTAATCGGTTCCGTTTTTCTCGTTATAAGCCGCAACGAGCGAAGGATCGATAATCAGCGCCATCTCAGTGGCAGCAGGCGCCGTATTCGAAAACTCGGCCGATACGGAGTGGGAAACATCGCCTTCAAGAGTTCCGTCGGGGAGTTCGAGCACCGTTATTCCGACAATCTGCTCCCCGGCAAGCGTAACGTTATTGATCCCCGTGCTCTTGGAAATCATCAGGTAGCGAACCTCCTTGCTGGTATTAGCCGAAAAACCGGAGCCTTTGGGGAAATCGGCGCGCAGGGGCACGAGATATTCACCGTCTTCGACCTTGGAGAAGTCCGCAATCGTGATCGTCACGGGCTCGGCGGTCACCCGTGTCCCGGCAGCGAAATGGAGCGGGCCGGAGAAAGCGACGAGCGCAGGATCGAGCGTCCTGTATTCAGTATAATTGTAATCGTTATAAGACGTTACGAGACCGTTATCCACCACCAGAGAGATATCGGCATCGGCATCCGTGACGGAGGCGACCTCGGCAGTCATCGTCGTCTGTAACGTTTCACCCAGCCCCGAAGGATACATGGTAATGCTGTATTTTTCCTCTCCGGCTTCGTTGAGCGACAAAAGATTCTTCGTATAGTCGCCTTGCGGGGCCGGATTAGCGATCTGGATCGCCTCGCGGATGTACTTGTATGGCATCTCTGCATTGCCGTACTCATACTCCATATGGTAGGAACCGAAGCCTGCTGCCGTCTCTTCCGCAGCAAAATGAGCCATGCCCAGCAGCGAGGGAATAGTCTCGCCGTTATAACTGTAATTGGCTCCGCCGCTCTGCCACAGCGATTCGAAATTCTCCGTGAAGATCATCTGTTCGGGACGCCATCCCATGCCTCCCGCGGAGGCGGTCCGGCTGCGGAGATTACCCGGCCCCGAGCAGTTGTAAGCCTGCGAAACAGCATAGTCGCACAACTCGGCGATATTGTCCGGCAACCAGTTGCTGTCGACATTTCCATCGATCAGGAACAGGCGCCCAGTGCCCGACTTGGGACCAATATATTTACTCAGTTCCTCAGCGAATTTCTTGAAATTGGCCGGATTCGTATTCATTGGGCCCTGGTGGTCGATGGCTGTCTCGAAGTCGATGTCCATACCGTCGTACTGGTACTTGTCCATCGAGTCTTTGCCCCATGCCTTGGCATAGGCGACGATCCCCTCTTCGGTGATCTCACCATCGACCTTGAACTCGTCGGGCATATCTTTCGCGGAGATACAGAACACGACCTTGGTGCCTTTGATCTGCTGCACGAAGGCCTTGTCTTCGATCTGTTCGCGGCTCAGGCTGTGCCACTGGCTCCACATCGAGATGATGTCCATCGAATCGGGAGCGCTACGCAGGCGGCTCTGTTCCGATGCGCCGATGGCCGTCCACGAGCCGTACCAGCCGAATGCTAGCTTGTGGTCGGTCAGTTTGTAGGCGCGCAGACGTGCGTAGTAGGCATCGTCGCGCGGGAAGGGCGACTGTAAATCCGGACGCTGGATGCGGATAGGCTCCGGCGTCGTCTGCTTCTCGCATGCGAAAAGAACCACGATGGCGGCAAGCAGCGAGAATGTATATATCAAGGTATTTTTCATATTGCTTTCTTGGTTTTTCATGGAAGTAAGCGTTCCGTTTATTTCTTGTCCCACCACTGTTTCGTGCCGCCGGCGTCGGGACCATTCAGCAGCCGGATCGCGGCATTCACAGCTCCCTGATTGTTCGAGTACTCGAGTTTAGGGAAAACCATACGGCGGATCTGGATGTTCTTGTCGATGCTCGGATCTTCGCTGTTAGCTACAATCGGAAAGAGACGCGGAAAACCCGTACGGCGGAACTCGGCCCAGGCCTCCATGCCGTTGGGGAACAAGGCGATCCACTTCTGGGTGATGATACGCTCCAGTTCATTGCCGTCATCCTTCCACTTGACGGTGACACGTCCCAGAGCACTGGCGGTATATTTCGTGGGATTCTCCGAAACGTCGTTGAAACGCCCCGGCACCTTCTCGCTCGCAGCATATTGGTCGGCCTCGCTCGTGGAAAGCCCGTTCTCGAGGAACGAAAGGCGGATACCCTCCTCGTAGTCGGATTTCGCACCTGCGGCATCCCCCGTCATGAGTTTATACTCGGCCTTCAGGAAAGCTACCTCGGAGGCCAACAGCCAGTTCATCGGCGTATCGGTCTGAATGTTGGGTGCCGACATCTTGGTATAGAACTTCTGTTCGGTGGAACCCAGACCGTTGCGAACTCCGTGAAAACCGCCGCCGTCGATGGTTGCCGGCTGGAACATCTTCTCCATGCGGGGGTCCTCATAGCCGTTCAGGTAGGAATCCATCGAAGCCCCCATACGGGCGTCGTTGTAGGAGTTCCAGATCATCTCCATCGGGTTGTTGACCGTGATCTGCCGGTAACTTTTCAGCATGGCGTTATCCTTGGTCGAGGTGATAACGCCCGCCGCGATGGCATCCGACGCATATTTCTTCGATAGTTCGGGTTCGACATAACGGATGCGGATCGCCAGGCGCAGTTTGAGCGAGTTGGCGAACAGCAGCCATTTCTTGAGGTCGCCCGCGTAGATGGCATCGACCTTCTCCAGCGACTTATCGTCGGGCGCGACGGCGATTTGCGCCTGAAGGGCTTCGATCGAACTGTCGAGTGTTTCAAAGAAGTGGTGGTAAAGTTCTTCCTGCGAGTTGTAAGGGCTGCGGGCCTGGCCGAACTTAAGTACCGGCAGCGGGCCGTACATATCGCTCGCGCGATGAAGCGTCAGCACCTTAAGGATATCGGCCACGGCCATCGCATGCCGGGTCAGAATACCCTCTTCGTAACCGGACTTGAGCATCAGCCACGCCGGCATCACCTGCGTGAAAGCCACCTCGAAGACTGTGTTGCTCCAGTTGTTGGCCTTCAGGTTGTAGACCATCGGGTTACTGCCACCGTCGAAATGGTTGGCGCAGGCCATGTAACCGGCATAGTGATCGGCCAGCAGGTTCCAGCCCGTCTGGTAACGGTTGACGGGCACGGTGGTTTCGCCCGTCGTCGGGTAAACGGCGTCCATCTCCATCGTAGTGATAAGCGAGGCCTGGTCCACCTCCTGAGCAGCGTTGGGATCGGTGTTGAAATGCTCGAAATCCCCGGTACAGGACGATGCCGCAACTGCGAACGCAGCTACAAATGCCAGGCATGTTTTAGTTCTGTTCAGTATGTTTTTCATGGATTTAATCGTATTAGAATTGGAGTCTTACGCTGAATCCGATTGTCCGGACACTCGGCTGCATGAAGAAATCGAAGTTTTGGTAATAGGTGCTCGTTGAAGCGGTCAGCTCCGGGTCAAACGGGGCCTTGTTATAGAACATGAACAAGTTGCGTCCGACGAGCGAAACCGTTGCCCGGAATTTGTCATTAAACCACGACGAAGGAAGATCGTAGCCCACCGTAAGTTCGCGCAGGCGGACGTTGGACATGTTGTAAACATATTGAGACAACATACCCATACCGTCACCGGTATTGGCATAGAAATCCTTGACACTGAGGATCGTCTGATCTTCGGAGATGCTGACGCCGCCAGCTTCGCGGGCATCGGCCGACACCTGCGAAACACCGAAACGGTCCATCAGAGCCTGCGTCACGGAGACGCCGCGGCCGCCGATGCGTGCATCGATCAATACACCGAGCGAAACACCCTTGTATTCGAACCGATTGTTCCAGCCAAGGCGATAACGGGCGTCGGTATTGCCTGCAAAAATCCAAGTGTCGGGGTCGATCGTAACCGTACCGCCGTTGGGATCGACATAAATCTGGCCCTGGTCGTCGGTCTTGAGGCCCGTTACATAGAAATCGCCGATCGAACCACCCTTTTGGAGTTTCACACGGTAGCCGCCGAAATCCATATTTACCTCGGGCAGCGAAACCGTAGCGCCCGTCACGGGATCTACCGTACCTTCGGGAACCAGTTCTCGGATCTTGTTGCGGTTCATCGAGAAGTTAAACGAAGTCATCCACGAGAAACCGCGCCACGTATTCTTGTAACCGGCAACGGCCTCAACGCCCCAGTTGTTGACCTTGCCGGCATTCAAGTAGGACTGTTTGTAACCGGTGCTGGGAGGTGCATCGTAGAGGAAAAGCTGGTTGTAGGTGTTGGTGTCGTAATAGGTGGCGTCGAGCCAGAACTTGTTGCCCAGGAACTTGGCATTCAAACCGACCTCGAACGACTTGGTGCGCTCGGGACGCAGATATGTGGCAGGAGCATAGGTCTGGGTAGTCACGACGCCATTTTTGATCGAATAATTGGCTCCTGTAATGAAGCGCTGCGGCGGGTTGCCGACTTCGGCGTAGGAGGCGCGGACCTTCAGGAACGAAATGCCAGCCTTCGAAAGGTCGGCCATCGACGAAATTACGGCCGAAAGGCCTACCGAAGGATAAAAGATGTTCTGCTGGCGCGTGAAAGCAAGCTGCGAGGCCCACTCGTTGCGGAAAGTAGCGTCGAGGTAGAGCATGCCCTTCCAACCCAGTTGCAGCGTGGCATAGATCGCCTGGTTCTGGTCGTGGTAGTTCTCCTGCATGGGCAGGGTATTCAGGTCGCTGGGAACGATGTTGTTGAAGGTAAACTTGTTGGGAATCCCGGCAAGGTGGCCTTCATAACCCGTCAGCGCATTCTTATCGTCGATCAAGCTGGCTCCGAAGTTGAACTGCACGGAGAAGACGTTATCCCAGAAACTCTTGTCGATCGACATGAGCGCATCGGCATAGAGATTACTGTGGCGCGAAGTGTGGTTGAGGTAGTTACCGTATTCCGATGCGAACAGCCTATTGGACGATGCGGAGATCTTGCGCGTGTAGTTCATGACCATGTTGTCCGAACGCACGCGGCCCGTGAGACTCAGCCAGTCGGTAACGTCCCATTTCAGGGTCGCATTGAACGTGTAGCGGTGCGAAGTATTTTCGAAAATCTCGCGGTTGGTGATCCAGTAGGGATTCTCAACGCCGTTGATGAATTCGAGCCCCCAGAACTGCTCGCTGTAACCCAAGCTGGGATTGTAGCGTTCGTAAACCTGGTATTTGGAGATATCGTCACCGCGCGGAAACAGGTACGCGCCGATCAGCGGGTTGTGGTAAATACCCTGAATCAGCGGATTGCGGCTGTACTGCTTCATGTAGGAGGCTCCCAAATCGAGCGTCAGTTTATCCTCGATCAGCGCGGTCGTGTTGCGCACCGAGAAATTATAGCGGTTGTAGACGTTATTGGGAATAATACCCCGCGTATTGACCGATGAGGCCGAAAAATAGGTCTGATTACGTTTCGTGCCGGCCGTGACGCCGATGGCGTTGGTTTCGTCGAAGCCGGTCTGGAAGAAATCCTTCGGATCATACGACGAAGGTTTGGCCAGTTTCTCGCCCCAACTCATCGACGGAGAATTGAGGTCTGTCCCGTAGGTATTTTGGAATTCGGGCATCACGAACGGCGACGAGAAAGTAGTGCTGTTGGAATAGTTCACTCGGACCCGCCCCTCTTCGCCTCTCCGGGTCGTGATGAGGATCACACCGTTGGCACCCTGCGAACCGTAGAGCGCCGCGGCCGTAGCGCCCGTCAGTACCGACATCGATTCGATGTCCTCCGGGTTAATATTGGCGATACCCTCGTAATCGCCGCCGTCGGGCGTTTCATAGATGCCCTCGGTCTGTCTCGAACGCAAGCTCGGCAGCGGAATACCGTCAACCACATAGAGGGCATTGTTGTCGCCATTGAGCGACTTGACGCCGCGCATCACCACGCGGGTCGAACCGCCTGCTCCCGAAGCACTGGCATTAATCTGCAGACCGGCGACCTTACCCGAGAGCGAGTTCATGAAATTAGCATCCTTGACCGAGTTGACGATGTCACCGGCAACCTCCTGCACGTTGTAGGTCAGAGCCTTCTCCTTCTTCTTGATACCGAGGGCAGTTACGACCACCGCGTCAAGCACTTCGTTGTCTTCGCGCATGACGATTTGCAGCGGAGCGGTCCCTTTCACGGGAATCTCCTGTTTGGTATAGCCGATCAGCGAAACTTCAAGCACATCGCCCGGCTTGGCCTGCGGCAGCAGGAAATTGCCATCAAGGTCGACGGCGGTTCCGACCGTCGTTCCCTTGATAAGTACCGTAGCGCCGACCAGGGCCATGCCCTTGTCATCCTTTACGGTTCCGCCGATACCGCTGCGGACACTGTGGGGGGGGGGAATTCGGGGCTTTTTTAGAGAGTACAATGTGTTTCTCCCGAAGGGTATAGGAAATATCTAACCCCGCAAAAAGTTTGTCCAATACGGTTCCCAGCGATTCATCCTGCACCGCAATAGTCATTTTGTGACTGGTGTCGATATCGGACGTATTATAGACGAACGAATAGCCAGTCTGCTGCTGAATGGACTGAAAAACCGTGATGATCGCGGCATTCCGGACATCGAGGCTCACACGCGGAGCAACTTGCGGCGTCTGTGTCGCGGCGCTGGCGCCGAAATACCCCGATAGCAGCATCGGGATGATGAGCAGGCAGCGAAAACATGTCGAGACAACACGCCCTCCCTTGCCCGCAACAAGGTAATTTTTTTTCATAGATCAGAATAGGTTAGTTTAAAAACAAGTTGTCAAAATCGCCGCGGTTATACCACGGGTCCGAAGAGAAGGAGTCTTATGCTTTCATAGGCCGGCAAATGAAATTTTCAGGTTAGGTATTCGGTTAAGGTTTAGGATTGGCATGGATTTCAATATCTTTTCCGACGATCGTATAGTTGAATTTATAGGTCAACTGCAGCATGGACATGATGTGGTAAATGCCGTCTTCGACCCGGAAATCGCCGGAAAACCGCATCTGGCGGAGTTTTTCGTCCATGAAGCGGATGTTAACGTTGTAATAGCGATTCAGTTCGGTGACGATCTCTTCGAACGTATTGTGTTCGAAACAGAAACGGCCGTCGATCCAATTGATCGACCGTTCGGCGGACGAAACATCCGTCAACTGCATAGTTTTCGTTTTTGTGTCGAATATCAGCTGCTGGGAGGGATGCAGGCGTACGGAAGCGTCTTCCCGCTCCCAAGCATAGGCCTTGACCGCACCTTCGAGCAAGACGGTGGTGACCCGGTGTTTGTCTTCATCGTTACGGACGTTGAAACGCGTGCCGAGCACCTTAATGTCGAGTCCGTTGGTCGAGACCACGAAAGGAGCCCGCTTGTCGTGCGAGACTTCGAAATAGACTTCGCCGTTTATCTTCACACTGCGCCTGCGGGAAAAGAGTGAGGCGGCATATTCCACGCTGCTCGACGAGTTGAGCCACACCTTCGTGCCGTCGGGCAGGACCGCCTGCGAGCGTTCGCCCAACTGGGTATATATCGTTACGGGGCGTGTCAGGCGCTTCGAGACCGACACGGTCGTCAATCCTCCGGCCAGCAGAATCACGGCTATTGCAGCCGCAGCAGCGATACGCAGGAGATTGCGACGCAGAGTCGTGCGACGCCCTTTGTGCATACGGCGCTTGAACTGACGGAGTGCATGTTCCACATCGATAGCGGCCGTATCGTTGATCCGATCATTGACATACAATATATAATAGACTTCGCCAAGCAGTTTGCGGTTCGAACCCGAGGCATCATACCATGCCTCCACGGCAGCGGCCTCCGCTGCATTCAATCCGCCGCTCAGATAGGCGGTCAATACCTCTTCGTTAATCTGAAAATCTGCCATTTCGGTTTGCTTATCTATATAGTAATACAATCCGTCAGCACAGGATGCTAACGGAAAATCTATTTTTTCGGAAAATTTTCAAGAAAAGTCCGGCCAGAGGAGCAGGACGATCAACGGCCAGTAGTCTTTCAACTCCTCACGCAGCAGGCGCACGGTCTGCCCGATGCGGTAGTTGACCGTCTGGGGAGAGACGTTCAGTGTCGCGGCTATCTCCTTATGGGTCATGCCCTCCAGCCGATGCATGCGGAATGTCTGCTGGAACTCCGGCGGCATCTTCCGCAGCGCGGCTGTCAGCCGCTGCACCAATTCACCTTCGAGGTAGAAATCGGGATCATCAAACTGATCCTCATAAGATTCGGCCAACTGGCGAATCACGCGAGTTTTGATCGAATCATGCGAAGCACTGTTGATCGACTTGTTTTTCACAATCGTGAACAGCAGCGATTTGAGCGGCATTTCGGGGAGCAGCGACATGCGGTTCTCCCAAACCCACATGAGGGTATCCTGAACCAGTTCCTCGGCCCGGACAGGGGTTACAAAGCGTGTAGCGTATGTACAGAGGGGTTTGTAATAGCGCCGGAATAGCGCGTCGAAACACTTTTCATCGCCCGCGCGGAGCAGCCCGACAACCGTGCGGTTATCCTGCATGCTGACAGTATGTATGTCTTCTGCTGCGGTTCCCATTTATCATGTTCCCGGCCTTTGCCAAAAAGCCCCGGGTAAAACAAAAGTACAATTTTATATCATATCTGCAAAAAATAACACGCCGCAGAAATCATTACGCTCCATAAATCCGGTCAGACGATCCCGTCTTAAAACATTACATTTCGGTTAAATATCGCACGGGGAACATGCAACATCGCCAATGTTACGTAAATTTGTCACGGATTCAAACCCGCATTTATGGCAAAACACAAAATCCTGGTAGTCGACGACGAAGAGTCGCTGTGTGAAATCCTGCAATTCAACCTCGAAGTCGAAGGTTATGAGGCCGACGTGGCGTACAGCGCCGAACAGGCCCTGCGGATGCACCCCGAACGTTATTCGCTGATCCTGCTGGATGTCATGATGGGCGAAATGAGCGGTTTTCGGATGGCGCAGATACTGAAAGCCGACCCCGAAACGGCCAAGGTCCCCGTGATCTTCTGCACGGCGAAGGACACAGAGGACGACACGGTGGCAGGGCTGAACATCGGCGCCGACGACTACATTACGAAGCCCTTTTCAGTCCGCGAAGTGCTGGCCCGCGTACGCAGCGTACTGCGCCGCACGGCCGTTACACAGGCCGAATCGGAAAACATCCGCTTCGAAGGGTTGGAGATGGACCTCCGGCGCAAGGTCTGCACGCTCGACGGGCAGGAACTCCAGCTCACCAAAAAGGAGTTCGAAATCCTCGCCCTGCTGCTCTCGAACCGGGGTGTGATCTTTTCACGCGAGGAGATGCTGCGCCGCATCTGGAGCGACGAGGTAATTGTCCTCGACCGCACCATCGACGTCAACATCACGCGTCTGCGCCGCAAAGTCGGCCCCTACGGGGAACACATCGTAACGCGTCTGGGCTATGGTTACGGCTTCGAAGAGTAGGCTCTCCTACCACCGGCGGCTGTTCCTGCTGCTCATCGTCTTTTCGTGGACGCTGGTGGGATGTTTCATCCTCTTCCAGTACGGCCGCGAAAAGCACTTCAAGGCCGAACAGCTCGACGCGCAACTGCAACTCTTCAACCTGCGGCTGCTCGACGCCGCAGGCGAAGGCACACCGCCCGATGTTTTCATCGCCCGTCACGGCAACCCGTACGAAGACCTGCGCGTGACGCTGATCGACCGCACCGGACGTGTCATCTTCGACAATTCGCTCGACACACTGCCGGACGCCAACCACCTCAGCCGCCCCGAGGTCGCCGAAGCGTTGGCCCACGGCAAAGGTTACACCATCCGCCGCCATTCCGAGAGTACCGACCGCAACTATTTCTATTCGGCGATGCAGGGCGACAGCTGCATCGTCCGTTCGGCCGTGCCCTACTCCGTACCGCTGGGCGAAATCCTGGCCGCCGACCGCGAATTCCTCTGGGTAATGCTGGGCATAACACTGCTGATGAGCGTTGCGGGCTACTTCGCGACACGCCGCCTGGGACAGAACATCACGCGGCTGAACGAATTCGCCCAACGGGCAGAGCGGGGCGAGCCGATCGACAATCTCCAGGCATTCCCCCACGACGAACTGGGCGAAATATCGAGCCACATCATCCGCCTCTACGCCCGCCTGCAGAAGACCACCGCCGACCGCAACCGCGAGCACGCCCTCGCGCTGCATGAACAGCAGGAGAAAATCCGCATCAAGAAACAGCTTACCAACAACATCAACCACGAGCTGAAAACCCCCGTTGCGGCGATCCAGGGCTACCTGGAGACCCTGCTGGCCAACCCCTCGCTCGATGTGCAGAAACGCACGGACTTCCTGGAAAAAAGCGCAGCGCAAACCGAACGGCTGCGCCGCCTGCTGGCCGACATCTCGACCATCACACGCATGGACGAAGCGAGCCAGCTGATCCAGAAGGAGCGCGTCGTACTGAACGACCTGGTGGACGAAATCGCCGCCGACATGCTCCTGAAACCCGCCGACGAACGGCTGCGGGTGAATATCGACTTCCCGGAACAGGTCGAGATCGTCGGCAGCCCGTCGCTGCTGGCGTCGATATTCCGCAACCTCGCGGACAACGCCACGGCCTATTCCGGCGGGCGCGACATCTTCATCCGGCTGGTTTCCAATACCCCCGAAGCGTGCACGATATGTTTTTCGGACAATGGTATCGGCATCGGCGAGGAACACCTGCCGCACATCTTCGAACGCTTTTACCGCATCGACAAAGGCCGTTCGCGCAAGCAGGGCGGGACGGGGCTGGGGCTGGCTATCGTCAAAAACGCCGTCGTGATCCACGGAGGCACGATCACGGCCCGAGACCGCGAGCGCGGCGGACTGGAATTCGAATTTACGCTGAAAAAACACAGTTAGCCATCCCCCGTACGGCAACCCGGCTTATCGCCCGTGGCCGGACTTCAACCCTTTTACAGCCGTCTCCGGAAGTTTCACCGCTCCGCAACTGCGCCTTAACAGCTTTGTAACATCCGTTTCTGACCTTTGTACCGGAAAAAACCGATACGAATTATGTCCCCACTTTTCACCGCAATCGTTGTCATCCTGGCTCTGCTGGCCGTGATGGGCATCGTCGTAGGCGTCGCGAACGACGCCGTCAACTTCCTCAACTCGGCCCTGGGCTCGAAAGTCGCACCCCGCCGCGTGATCCTCTGGGTTGCGGCGGCAGGCATCCTGATCGGCACGCTCACGTCGAGCGGCATGATGGAAGTTGCCCGCAGCGGCGTTTTCTACCCCGGGCAATTCTCTTTCCGGGAGATCATGATGCTCTTCCTGGGCATGATGCTGGGCAACGTATTGTTGCTGGATATCTACAACACACTGGGGCTGCCCACCTCGACTACCGTGTCGATGGTCTTCGGCCTGCTCGGAGCCGCCGTCGCCGCCGCACTTTTCCGCATCGCCGGCGACCCGGGGACTTCGCTGCAGGACCTCTCGCAATTCATCAATACGGGCAAAGCCATGGTCATCATCGCGGCAATCCTTTTGTCGGTGGCGCTGGCCTTCGCGGCGGGAACGCTTTTCATGTACATTTCGCGCCTGATCTTTTCGTTCCGCTACGCTGCGGTCTTCCGCCGCTGGGGAGCCGTCTGGTGCGGTATTTCGCTGGCCGGAATCCTCTATTTCGCATTGTTCAAGGGGCTGAACAACTCGGGGCTGATTCCGACCCATATCTCGGAGTACGTCGGCGGGCACGTCGTGCTGACGCTCCTCGCATTCTGGGCTGCGGCATCGCTCCTCCTCTACCTCTTCCAGCGCATGCGTTTCAACATCATGCGCATCACGATCCTTTCGGGAACCTTCGCACTGGCGCTGGCCTTCGCGGGCAACGACCTAGTAAACTTCATCGGCGTGCCGCTGGCAGGTTACGACGCCTGGCAGATCGCCCGCGAAGCAGGCAGCGAAACGATGATGATGGGAGCGCTCGAAGGTCCCGCACGCGCAAACTTCCTCCTGCTGGGCATCTCGGGCATCGTCATGGTGCTGACGCTCTTCTTTTCGAAAAAATCGCAGCATGTCACCGAAACCGAACTGTCGCTCGCCTCGCAGCACGAAGGCGACGAACGCTTCGGCTCGACGCTCGTTTCGCGCAGCCTCGTGCGCGCGACACTGGTGATGAACACGATGTGGACCGGACTGATTCCGGCACGGATGCAGAAAGCCATCAACCGGAGGTTCGAACCGCTGCCCGTCGAAGAGCGTTCGTCGGCCCCCTACGACATGGTGCGCGCCGTGGTGAACCTTACCGCCGCGTCGATCCTCATCGCCATTGCCACTTCGTACAAACTCCCGCTCTCGACGACCTACGTGGTCTTCATGGTGGCCATGGGCTCGTCGCTCGCCGACCGTTCGTGGGGCCGCGAAAGCGCCGTTTACCGCATCACGGGCGTAATGGCCGTGATCTCGGGCTGGTTTATCACGGCGCTCGGCGGATTCCTCATCGCGCTGACCGTCACGGCTCTGCTGCTGTGGGGCGGCTGGATCGCCGTGGTTGCACTCACGGCAATCTGCGCCTGGCTGCTCATCCGCAGCCACCGCAAAACACCCGAATTGAAAGCGGCGGACGAGAAAATCCAACTGCCGCTCGAAACCGCCGAAACCCCGGACGAAGTATTGTGTGCCTGCATCGGCGAAGTTTGCAGCACGATGCAGGAGGTCACGCGCATCTACAACCGCACGCTGGTCGCCGTTTTCAAGGAGAACCGCAAGGTGCTGAAGGAGATGGTGCGCGATTCGAACAAGCTCTTCGAGGATGCCCGCATCCGCAAATACAACATCATGCCCACGCTGCGGCGCCTGCAGCAGTGCGACATCGACACGGGGCATTTTTACGTACAAGTTACGGATTACCTCTCGGAAGTGACCAAGGCGCTGATCCACATTACGCGACCGTCGCTGGAGCACATCGACAACCACCACGAGGGCATGTCGAAGGAGCAGATCGTCGACCTGATGCGGGTCAACGACCAGGTGGAAGCGATCTTCGACAAGATCAACGACATGCTCGCCTCGAAAGATTTCTCGGACCTCGACCTGGTACTTGAAATGCGCGACAAACTTTTCGACACGATAGTCGGGGCGATCAAGAGCCAGCTAAGGCGTATCAACGGCAACCCTTCGGGCAGCACCCGCGCCAGCGTACTCTACCTCACGATTCTCAACGAGACCAAGACGATGATGCTCCAGTCGCGCAACCTGCTGAAATCGCAGCACTATTTCCTGGAAGCCCAAAATAATGCCGATACCCCATCATGCAGACAATCCACCCAAACCCTCCTTTGAAAAAGAGGGTTTCAAAAAGCACCGCGTAACGAAAACGTAACGGGGCCGTCATTTCGCTGAAACGACGGCCCTGTATCTTTGCAATGTGAAAACCGGAGAACCGGATTCACAAGTTGGTTTTAGGTTACATAAGTAGGTTAGTGGGAGATGCAGTGACGGGATGTCGCGGCATCTTCGTTTTTCAGGAGTATGCCTGAAAAACGAAGAT
>OGZX01002363.1_pt1 | contig 15419 bp, 16 predicted proteins | sample 1576881 | NCBI WGS metagenome assembly OGZX01 (sample SAMEA3541542, study PRJEB24748) | human gut metagenome | biome: human gut; feature: human-associated habitat; material: faeces | place: China | collected 2012
GGGGATAACAAGCCGCTGATGATTCTTCAAATCATCTTCTATCTCTACATTCAGGGCATCGCCAAAACGGATATGTTCCAGATACAGGTACGACTCCACAAACGACAATTCTTCCTGCAAAGTAACCGTAGGCCGTCCGTGCGTGGTGAGCAGATACCGGTAAACAGTGGACAACTTCTTGGCAAACCGGTTTGTCTTCTCTGCATCCTGGTAGGCAAGGGAAGCCAGCACGTTCAGGCTGTTGAACAGAAAATGCGGATTAATCTGGTTCTTCAGTACCTCGAACTGGTAAAGCGCCTTTTCCTTCTCAATGACAACCAACTGCTTTTCTATCTCTGCACGTTGCAGGCTATAAAAGAAGATTTCTATTTGCAACACGATAATCCAATTCCACGGAATTACCGGCAGAGAACCCCTCAGAATATCCCAGGCATCTGTCCTCCCGCTTATGAGCAATGCATTCAGCACATACGTCAGAAGCACTCCCAGGACGGTAGTCAGGGTCATATCTACCAGAATTCTGATTGCATTGTTACACGATTTCAGCCTTTTATATATCAGGCTGATTATCCAGAAGTCAAGAAGCCCCATTCCTATACACAGGGGGAAATTCAGGAAGAACTGCGGCATGAAATTCTTGTTCCACGGATTCCCACTAACCAGGTTGTAGATGCATCCGAAGACAAACAATGAAATGCAGATTGTCAGGATGAAGAGGAATATGTATTTCTTGTGTTTCATACTACGCCGTCCACCCATTTCAAGAAATCAGCCACACGGCTGCGACTTACCAATACTTCATGCGGGCATTCCGGCTCAAAGTGCAGTTTCAGGCGGCTGCCAAAGTACCTGGAACTCTTGCTGATGGACTTGATATTGGAAATGCAGTTGCGCGAAACACGGAAAAACACACTGCGATCCAGCATCGTCTCCAACTGATCCAGCGAGTAGTTGATGATATACTTTTTCCCGGAAAACAAATGCAGGTAAGTCAGTTTGTCTTCGCTATAAAAGAAGGCTACATCCACCGTCTCCACATAGCGGAAGATATCGCCCACCTGCACCAGGAAGCGGTTCTTCTTGTTTGCAGCCAGGTAGCCCTGCTCCAATTGCTTGTATTGGGGAGCGGCGGAACGAAGCACACTGTTACGTTCGAACTTGCGCAAAGCAACTTCGAGGTCGCTCTCCTCGATAGGTTTCAGCAGATAGTCGATGCTGTTCAGCTTGAATGCCTTGATGGCATATTCATCGTAAGCAGTGGTGAAGATAACGGGCAAGTCCACAGGACACTGCTCAAATATTTCAAAACTCAGCCCGTCGGACAGGCGGATATCAACAATCAGCAGGTCTATGCCGCCTTGCTTCAGGAGCAGTACCGCCTGCTCCACACTCTCCGCCCAGCCAGCCAACTGATAGTCGGGGCGCAGTCTCTGCATCATCCGCTTCAGCTCTTCGTAAGCAAAGCGCTCGTCTTCTACTAATAAATATTTTATCATAAGGTGGTAGGAGTTGAGTTTATTTCTCCAAAAATACGATTTATTGCATTATCTTCCGGATAGTTCGCCACAATTTATTAAAAACCATACCGGACTCCCGCCGTAAAACGTGGAGTCACCCCGAAATAAGGGTCTTCCTTATTATCTTTGAAGTTATCGAGAAACCCCTTCAGACTACGATCCGACGTACTTATCCCACGTATCCAGTTGCCGCCTATCCCCAGATAAACGCTCGTCTTCTTCCCCAACCGGTACGACGGACTGACATACGACCTCATCATCACAGTAGAATAGATCTTCGACTTCCCGTCCACCTCTATCACGGCAGCCATTCCATCCATATCAATCCCCACCAGCTCTATCTTCAACCGTTTGCCCAGCCAGGTTGCCGCAGATACCTTCATGCCGCTGGACATATCTACCATCAACTCATACTTGCCCGCATTCCGCCAACTGAAATAAATCATCGGAAGCACCATCGGGATGCCATACGAGTTGGTCAGTCCCGCCCCGAAGCCCAGGTCGAGATTTTTCCGCAACCGGTAGGCAAAGATAACTCCCCCGTTGGCAAGCACACTTTTCGCCGTCACCTCATGCTGCGGAGCATAAATGCCGCCACCTATCGAAGCTATAATGCTCCATCTGTCGGACAAAGGGCGAACATGAGAAATATTCAGACTGGCATTCACTATCTTGTCAGGATTCAGTTCCCTCGCCTGCCCCTTATTGTCGAGCGTGCCATAAGCACCGTTGAGGGTTGCCGACCATGCCACCAGCCTGCCCTTCTCGTCATGCTTGACGGAAATCGGCAGATTATACCGCCCCGACACCACCATCATACTTCCCGAACCATACTTATTGCCCGATTCGTCCCTCAACGAACTCCCGGGCATATAGTCATAGCTGATGGATGCCTGTCCCAGACAGTACTGCGGAACGGCCAAGCCCCCCAGCAGCAATAGAATAACAGAGATTGTTTTCATAGGATAATTGTATTTGTTTTCTGCAAATATACCCCTGCGGAGAGTTGCCGGACAAGCACTTCCCGACGAAGCGCCGCATCGGGTTGCCGAAGTTCAAAAATCAAGAGATGAATCGCAGTGCGCATTCAAAAAAAAGTTTACCTTTGTGGCCGCAATAATACACGAAAAAACTACATTACATGGAAGGCCGCATTAAAGAAATCGATTATTTGAAGTGCATCTTCATCACCCTGATGATTATTTTCCACCTTGTCTATATTGGCGATAAGTACCCTTATGCCAAGCAAATCGTATATACGTTCCATATGTCCGCGTTTCTCATCATCTCCGGTTACCTGGCAAATGTTCATAAGGATACCGGAAGCATGCTAAGAAAACTCCTGTGGATATTCATCCCTTATGCCTGTATGGAAGTAGGCTATGTAGTAATGTCTCACTTTCTGCCCGTGCGTGAAGCCGTGCCCGAAGTCACCCCCGCCCTGCTGATGCAGAAAATCTTCCTGAAGCCGATGGGACCCTACTGGTACCTGCATACCCTGATCGTATGCAGCCTCATCTATTACACTGTTTTTCATTTCACCCGAATGAAAATCATATCCCGGGTCATACTGACAGGACTCTGCTTCTTTGCCGCTTCCTATTGGGGCGGCTTGGTGGTATTTGCCAACGCCCTCTATTTTCTAATAGGCATCACAGTCAGCCAAAGCAAGCTCCCTTTCACCCACATCTTCCGTGCCACGCTGCTTGCCGTCATACCGTTGATAATGCTCTGCTGCTTTCCCGAAAACCTGAATAGGGGCACGTTGGCAGGAGTCACCATCACCTACCTTGCCATCAGCACCCTGCTCTACATCTATAACTACCTGCCGGAAAACGTCAGGCATCTTTCCCACCTCATAGGGCGGAATACTCTTGTCATCCTGCTATTCTCCCCCATCTTTACCATTCTGTCCAAGAGTTTTCTCCCCGCCTTTTCCTTCGACCCCACCGGCATACTGTTCCTTCTTTCTGCCGTCACCTTCACCCTCTGCGGATGTATGGGCATTGCGTGGACAATGGATAAGCTGCAACTCTCCAGGTTCTTCTTTGGAAAAAGAACGATACTTTACTTTAAATAAGCTTCCGGCGAATTTGTGCAGAAGTATCATCTAAAGTCTCCCAGTTCCGTACAATCAGCCTTAAAAGGGCTGTCCGGCAAAGGAGTCGTAGAGAAAACCAGTGATGGGTATGTTATCAACGACCGGCTGTACAAGTTCTGGCTACGGCAATAAGCTGAAATAAAGTTATTTATAAATTACTACATCCATTACACATTTTGTTCTATTTCTCTTCTCCTTCGTACCCGGTCCGTGTTTTCTTCGCTTCTATAGGGGGAGAAATTATACGGAGCAGATACGGAGAGGGTACGGAGCGGGTACGGTGGAGGTACGAGGAAGGGAAAATTGTTCTATTTGTCGGATTGGCATTTAACCGACGGTAATACATTCTCCCTACCTACTCTAATTTATTTGCGCAAAAAGCAATAAAAAAGAAACGTTCGTTTACTTTTTCAAAATAGTTTTATAACTTTGGCAATGTCATTCGATAAATGATACATTAAAGTTCATTCAGAGATTCCTTTATAACCATTATCAACAAACTAAAAAATAAAAACAATGGGATTTTTTAAAACACTGGCAACTATTTTGTTAGGAACAAGAAAAGAGTATGTAGTAAAAGATCTGGGTATCTTTACCTCTAAAGTTTGCGACTGGTGGCAGAATGAGCACTATGCCTGGTGGAGTGAAGTACGGTTGCCGTTGTATTCGGCAAAAACTGTGATTTGGGTGGAAGGGGACGCTTCAGCTCCATTCCCACAGCAATTATCAGATTTACAGGCATTATTGAGAAACTGGGAATCAGTGATTGCGCGAGTCGGGCACTTACTTCCTAATGAAAGCCGGTTGGCGCATAAAGAAGAAATATATGCTTCATGGCAAAATAAATTTTATCCGGAAGAGATAAAATTATCCGTTAAATACAAGAATGGATGGGAAATCACATTTACCACAAATGATTTAGATTATTGCTTCAGTTTTATATGGACCAATAATACCGTACAAGATTTAACCCTATATTAAACAATACATATGAATATCTATTCCTTTATTCCGATTATTTGCATTATCCTGTATATGGGATACTGGTTTTATGTAAAAAGTAAAAATTCACAGCAGACGCAGGTGGTCGACCGTACAGATTTCAAGGTTGAATTTGCAAATGCCTCGCAGTACAAAAGCCAATACCTGACTTCCGGATTCTCCTTTCTGAAAAAGGCTATGGGACAAAACCCGGTTGACGCCTTCAACTATGCCAATGTAGAACGCAATATGGCGAATGTCCTTAAAGACGGGATGAAAGACAAACTGAAAGGAATGGCTACTTTAGGAACTGTGCGTTTCAGCACCGTAGTAACGCCCAAATATCTGGTATTGAGTGGCGACACCCTGCATTTGTTCGACACGGACACCGACGGAGAGATAGACCGCCATCTGGTATTTGAACCCGCCCGCCTCGAAACTGCCCGGCTCACGGCATACCCTCTGGAAGGACAGATAAAGGCACAGGCACAAGCGCGTGGAAAGAATGTAAAAGCCTACAAACTCTCCTTGCCGACAGATGAAAAAACGATAGAGTTGATTCTTTATTCCTGTCTGATTTTCACGGATATTCCTGAAATTCCAACCGATGCAAAAGAAACAGTGAAAGACATTGTCATTGCCAATGATTTTCTGAAACAGTTGGGCGACCGTTATCCGAACCTAAAAGTTCAGTTACCAATATTCAGCTAGTCACCGACAGCAAATAGGAAATACACTATGAGGTGTGGTTATAATACATTATCAGTAATTCAAAATGAACAAATATATGTGTATATATGATATAAGTACAATTTACAACCAATATAAAGAATTTATTGATTCTAACTGCTCAAAGTTGAAAAATGAAGTTGAACTAATAGTCAGACAAAGACAGTTATCGTCTATAATGAATGATGCGAAATGGCTGAAACTGCAAACCGCAATTTTATCCATACCCAAATTTGAACCTGCATATTGTGTTCAGCTATTGACTGACGAGATTGAGCATTCTCCTGTTTTTGAGAAAGCGCCGACTTATTTAGGATGCTGGGAACTCTTATATGAAAATTACGAATACAGCCCGCCACCCTTCTTCAATATTGAATGGATGTCTATTCAACCTTTGCGCGAAATTTACAGAGGAAGATTAATAAATCCAGAAATTATAGACGAATCAGACATTTTGTTGGGCATCCTTCATAAATATCATATACCATTTGAAAAAGAAGATGAACATACATTTGTAATTTATGGATATAAATGATTATAAACCAATAACAAGGAAGGATAATCCCTAACGCTTTCCAAGCCATTAGTAACAAAATTCTATTAAAGAAGAAAAGCACATACTTTATTGCTATCCGGTGGAACGCTTTTGCATTTTTGTTCTATTTCTCTTCTCTTTTGTATCCGGCTCGCTTCTTCTTCGCTTCTTTAGGGAGAGAGAATGAGCGAACCAGGTACGACTCGGGTACGAACCGGGTACGAAGAAGGTATGAGGAAGGGGAAATTGTTCTATTTATCGGATTGGTATTTAGTTTTGCCACTCTAAAGTTTTTTATTAAACGATAGACGTTTGTCAACAAAAATGTTTATATTTGTTGCGAACTGAACGAATATAGACATGAACACTATTAAATCACTACTTTTTACACTACTTTTAGTATGCATCTGTGCCTGTGGCAACAAACCATATCCACAAACTATGCAACTGGCCGATTCATTGGTTAACAGCAATCCGGACAGCGCAGTTACTTTATTGGCACAACTGAAGAAAGACATTACTTCAGAGCCTGAAGCAACACAAATGTATTATCAACTACTGACTATAAAAGCAAAAGACAAGGCATATATTACGCATACATCGGACAGTCTTATAAAAAAGGTAGTGAAGTATTATGAGGATAAGAAGGATAAAAAACGATTGCCGGAAGCATACTACTTTGCAGGGCGAGTGTATCGTGACTTGGGCGATGCACCACAGGCATTGGACTACTTGCAAAAAGCGATGAAAACTTCAGAAGGAAGTACGGAATATAGGCTTATCAGTTTAATGCAAAGCCAAACAGGAATGCTATTTCTATATCAAAATATCTATGACAAAGCACTTGATGCCTTTAAAAAAGCCCACTATTATGCAGAGGCTTCCAAAGATAGTGCATCTTTAGTCTTTACTTTACGCGATATAGGTAGAGCTTTTACCGGAATGAACAATGTAGATAGCACTTTACATTATTATAAGGAAGCAGGACGAATTGCAAAAAGAATCAATAGCACGTACCTGATAGGTATTGTCAATCAAGAAATGGCTAGCATATACACTCAATTAAGAGAGTATCAAAAGGCAAGTGATGCTATGCAAGTCTCTTCATATACTGCCAAGAGAGACATTCCGGCGTACTATACTATTCTTGCCGACTTATATTATCAAACAGGGGAAATAGATTCCGCAAAGTACTACTATACAAAATTGCTTTCTATGGGTAATTATTATCACAAGCAAGGCGGTTACGAAGGATTAACCCGAATAGCCCGCCAACAAGGACGATATGCTGAAGCACTCAACTATATGGACAAATACCTTATTTATACGGATAGTATACAAAAACAAATAAATGTAGAAGCAGTACAGAAAGTAAATGCTCTATACAATTACCAATTACGTGAGAAACAGAATAATCGTTTAATGGAAACAACTCAAAAACAGAAGATATGGATTATCTCTCTTGCTGCAAGTATCACCATTATTCTGATAATAATTATCACTGCCAGCATCATCTACCAACAAAGAAAAAGACAAAAAGAAATGCAAGCAAAGCGGCAACAAGAAAAATTGAAGGAAATTGCAGACGAACAATACCATAACAGCCAGCAATACATTGTTGAAAATGAAAAGCGCATAGAAGCATTGAAAGAAAAAGCTCAAAATGCCGAGAACCAAAAAAATGAAATGAAAAAGAGCCTGCAAGAAGCCGAAACCGAATTACTTGAACTGACTAATAAGCAGATAGAAACCAGACAAAAAATTCAGGTCTTATCGGAAACCGCACTAAAAGAATCACAAATATACAAGGATTTCTATCACGTAGCAGGAATGCCTAATTCAGAAAACATCTCCCCAAAAACTAAAATCAACCAGGAAGATTGGAAAGAGTTAACTTCAATTATTGACCAAACCTACAACAATTTCACGTGGCGCTTGCAATCTTTATATCCACAAATCAGCGAACAAGAACTGCGCATCTGCTTATTATTGAAAATATCAATTCCGCCCAGAGGTATCGCCGAACTGACAGCTCATTCCAAACAATCCATCAGTTCCTCTCGCAAAAAACTCTATGAAGTAACTCACAATCAAGCAGGCAAGCCTAATATGTGGGATGATTTCATTATGAATTTCTAATAACCTTCGTACTTTCATCGTACTTCAAGAACGGAATCATCGTACTTTCACCGTACTATACACACTAAAATTGAAAATCTATCGTACTCAATTGCTTTGATAAAATACAGCAGCAGCCTATTTTTGTCACAGAAAAATCAAACAATCGCAGTTATGAAACGATTTATAATGCTACAATTAATTAGTATGGTGTTTTTCCCTCTCTTAGCCGAGGAGAGGAACATAGAATTACAAGAAAAAAATCTCTATACAGAGCGACGTTCTCTTGCATATATTCCAACTGTCACCTATGATAGTAACATTATTCGCATTTACTCGGATATTCCTTTAGAGGATCTACAAGTAACAATAACCAATATATCCACCGAAGCTACGTATTATTTTAATAACATCAACGTCTTCTACAGCCAACCATATACTCTATACTTAGACTATGTAGAAAGCGGCAATTACAAAATTGAGATTAAAATAAAAGGCACTTGCTATTACGGCTATTTCGAAACAACCTCTGATGGAATCGAATAAATCGCAAAAGCACAGACTCTTCGCAACTATATACTTAGATAAATTGCATAACAACGTTGTTCAATAAAACCCGATTATTAACTTAAAAGCCAAAAGACATGAAAACAATTTTTTATCCTAAAGTTCTTATAACTTTCTGCTTGCTCACATTAGGAGTAAGTCTCAATGCTCAAATTAAATATGACAGTAACGGAAGACTAACAATTGGTAATACTACTCCATATAGCGTATATGCCCAAACAGTTGAAGGCTGTGGTATGTACTTTAAATGTAATCCCAGCAACTTTTTCCAAATAGATGTTTCACCAGCAGCGACTCGTTTGGCCAGCCATTTAGACCAGGTTGTATTCTATAATACACAAACAAACAAGTTCAATAGCATTCAGGTACAAAGCGTTTATAACTATTCGGATGCAAGAGCGAAAACAAACATCCAACCTTTGAACAATTGCCTGACTAAACTGATGCAGTTGAAGACTTATTCGTATAAATTTAAAGATGAAAATCAGATTGCAACAAGAACCTTTATCAAAGGCGGCAACGCAAATGAGTATGGACTGCTTGCACAAGAAGTGGAAACTGTATTACCCGACTTGGTTATAACAGATCCTGATGGGAATAAGTTGATTAATTATATAGAACTTGTCCCGATGTTACTCAACGCAGTGCAGAGTCTTTCGCAGGAGGTAGAAGCATTGAAAGCAGAAAGATAAAGCTATTCATCCCTAAATCTTCCCTTACTTAATTCCAATCAAACAATGCAACAAAGACAACAGAACCGACGCCTTTATTTTCTGGAACTCGCCCAGACGAGCCGTAAATATTTCATACCTTATATCGAAAATCATAAAAGGATTTCTGGTGCAAAAGTGTTGGAGATAGGATGTGGAGATGGAGGGAACTTACTACCCTTTTCTGAAATGGGATGTAGTACAACCGGAGTAGATATTGATAACGGAAGGATAAAAGATGCAACCCTATTCTTCGAGGAGCAGCAGGCCAAAGGAAATTTTATTGCTTCCGATATTTTCCAACTGGAAGGGATGGAACATACTTTTGACTTGATTATCTGTCACGACGTAATAGAGCACATAGAGGATAAAACCGCATTTTTGTCCAAATTGAGAAGCTTTCTACAAACGGACGGGCTGATGTTCATATCATTCCCGGCATGGCAGATGCCTTTTGGAGGACATCAGCAAATATGTCGAAGCAGAGTGATTTCCCATCTTCCCTTTATTCATCTGCTGCCAAACATAGTATACAAAACACTACTTAAATGGGGTGGCGAAAATGAACGTTGTATCAGTGAATTGCTTTTCATCAAGAAGACGCGGATGCCAATAGAACTCTTTGAACAGCTTCTTCGCAAAGAACAAGTAACAATCATCGATAGAACACTTTTCTTCATCAACCCTCACTATGAAACGAAGTTCGGCTTAAAGCCTCGCAAATTATTCGCTCTTATTAAAGCGATACCATATTTACGCAACTTCTGTACTACATCTTGCTTTTATCTTTTGAAATGAAAGACTGTTATCTAATGACAAAATACAAACAACGTCATTTAAATTAACATTATTATTGACTTAAAATTAGGAGGACATGAAAACAATTCTTACGTATAAAGTTCTCGTAACTTTCTTTTTACTTACATTAGGTTTGAACCTCAATGCTCAAATCAAATTTGACAACAAAGGCTTCTTGACATTTGGCTCTACTACCACATATAATGATGGAAGCAAAAACTATGACATGACACTCAAGGGTAATGTGTATATCAAATCTCCTGTAACGGCAAGCCCAAATAACTTTTTCCAGATTGATACAGATCCGGCAGCAACACGACTTGCCAGTCATTATGACCAAGTGGTATTCTATAACTCTACCACAGGAGTGTTCAACAGCATTCAAGTGAAAAATGTGTATAACTATTCCGATGCCAGGGCAAAAACTGATATTCAACCCTTAAGTGCAGGTTTGAATATCATCAATAAATTTAATCCTGTATCTTATACATTCGCCAGCAATGCAAGAAGTGCGGAAGTCTCACCTTTCAAAGTTGGTGGTGATGGAAAAGAATTGGGATTGCTTGCACAAGATGTCGAAAAGGTCCTTCCCAATGTCGTTATAACAGACCCAGACGGGAATAAACTCATCAACTACACAGCACTTATATCTGTTTTGATAAATGCTGTTAATGAACTTAGTGCAAAAGTAGAGGCTTTGGAAGCCCGATAAATATTTAAACTAATGAAAGATATGAAACCAAAATCAATATTATCCTATTTCTTTATTTTCCTGCTGACAGCCTGCATCAGTAGCTGTACAGATGAAAAAATTACCAGTCCAGAGACATCTGACGCTACTACCAGAGGTTCACAGACTACAATATTCAGCAATCAAACGGTAACTACCAACAAAACAGTAAGCGGTACTGATATTTTATCTGAGAATATTACAGTAACAAACAATGCTTTATTAGTACTAAAAGGGAGCAATTCTGTTACGATCAATAAACCATTTACTGTAAATCTTGGTTCACAATTGCAAATTACCCATTGATTTATTTAGTTAAAAGGAGGGTGTGTCAAAATGCCCTTTTTAACGAAATCGCCCTCGCCACAGGTACTTGTAGCAAGGGCGATTTTATGTTTTGGGGAGTTTTGACACACCCTCTTTGCGCATAAAAAAAGGTTGTGCCAGCATTTTGACACAACCTCTTCTTTTTGTACTTCTATTTATGAACCATTAATATGCATTGACTTTTTGTGTGCTTTTTACTCCATTTATAGTTTATATTGCTAGCAAAATATGTTATGAAACATTTTTGTAGATAATATAGACTCAAATACTTTGTCGTTTATATTTCATTTTATAATTTTGCAATATAAATAATCATTTTATATTATAAAATAATGAAGTTATTAATCATATTAATGATGTCAATGTACTCATCTTTGTTGTTTGCCCAGGCACAAAATTCGAGTCTTCCCATTTATCTTGATATAGGGAAGCCGATAGATGAAAGAATAGATGAGACTATGAATCGGATGACTTTGAAAGAGAAGGTGGCTTTGTGCCACGCCCAGTCTAAGTTTAGTTCACCAGAGGTACTGGTAGGCACCTCTTCCAATGATATTTGTGCATCTGCAAAATTTAAACTAAAATGAAAGGGTTATTTGTATGAATAGGATAGTTGTAATAGGCAGTAGTAATGCCGACTTGGTAGTAAATACAGACAGGGCTCCTGGGGGTGGTGAAACCGTATTGGGCAATGAGTTTACCGTAAATCACGGTGGGAAGGGAGCTAATCAGGCGATTGCCGCTCTACGCATAGGTGGCAGTGTATCTTTTGTCTCTAAAGTTGGCAATGATATTTTCGGTTCACAGATGCGTCGCCATTTTGAAGAGGAGGGCATGGATGTTTCTTATGTATTCACTGATATGTCCGCAGCTTCGGGTGTAGCACTTATTACAGTGGATAGCAGAGCTGAGAATAGGATTGTAGTGGTACCAGGCGCTAACAATAATCTTTCCAAAGAGGATATTGACAAAGCGAGATTGGTAGTGGAACAAAGCGAGATTATAGTGTTGCAACTGGAAATTCCTATGGTTTCCGTGAGGTATGCAGTTCGGCTGGCAACTTCATTGGGTAAGAAGGTGATTGTGAATCCGGCTCCGGCCTGTCCGTTGTCAGAAGAGCTTTTGCGTGATCTTTATCTTATTACACCTAACGAGACAGAAGCAGGTATTCTCACTGGAATCCCTGTTGTAGACAAAGACTCTGCACAGAAAGCCGCTACCGCCCTATTGCAGCAAGGGGTGCAAAATGTAGTGATAACTTTAGGAGCCAAGGGTGCATTGGTACATAATTCTAAAATGAGCATGTTTATACCTGCTTATCAAGTAAAAGCCATTGATACCACTGCTGCCGGTGATGTGTTCAATGGGGCGTTGGCGGTTGCTCTATCTGAAGGTAGGACACTACCTGATGCTGCCAGTTTTGCTTGTGCAGCTTCAGCCATTTCAGTAACACGTTCCGGCGCCCAAAACTCTATTCCCTTCAGGAATGAATTAGACGATTTTATTAATATTAACCATAATAAAGGATGAAAAACAATTTCTTACAAACTATTGCAGTTGCTTTGTTTTGTTCAGCAGCAGCTGCAGGGTGCTCTGCTCCCCAGTCACAACAGAATTCACTTCCCAGGGAAATTACTCTTTCAAAATCAGTACTGTTGGACAAAATCAAAGGAGCTTGGGCCGGACAGACTATTGGCTGTACGTATGGAGGCCCTACTGAGTTCAAGTTTCGGGGTACGATGATTCAAGATTACAATCCCATTCGTTGGGATGAGGGTTGTATCAAGAATTACTGCTTGAACGGTCCCGGACTGTATGATGATATTTATATGGATCTTACGTTTGTGGAAGTGTTCGAACGTTTGGGATTGGATGCCCCGGTCGATTCATTTGCCATGGCGTTCGCCAATGCTGGCTACGTGCTGTGGCATGCTAACCAGGCGGCCCGTTACAATATTCTGCAAGGCATCATGCCGCCTGCGTCAGGCCATTGGCTAAACAACCCGCATGCAAACGATTTGGATTATCAGATTGAGGCAGACTACTCTGGTATTATGTCACCAGGTATGCCCAATGCAGCTTCGGATATTTCAGACAAGATAGGACATATCATGAATTATGGTGATGGCTGGTATGGTGGTGTCTACGTAGGTGCCATGTATTCACTGGCTTTTGTATCGGATGATATTGAATTTATAGTGACGGAAGCATTGAAAACTATTCCGGAAGAAAGCCTTTATCATAAAGTAATGAAAGATGTGATAGGCTGGTATAAACAATATCCTGATGATTGGAAACGTACATGGTTTGAGTGTGAACGTAAATACTCCGAAGATATAGGTTGTCCTGATGGTGTATTTGTACCCTATAATATTGATGCCACTATCAACAGTGCTTATATCTTGATCGGTTTGTTATATGGAAAAGGCGATTTCTTCAAAACCATGGATATTGCCACCCGCTGCGGGCAGGACTCTGATTGTAATCCGGCCTCTGCCGCCGGTATCTTGGGTACCATGTTGGGTTATAGTCATATCCCCGAATATTGGATGAAGAATCTACGCGAGGCTGAAGACATTGATTTTGCCTTTACTTCTTCTTCTTTGAATAAAGCTTATCAGATGAGCTATAATCATGCCTTACAGATGATAGAGCGTAACGGAGGCAGTGTGGGTGACAGTACGGTGACCATCATCTGCCAGAAGCCGGGACCTGTTCGGTTGGAGAAAGCCTTTGAAGGCATGTATCCTATAATGCGTAAGAACTTGAACCGTATGGTTGAAAGGTTTGACGAGTTTGAGTTTGAAGGTACAGGCTTTGTCATGCGTGGTAGCGTAAAGTCGAAGAACGATGATTATGTAGCGTCCGTATCGGTATATGTGGATGGTGAGTTGGTGGAGGAAGCCAAACTGCCTGCTAATTTCACTAGGCGACGTCAGGAACTTTGCTGGAAATATCAGTTGCCTAAAGGCAATCATACACTTACCTTGAAATGGAATAATCCCGAAAAAGACGCTACGGTACATTGCGGTGAGGTGATTGTTTATTCGGATACACCAGTACAGTTAAACCATCAATAAATAGGGAGGAAGGTATGTTTGTTGTAAACAGTTATTGGCTGGCCGTCTTTTTCTGTGTCATCACGATGTTGTGTTGGGGATCGTGGGGAAATACACAGAAACTTACTTCCAAGACATGGCGCTATGAATATTTCTATTGGGATTATGTTATTGGTGTGCTCTTGTTTTCCTTATTGTCGGCATTTACGCTCGGCAGTATAGGAGAGGAGGGGCGTAGTTTCCTATCTGATCTGCGTCAAGCTGATTGGGCGAATATTGGCAGTGCTTTTAGCGGAGGGGTAATCTTCAATGCTTCTAATATTTTGCTATCGGCAGCCATTTCGGTTTGCGGCATGTCTGTGGCATTTCCGGTAGGAGTAGGACTGGCATTGGTATTGGGTGTACTTGTGAATTATTTCGGTTCGGCAAAAGGCGATCCTTTATTTATCTTTGTAGGTATGGCTTTCATAGCTGTTGCTATATTCCTGAATGGATTTGCCTATAAAAAGGCTTTGAACAAGTCTCGGGAATTGTCGCTCAGAGGAATTTTCTTAGCTGTTGCAGCCGGTATTATAATGGCATTCTTTTATCGGTTTGTAGCTTTGTCTATGGACTTAGATAATTTTGCCAGCCCGGCAGCTGGTAAGCTGACACCTTATACGGCAGTATTTATTTTTTCGGTAGGTGTTTTTGCCAGTAATTTTATTTTTAATACTATGATGATGAAATACCCGGTACAGGACAAGCCAATTCCTGTTTCCGGTTATTTCAAAGGTTCGCTGACCACGCATCTTGTGGGAGTGTTAGGTGGAATTATTTGGTGTTTGGGGCAATCTCTCAGCATGATCGCTTCAGGGAAAGCGGGAGCGGCTATTTCCTATGGATTAGGACAAGGGGCAACACTTGTATCGGCTCTATGGGGGATTTTAATCTGGAAAGAGTTTCGCGGTGCTCCCCGATTATCGGTTTACCTCAATATCGGTATGTTTGTGTTGTTCATCATCGGATTGGGTATGCTGATTTATGCCGGAGCTTGAGGGTAGACTAAAAAAGCGGGTAACCGCAATAAAGGAGTTCTGAGTACGAAAAGTATTCAGTAATGAATATAACAAATAAAAAGAATAGATATGAACAAACGGTTTCTTTTAACCCTCTGTGCAGTTGTCTCCTTTGGCGTCCCTTTGCTGGCGGGAAGTGGAACAATATCCAAAGACATCCCCTTGTACAAACAGCCAAGTGCCTCTACG
>OGZX01002380.1_pt1 | contig 15327 bp, 15 predicted proteins | sample 1576881 | NCBI WGS metagenome assembly OGZX01 (sample SAMEA3541542, study PRJEB24748) | human gut metagenome | biome: human gut; feature: human-associated habitat; material: faeces | place: China | collected 2012
CACGACACGAGGCTGTAGCGGTTCATCCGCCATTACGTGGACGAGGCCAGGCTCGACGAGGACTACACGGGTGTGGAGGCCATCGGCATCGACGAGACCAGCCGCAAAGGCCACAGGTACATCACCGTGGTCGCCGACCTGACGGGGTGCAACGTGGTCTGCGTGGTCCCCGGCAAGGGCTCGAGCACCGTCAAGGAGTTCGCGCGGGACTTCATGGACCATAACGGCGACCCGGACAGGGTCTCCCTGGTGACGTGTGACATGAGCCCGGGGTTTGCCAAGGGCGTCCGCGAGCACCTGTCCCACGCGCATAGGATCATCGACATGGATTGGCAACGGTGTGTTGGACGGTTTCTTAGAGGACGAGTCCCTGTTCGGTGAATTCCTTCGGACTCTGGTATCCGAGGGTGGAGTGGAGCCGCCGGTCATCGGACCACCACACGTAGTCGTTGAGGTCATGCCTCAGCTGCCCGATCGTGGTGTAGTGGTTCCGGTACACGAGCTCCTTCCTCAGCAGCCTGTTCGTCCCAGTCCGCGTGTGTGGCGGGTGACGAATTCGCCCAGATGGTGCTGCGTCAGCAGGTCGATGGCGAAGTGGTGTTCCCGTACGGTGATGTTCGGATGACTCTTTACCGACTGTACGAGCGCCCGCTCGATTTCGGCTCCGGTAAGGTCTTCGTGATGGAGGATGCGGTGTTCCGAGTGCCCGCCTTCGCGGTTGAGTTCGAACCGCCCGTCGGGAGTCTTGTCGAAGCGCGTCCCCCAGGCGATCAGGTCGGCGATGAGTTTCGGGGCCTGCCGGACGACCAGTTCCACGGCTTTTTCGTCACATTTGCCTGCGCCGCAGACCAACGTGTCGTGGATGTGTTTTTCGAACGTGTCGGGAGCATACGTTACCGAGCAGATGCCGCCTTGTGCGTAATTGGTGTTGCACTCCTCGATCTCGCCTTTGGTCACGATCGTCACGTGGCCGTGGGCTGCGGCTTTCAGCGCGAACGAAAGGCCCGCAGCGCCGGAACCGATAACCAGAAAGTCGGTTTTCATAGTTTTAACAAGGGCAGAGACGGCTTTCACGGCTTTGTGAGCCAATGGTGTTCCCGATGTGAAACCCGTCTCTGCTTTCGTTAAAAGGGGCCGTGCCCCCGGTTTCGTGTCGGGAATCCCGCTGAATCTCCCCGTTTAAAAGGGGAGATTTTGCTTTTCTTTGCAGGAAGAAGCGCCGCAAAGTTACAAAAAATAGTAACTTTGCCGCATAATTTCGGGCAAAATATGGAACGACATATCGACATCAACCGCTTCGATTACGACCTTCCCGACGAGCGGATCGCCAAATTCCCGCTCGCGGAGCGCAGCGCCTCGAAGCTGCTCGTCTGGCGGGGCGGTGAAATCGGGGAAAAGCAGTTCGCCGACATCGGCGACGTGTTGCCGGCGGGTGAACTGCTGGTTTTCAATAACACGAAGGTGATCCGGGCCCGGATCATCATGCACAAACCCTCCGGGGCGCGTATCGAGGTGTTCTGCCTCGAACCGCACGACCCGGCCGATTATGAGCGGGCGTTCGCTGTCACGGGGCAGTGCGCATGGTCGTGCATCGTGGGCAACCGCAAGAAGTGGAAGGAAGGGCACGTCGAGATCAATTTCGACTGCGAAGGCCGCGCCGAATCGCTCCGCGCGTGGCTCGTCGAGGACCACGGACGCGAGTGCGTCGTGCGTTTCGAGTGGACGGCCCCGATGACTTTCGGGCAGTTGCTGGAATATCTCGGGCGCATTCCGATTCCGCCCTACCTGAACCGCGAGAGCGAAGAGATCGACAACACGCGCTACCAGACCGTCTATTCGAAGTTCGAAGGTTCGGTGGCGGCGCCGACCGCCGGGCTGCATTTCACCCCGGAACTGATCGAAGGGATGGAAGCCCGCGGATTCGGGTTCGAGGAGGTGACGCTCCATGTCGGAGCGGGAACGTTTCTGCCCGTGAAGGACGAGGACGCCGCGAAACACCCGATGCACACCGAGCATTTCGAGGTGCGCCGCGCGACGGCGGCCCGTCTGCTGGAACGGTGGGGACACATCACGGCCGTGGGCACGACTTCGGTACGTACGCTCGAATCGCTTGCAGCCCTTGCGTGGCGCATCCGCACGGCCGGGACGCCCGACGCCGGGCGGGTCGTGGGGCAGTGGGAGCTGTATGACATTCCCGCGGAGTTTTCGGGCCGCGAGGCGTTGGAGGAGTTGCTGCGGTATATGGATGAGCAGGGCCTCGACCGCCTGAAAGCCTCGACGCAGATCATGATCACGCCGCTGGGCTACGAGTTTCGCATCGTGCGCAATATCGTTACCAATTTCCACCAGCCCAAATCGACCCTGCTGCTGCTGGTTTCGGCCTTTGTGGGCGACGACTGGCAGCGGATTTACGACTATGCCCTCGGGCACGGTTTCCGTTTCCTGAGCTACGGCGACTCGTCGGTGCTGCTGCGTGAATAACCGTTTATACGGAACGGAAAAGGGACGCCTCACGGGCGTCCCTTTTTTATTGGCGCAGGGCCGGATTAGAAATTGTATCCGACGCTGATCGTGAAGCAGTTGTTGCGCAGCGTGCCCTCGCCGTCGCTCTCCTTGACCAGATTCAGACAGCCGATGTCGTAACCCAGCCCGAAGTAAATGCGGTTCCAGACGACGCCTGCGCCCAGACGCACCCCCAGGTCGGAACGTTTCAGCCCGCCTTCGTCGCCGAAGATGTCAGCCTTCTCGCCGCCTGCTTTCATCTTGCCGCCGATGCCGAACCCGTAGTAAAGACCTGCGAACGGCTGGATCGTAACGATGTCCTTGATGTTGAAGTGATAGTTTACCAGCACGGGGATTTGCAGGTAGGAGGGACGGAAGCTCACGCCGTCGACCTTGCCGCCGCGGCTCGAGAAGGCGAGCCCGGTTTCGAGGTAGAAGGGCAGTTTGTTGCAGAGCAGGATCTGATCAGTCACGGCAACATGGAACGAGGCCCGCGAGTCGGTGCTGATGGACGCACCTCCGGCCGAAATCGAGTAGCTCGACAGGTTGAGGCCGGCGCGGACGCCGAGGATGTTTTTTTCGTAATTTTGCGCCGAGACCGCGCTTGCCAGCAGAACTGCCGTCAGAAGAAGGAGTGTTTTTTTCATACGTTTATAAAAAAGTGAGGTTAATTTTAGCCGTTTCTTGTCCAAAACGGTACGCTAAAGATAAAAAAAGTTTTTTGAATATACGTCCGAACCGAGCGGGTTTTCAACGAAATGTGCTATTTGTGAAACGAATCCGGCGGAATACATCGCCGAAACGAGACGGGACGCAACCCCGAAGGGTGCGTCCCGCTGTGTGGTGGCAACTTGCCGGTCAGAAATTGTAACCGATGCTTACCGTGAGGCTGTTGTTGCGGATTTCGGCGCTTTCGGGCCGGAGTGTGTAGTAGAAGAAATCCCCGCCCCGGAACTGGTTCCGGCAGCCGATGTCGTAGTTTATTCCCAGGTAGATGCGCCTTACGACGAATCCGACGCCTGCACGCACGCCGAAATCCATCCGGGAGAGGATCCCCCGGTCGCCGAACAAATCCTCGCTTCCGTATTGGGTTTTCATCATGCCCCGCACGCCCACGCCGCCGTAAACGCCTGCAAAGGGCTGGATCGTGACGAGGCCCCCGATGAGGAAATGGTAGTTGACGAGCAGAGGGACCTGGAGGTAGAACGGCCGCATGGTCATGGTCTCGATCTGGTCGTATATCGGGGCTGCGGCCCGGCTGCCGAGGCTCGAAAAACCGACGCCCGTTTCGATGTAGAGCGGCAGGCTGCGGTGGAGCAGGACCTGGTCCGTTACGGCGAAGTTGAATCCCGCGCGCGAACCGGTGCTGATCTGCATGTCTTCGGCCGAGATGTTGTATTTCGACACGTTGACGCCGGCGCGGATACCCAGGATATTTTTTTCGTATTTCTGCGCCCGGACGGCTCCTGCCAGCAGGACGGTGATTAAAATCAGTGCGTATTTTTTCATGGAGGCAAAAGGTTATTCTTCGGGGGTATAGCTTCTCAGGGCCAGTTTTTTGACCCAGACGACGAATCCGCCCGTCAGGATCAGGTTCAATACGAGCGTCAGTACCGAGATGATCAGCGCCGGGCCTCCGAGGTTGTAGCCCAGGGCGATGAAGATTACGCCTGCACCCACTTCGCCGCGGGTGAACATGCCGATCGAGAGAGCGAGCCGCTCGCTCAGTTTCCGGTCGCGGTAGAAGAAGACCGGGACCAGTTTACCCAGATTGGAGAGCACCGAGACGGCCACGACGTGCAGGATCAGCACGCCCCACGGCATCATCGGCTGCGATGCGGTGACCGACTCGGCTGCCTGAGCGGCGTCGGCTGCCGAGTCGCCCGTTACGAGGGGCATGCTCAGTCCTACCAGCAGCATGAACAGGAATGAAATGCCCGTTGCCGTACGGCGTTCGGTCGGGGTGTCTATGTCCTTGTGTTTCATTAGCATGCCGATCACGAACGCCGGGAGCAGGACTTCGATATGGATGCTGTTTTCGGGACCGTACCAGCGGGCGGTGACGATGTAGAGCAGTTGCGTCAGGCCGCAGACCACTACCGAAAGCCCCAGGATACGTTTCCAGTCCTGCCGGACGTTCCACGTCGCCTGCCACCGCCAGCCCACGACGAGTAACACGACGACCACGCCTACGATGGCGAACATCTGCCACTTGAGGCCGATCATCAGGATTTGCAGCGGAATCATCAGCAGGATGGTATCCAGGTCGTCGAAGATCGCCAGCACCTGTATTTTGCGGTAAATCCAGCTTTTTTTAAGGCTCAGCGCCGCGAGCATCGTAAAGAGGATGCCTGCCGAAGTAGGGGCGGCAAAGCGGCTCAGCAGCAGGTTCTCCTTCCAGGCCTCGGAGTCGGTCCAGAGATCGGAGGGCAGCAGCACGAAAATGTAGTAGAGGACGATCAGCAGCCACGGCAGCGCGGCTGTAGCCATGGCGATGAAGTAATCGGCGGTGTAGGAGCGCCAGCGCGATTTGTCGATCTCGAACTCCCGTCCGACGTTGATCATGATGAATCCCAGGCAGACGTAGAGCAGGGTATCGGTCGTTGCCTTGAAGCCCGGAAACGCCGTGCCGAGGGCGCCGGGAAGCAATTGCGAGGCAACGAGGCCCAGCATCAGAAAGAGCGAGAACGAAAGGACTTTTCGCATTGATAGAATGTCGTTTACAGATTATGCGCCAGTGCCGCGGCACAAAGATAGCACATTTCTTGCAGAATCAGAAAAACACGTGCCGGAGCCGTGAAAAAAATAACAATAAACAATCCGCAATTCACAATTATTTTGTACCTTTGCGGAGCCGTTTAGGAAGTTAGTATTCAAACACCATAAAATTCAAACTATTACAACTATGCAGATTGTAGAGATTCACGCAAGGGAGATCCTCGACTCGCGAGGCAATCCGACCATCGAGGTCGAAGTTCGTACCGTATCGGGCGCATTTGGTCGCGCTGCCGTTCCGAGCGGCGCATCGACGGGCGAGAACGAGGCTCTGGAGCTTCGTGACGGCGACAAGAACCGTTACCTGGGCAAAGGCGTACTGAACGCTGTGAAGAACGTCAACGAGGTGATCGCCCCGGCCATCATCGGTATGAACGTTGCTGACCAGGTAGGTATCGACAAGGCCATGATCGCCCTCGACGGAACCGCTACCAAGTCGAAGCTCGGCGCCAACGCCATCCTCGGCGTATCGCTGGCCGTTGCACGTGCTGCTGCCGACTATTTCGGCATGCCGCTCTACCGCTATATCGGTGGTTCGAACGCCAAGACGCTGCCCGTTCCGATGATGAACATCATCAACGGCGGTTCGCACTCGGACGCTCCCATCGCATTCCAGGAGTTCATGATCCGTCCCGTAGGCGCCGCTTCGTTCAAGGAGGGTATCCGCATGGGCGCTGAGGTGTTCCACAACCTGAAAAAAGTACTCCACAACCGTAACCTCTCGACGGCCGTAGGCGACGAGGGTGGTTTCGCTCCCGCGCTCAACGGCACGGAGGACGCCATCGAGTCGATCATCGAGGCTATCAAGATGGCAGGTTACAAGCCCGGCCGCAAGTGCGAGGGCGGCGATGTGTCGATCGGCATGGACTGCGCTTCGTCGGAGTTCTTCAAGGACGGCGTTTACGACTACACGAAGTTCGAGGGCGCCAAGGGAGCCAAGCGTACGTCGAAGGAGCAGGTGGAGTACCTGAAGGGCCTCGTTGCCAAATACCCCATCGACTCGATCGAGGACGGTATGTCGGAGAACGACTGGGAAGGCTGGCAGATGCTGACCGCCGAACTGGGCGACAAGTGCCAGCTCGTAGGTGACGACCTGTTCGTTACGAACGTGGACTTCCTGAAGAAGGGTATCGAAATGGGCTGCGCCAACTCGATCCTGATCAAGGTAAACCAGATCGGTACGCTGACCGAGACGCTCGATGCTATCGAGATGGCTCACCGTGCGGGTTATACGTCGGTAACGTCGCACCGCTCGGGTGAGACCGAGGATTCGACGATTGCCGACATCGCTGTGGCTACGAACTCGGGTCAGATCAAGACCGGTTCGGCATCGCGTTCGGACCGTATGGCCAAGTACAACCAGCTGCTCCGCATCGAGGAGGAGCTCGGCGACGAGGCTATCTATGGCTACACGAAAATCTACCGCAAGTAATTTGCAGCAGGACAAGAGAAAACCGGATGCCGCAAGGCGTCCGGTTTTTTGTCTGATATAGCCCCGGGAACCGACGGTTCCCGGGGCTATTGCGTTGTCCGTCCGGTTACTTTTCAGCCATGCGGTAGGACAGCGCTCCCGAAGGGCATTTTTCGATTTGTGCAATGAGCTGGGCCGTCGTCGCGTTTTCCGGCTTTACCCAAGGCCTCTCTTTGGGGTTGTAAACCTTGGGCAGCATCTTTACGCAGACGCCTGCGTGGACGCAGAGTTTCGGCTGCCAGATTATCACGATCTCACCGTTTGTGTACTCTTTGCGATTGTCTTCTGGTTTCATGGCAATGGACAAGTTTGTATTGATTGGTAAAAAGGTTTGTCGGATAGTTATTTACAAATATAGGAATAGATTCGTTACGTTGCCGCCCGACGTGTCAACAAAAAAGGTCTTCTTTCGAAGACCATTTTGGGTGGAAGATGGGGCTCGAACCCACGACCTTCGGAACCACAATCCGACGCTCTAACCGACTGAGCTACATCCACCATTTCGATACATGGTTATCGTATCGGGATGCAAATGTAATACACTTTTTCGGTCCGTGCAAAAAAAACGACTGAAAAATCGTCCGGAAATGCCGGAAATGACAAAATGGCAGTCCGCACTGCTCGTTTGTCACGCCAAATCTGCCAAAAAACGGTTGGCACACCTATTGATGGAAAAATGGTTGCAAAAGCTAAAAAGCTAATAAAACTATTATACAGTAAAACAAAACTAAAAAAACACAAAGCTATGAATGTAAAACCATTATCGGATCGCGTGCTGGTTCTCCCGAACCCCGCGGAAGAGAAGACGGCCGGTGGATTGATTATTCCCGACACGGCAAAGGAAAAACCCCTGGCAGGTAAAGTCGTTGCGGTAGGCCCCGGTACGTCGGAGGTCAAAATGGAGGTCAAGGCGGGCGACCAGGTGCTCTACGGCAAGTATGCCGGCCAGGAGATCCAGGTCGACGGCGTGGATTACCTCATTATGAAGCAGAACGATATTTTGGCAATCATCTAATTCGATAAATAGTCATGGCAAAGGATATTAAATACAACGTAGAAGCGCGCGAACTGCTCAAGGAGGGTGTCGACGCGCTGTCGAACGCCGTTAAGGTAACGCTTGGCCCCAAAGGCCGCAATGTGATCATCGACAAGAAGTTCGGTGCTCCCCAGATCACCAAGGACGGTGTGACCGTAGCCAAGGAAGTGGAGCTGGAAGACGCTTTCGCCAACATGGGCGCCCAGATGGTTCGTGAGGTCGCTTCGAAGACCAACGACGATGCCGGCGACGGAACGACGACCGCAACGGTGCTGGCCCAGTCGATTATCAGCGTCGGCCTGAAGAACGTGACGGCCGGAGCCAATCCGATGGACCTGAAGCGCGGTATCGACAAGGCCGTTACGACGGTCGTGGAGTCGCTCAAGAAGCAGAGTCAGGAGGTAGGTTCGGATTTCGCCAAGATCGAGCAGGTGGCCACCATTTCGGCCAACAACGACGAGACGATCGGCAAGCTGATCGCCGAGGCGATGGCTAAGGTCAACAACGAGGGTGTTATCACCGTCGAGGAGGCCAAGGGTACGGAGACTCATGTCGAAGTGGTCGAAGGTATGCAGTTCGACCGCGGTTATATTTCGGCTTACTTCATCACCGACACCGAGAAGATGGAGGCGCAGCTCGAAAAGCCCTATATCCTGATCACGGACAAGAAGGTTTCGACGATGAAGGAGTTGATGGGCGTTCTGGAGCCGGTGGCCCAGAGCGGCCGTGCGCTGCTGATCATCGCCGAGGATGTCGACGGCGAGGCCCTTTCGGCGCTGGTTGTCAACAAACTCCGCGGAACGCTGAAAATCGCGGCCTGCAAGGCTCCGGGCTTCGGCGACCGCCGCAAGGAGATGCTCGAAGATATCGCCGTGCTGACGGGCGGAACCGTGATCTCGGCCGACAAGGGCATGAAGATCGAGGATACGACGCTGGACATGCTGGGCTCGGCCGACAAGGTTACGCTCAACAAGGAGAACACCACCATCGTCGACGGAGCCGGCAAGAAGGAGGAGATCTCGGCTCGTGTAGCCCAGATCCGCGCCGGTATCGACAAGGCTACGTCGGACTATGACAAGGAGAAGCTGCAGGAGCGTCTGGCCAAGCTGGCCGGCGGTGTTGCCGTGCTCTACGTCGGAGCCGCTACCGAGGTCGAGATGAAAGAGAAGAAGGACCGCGTCGACGATGCGCTGGCTGCAACCCGCGCAGCAGTCGAAGAGGGTATCGTTCCGGGCGGCGGTGTGGCTTACATCCGCGCGACGGTGGCTCTCGAAGGCCTGAAGGGTCAGAACGAGGACCAGACGACGGGTATCCAGATCGTGAAACGCGCCATCGAAGAGCCGCTTCGCCAGATCGTCGAGAACGCCGGCGGCGAGGGTTCGGTCGTTGTCAACAAGGTGAAGGAGGGCAAGGATGCCTTCGGTTACAATGCCCGCGACGACAAGTACGAGGACCTTTTGAAGGCCGGTATCATCGACCCGACGAAGGTGTCGCGCGTAGCGCTTGAGAATGCCGCTTCGATCGCTTCGATGTTCCTTACCACCGAGTGCGTGCTGGCTGAGAAGAAGTCGGATGCTCCTGCCATGCCGGCGATGCCCGGAGGCGGTATGGGCGGCATGATGTAGCCGACCGATCAATCGTAAATTCGGATGTCCTCATGGGAGGGCATCCGAATTTTTTTTTGCCGTTTTTTGTTACCTTTGCGGCGGAAAACAGACATTATGAAAAAAGGTATTCTCTATGCTGTGCTGGCTTCGGTGCTGTGGGCGATTGTCAATCCGTTCATCAAGCAGGGGCTGAGTTACGACTTCTCGCCGATGAATTTCGCAGGCCTGCGCTTTACGATCGTCGGAATCATTCTTTTTGCCTACACCTGGCATCGCGGGATGTGGCGCGAGATCGTGCAGCACCGCAGGCTCTTCGGTAACCTGATCCTGATCAATATGTTCATGGGCTATACGGCCTTTTATTTCGGAGTCGATTTCGTCAGCGGGGCTATCAGTTCGATCGTCATGGGCCTCACGCCGCTGATCAACGTCCTGCTGGCCCACCTCGTGGCCAGCAACGATCGCCTGAATCGCTACAAGGCCGTGAGTCTTTTGGTCAGCCTTGCGGGGCTGCTGCTGATCGTCGGCACGGGCAGTGACGGAGAGCCGCTCGACTGGCGCGGCGTCGGGGGCATCGTCCTGCTGCTGGCCTGCATCCTGTTTCAGGGTTATTCCGCAATTTCGGTTTCGGAGGACAAAGGCAAGGTCGATCCGGTTTTCCTGAATGCCGTACAGATGTTTTTCGGCGGCCTGCTGATTTACGGTGTGGGTATTGCCGCGGAGGGCTTCCATCCTTTCTGGGACAAACCCGCCGGGTTCTACGGAAGCCTCGGCGTGCTGATTTTTATTTCGGTCTTCGCCTTCAGTTTCTGGTTCATGGCCTTGCGCACGGAAGGTACGAAGGTCAGTGATATCAATATGTGCCGCCTGATCAACCCCGTCCTGGGGGCGGTATTGAGTTGGATCATGCTGCCCGGCGAACATCCCCATTTCAGTACCGTGGCGGGCATGGCGATCATTGTCAGTTCGCTGGTCATCTATTTCAAGGGCGAGACGATCGTCCGGCGATGGCAATTGCGCCGGCATTGATGCAAAGCGGACCGCCCCTTTTTGGAACGGTCCGTTTTTTTGTATACCGGAGGGTTATTTCCCTTTGCAGCAGGTGCAGTTCAGCGCTTTCCAGACGCCGGCCGACAGGGCCGCACCGACGAACGGTGCGACGATGAACAGCCACAGTTGGCTGAGGGCCGTGCCGCCGGCGAAAATCGCCGGACCGAAACTGCGGGCCGGATTCACGGAGGTTCCCGTGATCGGGATGCAGACGATGTGTACGAGCACCAGCGTCAGGCCGATGGCCAGTCCGGCGAAGTTGCCCGCGCCCTTCTCACTGTCGGTCGCACCGAGCACTACGAGTACGAAAATGAAGGTGAAGACCACCTCGGCGATCAGTGCCTGCCACATTTGGCCGTCGGCGAAACCGTTGGCGCCCGTTGCCGTGGTTGCGCCGTAGCCGCCTGTCGAGGTGAGCAGCCAGATGATTGCCGAACCGATCAGCGCGCCGACGAACTGTCCGGCCATGTAACCTGCGGCATCCTTGCCGCTCATGCGCTTCGAGAGCCATACGCCGAGCGTGATGGCCGGATTGATGTGGCAGCCCGAAATGCCGCCGATGCAGTAGGCCATCGCCACGACCGAGAGGCCGAATGCGAAAGCTACCGCCAGGATCTCGGCCGGTGCGTCGCAGCCTAAGAATACGGCACTTCCGCAGCCCATCAGGACGAGAACCATGGTTCCCACCATTTCTGCAAAATATTTCTTCATAATCACTTGAGTTTAGGGGACCGAAGTCCTGTTTTCAGAACAAATATAGCAAAAATGAAATAAAAGGGCCGCATCGTGCGGATAAAAGACATCGTGGCGCAGGGTTGTGTTGTTTTTCAGTGTTTATGGCATCCACTCCAGAATGCCGGTCACGGGGTTGGCTGCCCGCCATGCCTCGAATTCGGCGTAGTTGCGGACTCCGTCGCGGAGTACCGCCTGGTAGTATTCGATACCCATGATCTTCACCGTTTCCGGCGTGTCGTACTTGATTTGCAGGATGGCACGCCGCGTATCGTCGGTTAGTACGGCGGCGATGCGGTCGGCGACGCGTTCGAAATAACCGTCGTAAGCCGATCCCTTGGGCATGTGGATCATGTCGATCTGCCAGAGTTCATCGTCTTTGTCGGCATACCAGGCATGCCATTCGAGACACTGGTCCTGCGCATCGAGCAGGTTGCCGTATTCGATGCGGCGGATGCGGGGATTCTCCGCGAGCCGGGCCATCGCCGCAAAGCTGTCGGCTACCCGCAGGGGCGAGGAGTAGATGTGGAAGTCGATGTCGCGGTGCGTCATCAGCAGGCCCGTGCGGAGCGATCCGACGAGGTTGGGTTCGGCCCCGACCGAGCGCCAGATGGCCTCCAGGTCAGTGTCGCGGATGATATTGCGGGCGCGCTGCTGATTGGCGGCCGCAATTTCGAGGATGTCGTTCATGACAAGTTGTTTTAGCGGATGGGTAACAGGGACCGGAAGCGAATATTGCTTCCGGTCCCTGTTATTCGGTTATTTCGTTGTTTCAAAGGTCTCGGTCTGCAAGTACCTTGTTTTTGTAGTGCGTTGTGATGTAGATCTCTCCGCAGTGCTCGCAACGGCGGAAATAGTGAAATCGCTGTTCGGCCTCGATGCGAAGGTTATATTTTTTTCGGTACCATTCGATAATTTCGTCATCGCGCTCTTCCGTATGGTCGTATTCGTGTCTGCCGGTGATCGTGCGGGTGATATGCTGATCGAGGTATTTCCGGGTAACGATTTCGTTGGGGCCGTAATAGCGACAATGGGGGCAACGTGCACGTTTTCCGTGTTTGGAGTAGATCATCAGGATGGCCATATAGCCTGCTGCAAACCATACGGCTGCATAGAGAACGGTAATTATTCCGAAAATCCCGTAGAATACGATGGCGGCGATAACGCCGCTCCAGAGTGCGATCCGTCCGAGCTTTTTTTCGAGATCTTCGTTGTTCAGATCGTCGTCGTATAGTTTGTAATACCACCAGAAATAGGCAGGCAGTACGGGAAGCAGGAAGAAGGGCGGAAACGTGGAGAGCAGCGCCAGTGCCGTAAAGAGAATCAGATGCGGCAGCCGTTGGCGGCGCAATGCGCGCGGGGCCATCCAGAGGGCGAACAGGATGGAAGTAACGGCAATCAGGATACCGATTGCGTAATAGGCATCCCGTCGGAAATACGCTTCTTTGAGCTCTTGCCGCCGTTTTGTTTCGATGCGGTCGAGGTTCTGTTGGACGAGGCTGTCGCGGGTCAGTTCCTCGCGGGTCTTTTCGCGGGGCGCGATGCGCAGTTCCGACTGGAAAAAAATGCAGGGATGCTGACGGAAATAAGGCGGTGCGTTCGAGATGGGCGTTATCCGGTAGGGACACTTGTTTTTTTTGTCGAATATGACACTTACCAGCGACGTGCCTTTCGTGCCTTCGATACCTGTGAGTGTTACCCGTTTGAAGCTTGAGCTTGGGGGTGAGAAATTCTCCACGCGCGTCATCGCGTAGGTGGCGATGGCGCCGCCTGTCTGGTCAAGGAATTTGAGCGATCCGTACTGGCCGTTTTCCGGGTGTTCGAAATGAACTTCGAGTAGAACGGTCAGTTCCTGATCGTTGTGCTTGATTTGTGCAGTGCCGGAACCGTTGAAATAGACCATCGAAGCAGGATCCGTAATTTCTGGCAGATCGCTTGTATTTATGGCATTGGCCAGTCGGGGTGCGATCAGGATGCAAAGAGTGATCTGCAGAAACAGTTTCTTCATGGCGGAAATGTATTAAGGATCAGTTTTTCAGCAGTATGCGGGCCTGTGCCACGGCGGCGTCGGTGATCTCCGAACCGGAGAGCATTTTTGCGATCTCGGTCACGCGCTCCTCGTCGCCGAGGCGGGTGATGTCGGTGCGTCCGTCGCGCTTGTAGACTACGAAATGCGCTGCGCCCTTCGAGGCGACCTGCGGCAGGTGGGTGATGTCCACCACCTGCATCGAGGCTGCGAGCGACTCGATAATCTCGCCCATGGCGTCGGCGATACGGCCTGAAACGCCGGTGTCGATCTCGTCGAAAATGATCGTCGGCAATTGCATCCGCTCGGCCAGCAGGGCTTTCAGGGCCAGCATCACGCGCGAAAGTTCACCGCCCGACGCGATTCGCTCGACAGGCTGCGGGCTCATCCGCGGATTGGCCGTGAAAAGGAACTGCACGCTGTCGCGGCCCGTGCGGCACAACTCTGCGAGCGGCGTCAGGGCGATGCGGAAGACGGTTTCGGCCATGCCCAGCTTGGTGAGGGTGGCGAGGATGTGTTTTTCGAATCCCGCTGCGGCCTTTTCGCGGGTCTTGTGCAGGCGGTCGGCCAGTGCCGCGGCCTTTTCAGCAGCCTCCGAGAGGGCCGCTTCCGCCTGGGCGATCTCTTCGTCGCTGTGGACGATGGCGGAGAGTTGCGCCGCGCAGCGGTCGCGCACGGCGATCAGTTCGGCTTCGTCCGCCGCACGGTGTTTCTGTTGCAGGGCGATCAGCATATCGAGCCGCGCCGAAAGTTTCGCCAGCCGCTCGGGGTCGGCGTCCAGCCGTTCGCAGGCCGCGGCGGCCGAGCCGTTGATGTCCTTCAATTCTTCCAATACGGAGCGCAGCCGCGCGGCATACTCTCCGGCGGCGGGGTAGTGCCCGCGGATATGGTTGAGTTCGTTTTCCGAATTTTTGAGCTGTGCCAGCACCCCGGTCTCGTCGCCGTCGAAGGCGTTGCGCAGGGCGGTCAGCACTTCGCCGATGCGGTCGGCATTTTCGAGCACTGCCAACTCTTCCTCCAGTTCGGCCTGTTCGCCCGGGCGCAGGTTGGCGGCCGTGAGTTCTTCGGTCTGGAAACGAAGCCACTCCTCGTCGCTTGCGGCGGCTTCTCGCAGGGCTGTGAGACGGCGGCGCAGTTCGGTCAGCCGGGCATACTGCGCGGTGTATTGTGCCAGCAGTTCCCCGTTCGCAGCTACGGTGTCGAGTGCCGAAGTCCGGAACTCCTCCGACGAGAGGATCAGGTTCTGGTGTTGCGAGTGGATGTCCAGCAGGCGCGTGCCCAGGTCGCGCAGTTGTGCCAACTGCACGGGTATGTCGTTGATGAATGCACGGCTCTTGCCCGCCGGGGTGATCATGCGCGTCAGCGTCGTCTCGGGGGCGTAGTCGAGGTCGTTTTCGTCGAAAAACGCTTCGAGGTTGCTTCCCGTGAGGTCGAAGATTCCTTCCACCGTGCAGTTCCGGGCCGCATCCTTCATTGCCGAACCGTCGTTTTTGGCTCCTAGCAGCAGGCCCAGGGCTCCGAGCAGGATGGATTTCCCGGCTCCCGTTTCACCTGTGATGATGTTCAGGTGCGGGTCCAGTTCCATTTCGAGCTTGTCGATAAGCGCGTAGTTTTCGACCGACAGACGGCGTAGCATGCGAAATCAGGAATTAGAAATTCAAAATTAAGAATTAAAAATGAGAAAACCGAGAATCGGGAGCGTGACCGCGGACTATCCGGCGAAAAACTTTTCGATCCGTTCGGCAATCCGTTCGGCGACCCGGGGTTTCGACAGCAGGGGGAGTTCCTCGCGGCCCGCGCGGTCGATGAAGGTCACCTTGTTCGTGTCGCCGCGGAATCCGGCCCCGGCGTCGCGGAGCGAGTTGAGCACGATGAAGTCGAAATTCTTTTTCGCGAGTTTGGCTTCGGCGTGCGCCTGCTCGTCGTGGGTTTCCAGGGCGAAGCCTACCAGCAGGCGGCCGCCTTTGTGAGCGCCCAGTTCGGCGGCTATGTCCTGCGTACGGCGCAGGGTGATGCACATATCGCCGTCGCATTTCTTGATCTTGGTTTCCGATACCCGGTCGGGGGTGTAATCGGCTACGGCGGCGCACATCACGGCGCCGTCCGCCCCGTCGAAAGCCCGGACCGT
>OGZX01002381.1_pt1 | contig 15313 bp, 18 predicted proteins | sample 1576881 | NCBI WGS metagenome assembly OGZX01 (sample SAMEA3541542, study PRJEB24748) | human gut metagenome | biome: human gut; feature: human-associated habitat; material: faeces | place: China | collected 2012
CCAGCCTATCCAGCCTTTCCTCTTCATATCTTCCATTTCCATCTTCATATTTCTCAATTTTTAATTCTCCATTCTCCATTTATCCAAAGCTTCCCCCGTCTACCCAGTCCGCCACTCCCATTTCCGATTCTACTTTCACTCCTACGTGGCCGTCCATGTAGATGGTGACGATGATCTTGTAATTCTGCCGTTCCGTGTTTTCGGGCTGATAGCCCCATACCTTGAAGGCGGTTTGCAGATCCAGCGGCGGGGTCAGTTCGGTGTAATCATCTCCTTCCGGTTTGCGGCATAGGATGTGCAGTACGGGCAGGTTCGTGTTCGTGTATCTCAGGCTTACGAAATTCTCTTTGAGTTGCAATCCTTTCAGTGCGCATACCAACTGGTGCTCCCGGTTCCATTGAGGGGAGTAGGGGAAGCGTTTCTCTTCTAGGGAGTATCCTTTCGTTCCGTCCAGTTCGTAGCTGGCGGCGCACCGGGTCAAGGTCATTTTATATACGGGGGCTGTGGTCATGGCGGGCGGCAGATTCTGCCATTTCACGGTCACTTGGAGCCGGGCGTGTACGTTTGCCATGTGGGTGGTGAATTGTTGTGCGGGATTGGCGGTCTTGTCCTTCAGGCAGAAGCGGCAAATGCCGTAGTACAGCGGATCGGCTATTTGTCCGTCGGTTCCGGCTGTTTCCAGCAGGAAGTCGGCGAGTGACTGGTTGTCGGGAAGGACGGGCAGGGTGGCGTCCGTGGCATTGCCTATGGTCACTATTGTGTAGTTTCCGGCTTCCAGTGAGTCGAGGTTTTGTTGTTGCAGATTCTTTCCGGCGGGCAGTTCGCGGACGAACTGTTCGGCTGCATCGAACAGGAAGTGCCTCATGGAGTGTATGTTCTCCTTGAAGGCGTCCTGTCCTTCGCTGGTGTATCGATACTCCATGAGGATTCGTTTGCAGCAAATGTCCCTTTCGTCTTCTATGTCGCAGGCAACGACGGACAGACAGCCCATCACGATGATGATGCACTGCACGATTTTGCTTCTATTTAGTAATGTCTGCAACATTGTTCGCTTCTTTTATTACTATAATCAGTTTTAAAAGAAAGCGAACTTTGAAAGGTTGGGGAGAAGATTATTCTTTTATCATCTTGTTTGAAAGAGCATACAGAGGCACTACTTTTACTTTCTCGTACGAAGAGAAAGGTTCGAGGCTGGTACGTATCCCGTAGTCACAATTCTTTAGTTCAATGAACTTGTACATGCTTTGCATACTGCCGGAGCTATTGGCTTTTACCTCAATGGGATAAATCTTGCCTTCCCAACTGATTACATAGTCTACTTCGGCTTGTGCATTGCGTTCGGTTCGTTGCCAGTAATACAAATCCGGTTTCTTCAGATAGCTGGAATACTTCATCAGTTCAAGTCCGGCAAACACTTCCGACAATCCGCCCTTGTTGACAAAGTCCGTCTCATTGGTAATGAGTATATCTTTGGCTTGTATTCCCAGTAAAGACTGCATCAGTCCGATGTCCAGGAAGAGATACTTTCGGAATTTCGGATTGATTTCGGCACCTAACGGGATGCCATTGGCAGCGGTATGCGTTACTGGGGTGACCAGTCCTGCGAGTGCGAGCAGTGACAGGGCTTCTTTCACGGTAGTTCCGTTTGCTGCATCGCTTGCCTGTGCGTAGACAAATTTCTGTCCCGCCTGTAATGCCACGGACTTTAGTGTTTGCGAAAGCAGTAACGGAGAAATCCTTGTCTTGTACTTTTTAAAATCATCTTGGTAAGTATCCAGAATGTCATTATGCACGGTAGCGCATTCATTGTAATCGGCAGTCTGTACCCATACTCTTACGGCTTCGGGCATACCGCCCACCAGGTAGTAGGAACGTAGCTGAGATACCATTTCTTCATGTAGCGGTTCGGGCAGCGGGTGTTCGCAGTCTGCTTCGTTCTGCTTATAATCTACTTGCATCCCAAGACCTTGTGCTCCCAGAAATTCGTCGAAGGAGAAGGGATACATATACATGGATCGTATTCTTCCTACGCCAAACGAAGGCAACTCGTTCAGTGTAAATTCTAAAAGGGAACCGGCGGCAGTAACATGCAGTTCGGGATAATCTTCATAGAAATAGCGCAAAGCGGATATGGCGCGTTGCGACTCCTGTATTTCGTCTATGAACAGCAGGGTTTCGCCCGGCACTATCGGCACGTTGTAAATGGCGCTGAGCTGGCTGCATAGTTTCTTCACATCCAGATTTTCGCCGAATAGTGTCTTTATATTCTTCTGACGTTCAAGGTTGATTTCGAGGAAGTACTTGAAGCTTTCGCCCAAATGCCGTATAGCGGATGACTTTCCTACCTGCCGGGCTCCTCTCACCAAGAGAGGTTTCCTGTTAGGACTATTCTTCCATTCTACCAAATATGCATCAATATGTCTTTTGAAATACTCTGCCATACTATCCATCTTTTTCATTTACAGGTCAAAGATACAGGTTTTCTTAGAAAATCCAAACCGAAAATGAACTATAAGTATAGAAAATCCAAACCGAAAAGGAGATAGAACTCTGAGAAATCCAAATCAAAGGTTTCAGGAACGAGAAGATTATTCTAAATCAAATCTTGTTTTACGCGTTCCACTGTCTCTTTCAGAGGCAGCAAATACTTATCAATAACTGTCCAGATTATATCGTAGTCAATATTGGCATATTCGTGAGAGATAATATTGCGTAAACCGATAATCTTACGCCATGGTACGTCAGGATAGTTTGCAAATAACTCTTGATGTGTTTTATCATCAATGCCTCTAATCGTTTCTCCAATTACTTGTAATCTCATGATGCAAGCTTCCATAATTGTCATGCCCCAAGGTGTTTGCAAGAAATCGTTTAAAGAATGATACTCCTTGCAGCGATCTTGTATTATGTCTATCGATTCTGAAATTTGTTCCAGTTTATCAATAACTTCTTCTTTTAGTTTATGCGTAAACTCCATCTTGTTCAATTCTTTTAAGTAAGAGGCTTCGTAGTCCTTGGCGCAAGCGGATTAGGTCGACTTTGCAGCCGAATAGAGTTTGTAGGGCTTCGCGGAGATCGAACATAACAAAAGGGTCTGCATCTTCTAATTCAACGAACACATCTACGTCGCTATCCGGGCGATGCTCTCCACGAGCTACCGAACCGAAGATACCGATAGAGCGAATGCCATACTTAGAGGCACATTCTTGCTTGAACTGCTTGAGTGCAGCAATGTATTCATCTTTTGTTTTCATCTTTCTACTCCTTTTTATTTATTACAAAGATATAAGCTTTGTTTTATGCCGGGATTCCGTTTTCATACAGATACTCGGGTGCTATATCTATTTCCCCGTTTTCCCATTCCAATGTATCAGTTACTTTAAAATTCTTGAACACATTGATGTCTTGCAGAGATTTGAATACGGGATACTGGTGCAATAAAGTCGTGAAATCAACGATTTTACGCATACCGTCATTGAACAGTACCATTATGCGGTAGCCATCCAAATAATGAGCTTTTAAGACTTCTTTCCACATAATATTTTTATTCTTTAATTCCACATTCTTTTTCCAAGGCATTACGTTAGCCATTACAAAGATAAGAAGTTTTTCTTATATATCTTTTCTTTCCCCAACATTTCAAAGACCGCTTTCTTCGTTTCTTCATAGATTTCTTGCTGAACAGAGAGCGGAGTATCTCAATTTCTCGGGGGAGAGATTAAGGTACTCCGGTCTGTATAGGGGGGAAGGGCTATGAGGCTTCTTTACTTCTCCCGGTTATGGTATGATAACCACGGTTGAAAAGAGGGAATGAACGGGTGGGGACATTCCAAGGGGTGGCTATGGTTGCGGATCAGGTTTGGTGAAGGCAAAGACGTAATAAGTGTATATACCATTATATTGAGTTGTTTTTATGTATGAGGCATATAGAATTACTTCCTCAGTACCACCACTAATACTTCCGCTATGCATATGTGCATAATGAGTTGCATCAACTTCGGAACTCGAAGTCACATATTTCTGGATTCCTAACAGGGAAGTACTGTTTATCTTTTGAAAGAAAGTGTTTGCGAACGCATAATTTCCTTTTGCGCATTTCTTTTGATCACTGCCCGCACTGGTGGTAAACGTTACATCCTGCAGAGTTGTACGCAAACTGGTCATTCCTGCAAGATTGTAATATAGATCTATCATTTGACCTATGCTGGGCATATACCAACCGCTTGTTCCTTCCGGTAACTGGCTTAGGCTTTTTTTTGCATTTTCTTTTATCTTGCTATACTGCGGATAGCTGACACTACTCGCTTTTTCCATAGCTTGACAGTGAGAATATCCATCCATATCGTTTATCATCTCCTTTCCTGTTTTTACATCAGGGATTTCCGAATTATTCGTTCCTGATGAACACCATTGTACATTTGATAAATCATCCAGTTTTGGTGCTATCGCATACCCCGTCCATCCGTGCTCATTTTTGTCTGTCTCGCTCACTCTGGTTGAGAATACAACGCCGATACAGGTTTTGCCTTCTACGGGGCTTGGCATAGTCTTTCCTTGATCTGTTGCCCATTCCAGTTTCCCGCTTAGGTAGGCTTTTCTTAGTCCACCGTCGCTGAATTCCAGTTGTCCGTCGGTGAGGTATATGTAATCACCGATTTTACCTAAATCATCAGCGGTATAGGCTACACTCAGATTTTTGTCCGGCACGGTTACTGTGGTGCCTTCGTTCCAATCTTGTACTTCAACGCTGAATTCACCTGTGACGCCGTTCATGTAGATGCGGTATATATGGTTGCGCTTCACGGCAAGGTCGCTTTCTCCTACTGTCAGATATATGGTTTTGGACATCTTGGTAGCATTTACTGCGCTTCCTTTTGTCAACTCATATTCTATCTTGATGCTGAGTCGGTTATCTGTATTTCCTATATTTAGATTCTCGTAGGTGTATGCACTGATATAGGCTGTTTGATCTGTCCAAGAGGTGATGACGACTTCTTGTGATTCGGGAGCTATTGCAGTGGCGTCTGCCTGTTCCACCAATTTCGACTGTTGGGCGGATTTATTTATTGTTATCTTGGTGATTGTTACCTTGCTGTTTTGCTCTGTTGCTGCCGAGTTGATAAAGTCGAAACGGGCAGCCAGACGTTCCAGGTTTATATCCTGTATGGTGGTGTCGTCGGGTGTCAGACCTATATCCCACTTGCCAAGCATGATGAAGCCTCTTGCTGCTTTGCTCCCTTCCTCTCCTTCTTCTACTGTTCCGTCCGCCGTTCCCTTTTTCGTTGTCAGGGTTTTAAAGTCACTTAGTTTGGTGCGGGCTGTGGATCCACCTTCGTCATCCTTCGACTGTTGGAATTCCACAAATTTAGCCTTCATATCAGCATCCGGATTGGCAATGAAGTAAGCTAAATAATCGCCTACGGTACCCGGTTCGGCGATGACATAGTCCTCGGTGTTCTCTGCCTTGGTAATTTCAGTATTGTTTCGCCAACCATCACTTGAGTCGTCACTAAATGTAATCGAAGCATCGTATGCAAAGATTCTGTGCAACTTATAATCATCTTCGTTTGTTCCTGCCTTTATGAAGAAAGCCACATACAGGGTATTGATTTTTTCTTCAATGTCCTTTGTCAGCCCATCTCCGGCAGCACGTGTATTTGTTTTCCCTATCCCTTTCAGGTTGAACTTAAAGCTTGCCGCTTGCTGATTGTCCGGTTTCTCGGTGCCGGGCTTTTCATTCTCCAGTAATTCGCTGTTGCTGCATCCGCTCCATAGGGCAGTACCTGCCAGCATCAGCGTGGCAGTCAGCAATGTATATATCTGTTTCATTGTTTTCTGTTATTTTTTTATTTTCAATTCTTTATTGTTAACTCGCCGGAGTTTCTGTTACCTCTGTTCCTTCGCTCAAGTCTACATCTATATCGTTTACCGTCCACGGAGCAAAAACAAACTTAAAGGTCAGCTCGCCGCCTTGAGCTTCGGTTTCGCCTACTTGCAGAATGTACACATAGTTTCGATTGATGGCTATGGGGGTTAATTTTTCGTCCTCTATCTTTACGGTCGTTTTTGCAGATACTCCGTTCAACGTATAATTTACTTCTATCTGTATAGAATTGATCTTATCGTCGTTGCTCTTTTTGGCAGGATATTCGTACATATAGAGTACTTTCTTGTACCATACTCCATCTCGACCGTTGGAGCTTTTAATGGCTGCCACCCATGTATCCTTTATACCCGATTCTGTGGTATAGCTTGCAAGTGGCAGGTAGCCATAGGTGTCGTACACAGCGTTTTGGGTAATTTCCATCGTTGCTGCTGTTGGTGTATTCCAAATAAAGGTTTGTCCGTCCATTCCAAAGAGATACCCCTGGGGTGCAGTATAGTTATTGGTGTAGAGCAGGCGTATGGACTTTATTTGGAAGTCACGGTCTTGGGGTACAAAGTTCTTTACGTCCAGGCGTGCCATGATGCGCGTCAGCGGGGTTTTACTTTCGGTGGCGCTTATTGAGTTGCTTCCGCTTGTCAGTTTTTTGTTTTTTACTTCTCCCGTCATGCACAGCCCGGCAGGGTCGCCCATAAAGAGGGCGGGAGAGGCGGTGCCGCCGGTTACTTTCTTATCGGCAAGTTGCTTGTGCAGAGCTTCCAGCGTGGTGGTGCCTACCTCTGCAGTAGTGTTGAAGGTGGTGCATGAGTCGTTGGCTACAAAGGCAAAGGCGTGCTTGTCCGTGTCGGCTATCTTGTCAGTACGCAATGACAACTTTACGGAATAGGTGCCGTCACCGTTGTTGATGCACGTTCCGGCAGTGGTGGTGGTTTCACCGCCGTTTGCAGCAGATGCCTTTATGGTAACGTTGTAGATGCGCTCTAAGGTGTAGGCGGCGTCTGCGGGTTCGTCTTCCGAACTGGTCACAGTGGCATGGAAGTGATAGACTTTGAGCGACTTCAGGGTGTTTTCCGATGCGTCTTGTATTACATCGGCTCGTGTGTATCCCACTTCGTCGCCCTGTGGCAGACCCAGGCTGAAGGTGACGGATGTCGCTTCGTCGGTTCCGCTTCCTTGGTTCGGCTGGGTCATTTCTTCGTTGTTGCATCCGGTGGCGAGTAAGGCTCCGGTGCACATTGCAAACATGGTTTGCAATAATTGCTTCTTGTTCATAATGAAATGTTTTTTGTTAAGTAAATAACTTGTTTTGATTTAGAAAATACGTTAGAGGTCGAAGAGCTTGATGTCCTGCATGTAAACCCTTGTCATGTGGTTTATTACGCCGAGTTTCTGCGCCGCTTTCCCGTATCGGGAGTAGAATTCTTCGGTGGTGGGGTGGTTGCAGTTCAAGTGTTCTCCGGTGGCTTCCAGAATATCGAGCAGGGATATGTCTTTCGGCGCCCGGGTAGGTTTGTAGGAAGTAATTTCCTTCGGTTTATTCGGGTCGTTCAGGGCTATGAGTCCAGCGGCATAGAACTTGCCGAGCAGTTCTTCCCGGATGTTCTCCGGTAGGTGGGCGCTTTCCATTTCGGCATCAAGACTATGTCGGTAGTAGATGTCATGCAGCAACGCGATAGCTGCTTGTGCTTTGGGTGTTATCATTCTCCTGTTGCTTGTTTGGTTGATAAATGGGAATGTTCCGGTTCTCTATAAGAACCGGAACAAAGAGAATTTTTGTATTGAAAAATGGCTTACGAACTACTCTTTTACAGAAATAATAGCTACCTTTGAAACGTTAAAAAGTAGCGATATGGAAAATGTAGTACTGCGTAAGCTTCCTATTGGAATACAAACTTTTGCGGATATTCGCAAGAACAACTATTTGTATGTAGATAAGACTGCCTTTGTGTGGAGAATAGCAAACTTAGGAAAGCCCTATTTCCTGAGCCGCCCGCGCCGTTTTGGTAAAAGTCTGCTGCTTTCTACATTCGAAGCCTACTTTGAGGGAAAGAAGGAACTTTTTGAAGGTCTCGCCATCGAGAAGATGGAAACCGAATGGAAGACACATCCCGTGCTGCATTTGGACTTGAACGCAGAAAAATATGATTCGCCTAAAGCTCTGGATGAAATACTGAGTCGTCAGCTTACACAATGGGAATTGGTATATGGCAAAGGACCCGATGAGGAAACCCTTTCCGGTCGTTTTGCAGGAGTCATTCGGCGGGCTTGCGAACAAACCGGTCGTGGAGTTGTGGTGCTGGTTGATGAATATGATAAGCCTTTACTGCAATCCTTTGCTGACGAAGCATTGCAAGAAGATTATCGTTTGACGTTGAAGGCTTTCTATGGTGTACTGAAAAGTGCTGACCGCTACCTGCGCTTTGCTTTCCTTACCGGGGTAACGAAGTTTTCGCAAATCAGTGTATTCAGCGACTTGAACCAACTGAATGACATCAGCATGGATTATGATTACGCCACCGTTTGTGGTATTACCCGGACAGAATTGGAACAAACGTTTATCCCTGAGATAGAGGTTCTTGGCAAGGTTAATAACTGGTCGCCGGCAGAAACGGTGGAGATAATGGCACGCCGTTATGATGGTTATCATTTTCATCCGAAAGCCGCAGGTGTATTCAATCCCTTCAGTGTGCTCAATGCCTTTTCCAAGCGTGAATTGAGCAACTATTGGTTTCAAACGGGTACTCCTACTTTTCTTATAGATCTGCTGAAGCAAAGCGATTATGATTTGCGTTTGCTTTTGGATGGTATTGAGGCACCTGCTTCTATGTTTGCCGAATACAGGGCGGATGTTAAGAATCCTATTCCTTTGATATACCAAAGCGGATATTTGACGATAAAGGATTACGATGAAGAGTTTCATAATTACTTATTAGAATTTCCTAATGACGAAGTGCGTTATGGATTCATTAATTTTCTGATTCCATTTTACACCTCGGTGTCAAATAGTGATCAGAATTTCTATGTCGGAAAGTTTGTACAAGAACTCCGTACCGGCGATTATGATTCCTTTCTTACCCGTCTGCAAGCCTTCTTTGCCGACATCCCTTACGAACTGAATGCCAAAACGGAACGTCATTATCAAGTTGTCTTCTATTTAGTTTTCAAACTCATGGGGCAATATACGGAAGCCGAAGTGCGCAGTGCGAAAGGTCGTGCCGATGCTGTGGTGAAAACTCCCAAATATATTTATGTTTTTGAATTTAAGTTGAACGGTACAGCTGAAGAAGCCTTGAAACAGATTGATGACAAAGGTTATCTGATACCTTACCAGGCAGACGAACGCAAACTGATAAAGATTGGTGTGGAGTTTGATGCAAAGGAAAGAAATATAGGACGTTGGTTGCCTTGATGATTTGTGCTATTCTGAAAAAAGGAAATATTAGCATAGCCTTAGAATGACAGAATGGGCATAAAAAACGTGACTCCTTCTGTTGGAGTCACGTCTAATCGTTTATTGAGATGCGTAGGTCTTTTATGATTTCTTCTGCACTCCGTTCATCTTTCCACTTGCCGAGGTGCTTTTCTATCATTTCCTCGGTCACGTCTTTACAAGGAGCCTTTTTAGCTATAACAGATGCCGTAAGGCGGGTAGCCAAACGTAGCTTGATATCATCACTCAGGGATTTCAGCCTTTCCCAGTATGTTTCTGTTATTTTTAATGTTTCGTCCATTTCTTCTCATTTTGTTTATTGAGATATGATATTATACGGTCATTAATTCTTTTCCCAATATATGCAATGCTTCTTTAATTTGCATCTTCCTTTGTTCGCTGGGTTTCTTAACGCCATAAATATATTTAGAAAGAAGACTTTTGTTAATTCCCATTGTCCGCGCAACTTCCGATACATTTAATTGAGGAAAGCGCTTAAATATTGTAGCAATCTCATTCTCATAGTCAGGTTCCGATGTATCAAAGAAGCTGGAAATATGAATGTCCTCATCTAACGATTCCCATCGAACGTCATCTCTAAATTTACCAATCTTGAAATTAAGTCGTTCTTCTTCACTTGCATCCTTCAACAAAGGAAATGCCTCTAACGGACGGCTGAAAATTGCTCCGGCTTCCGTTTTCATAAAAATGCGGTTAGCTTCAAACCAAATGTTCTTAATTGTATCCATAACTTTTAGTTTTATAGTTAATCTCCGTGATATCTTTTCCAAGCATCAATTATATCATCTTTATATGTCTCAATAATTACCAATGCTTTTTTAAGGTCTTTAGGTTTTATCCCGTTGTTTGAAACGACCTCTATTTGAGGGTGGACGTTTATTTTAGCTTTACCATCGCCGTTTTCTATATGGATATGAACAGGTAAATGTTCATCTGAATAGAAATAAAAGCGAATGCCAAAAAGCTCAAATAGTGTAGGCATATCTATGTATTGTTTTAAGTTCTCACAAAGATAGGGATAAAATATTAGACCTACTAATAAAATCCGCTTGTTTTATTGTTTGTCTCATATTGAGGATGTTCCGATTGCCACGATAGGGAATAGTATGGGCATAAAAAACGTGACTCCTTCTGTTGGAGTCACGTCTAATTGTTTATCGAGATGCAAATGTATATGCAGAATTGTTATAAAGCAGCTATTTCCTCTTTGCTTAATCCTGTGATTTGAGAAATGAGTGTACAGGCTATACCTGCTTCTTTCATTTTGCGGGCATTGTTCAAGCGCTCTTCTGCTTTTCCTTCTTCCTTTGCAGCATCCAGCACGCACAGATTCGTGCGGTACACATTTACGCTATTCTGATAGCGTTCCTGCTCCTCTTTGCTAAGAGAAGCTACATCGACAATGTCTTCCAGTTTTTCGAAGACTGCCTTGCGTGCCTTGAACGGCATTCGTTTCAGTGTCTCCATATTCTTCAATGTATATATCCAACGTTCACGTAGTCGGTAAACGGATTAATAAACCTACCCATGTTCTGTGTGCTTTAATTTGTTTCTGCAAATATAAGTAATTTGCTTGATAACTATCTTCTCTCAGATATAAATTCTCTTTCTCCATTAGTTAAACTATCTTTTATCTGTTTCTTATTTGTCTGATATTATTTACTATATACTATACTATTGATTTGTTCTTCATAATTTACATACTTGCACTAAATATCAAAATATAAGTCTTGCCGTTTCTTATTCTGCAACTATTTCTATATTTGTTACATTAATATTCAAAATAATCTATTTTTTTCTTGCTTATGTCAGAAGGAAACCGTTCTTTTGCACAGTCGTTTGTTCCGGTTCTTATAGAGAACCGGAACGGATTTTCGTCCTTAAAATACTTTTGTTTTTCGGTTTTCCTCTATCTTTTTTAGTTTCCTTATCGTTTGTAATGCAAGCTATTACCCTTCTGTTGACTCCCGCTAACCGGTCGGGGGAGAAGGAGCGTAGGTAGTGGCGGGTCATTTTCTCGGAACTGTGGCAGAGGGCTTCGCTGATGTCGGCAATGTCAATGCCGAGGTCGTGGGCGGTGTTGGCCCAGGTGTGGCGGGCGGAGTAGGAAGTGATGGGAGTCTCCAGGCCGAGGAATTCGGAGAGGGCATTCAGGTGCTTGTTGTAAAGGCGGAGAGCGCTTTCGTATTGCCTTTGTTCGTCTGCACAAGTGCCGGACTTGCGGATAATAGGGAGCAGATAAGGCGAAGCGGGGTAAAGGCCGGTGTAGCGGTGAATAATTTCGAGAGCGCAAGGCTCCAGGTGAATACAGGCAGGCATATCGGTTTTGCTGCGCTGGTAGTGGAGAATGCCGTTGCGAAGATCGCAGCGACGCAGGTGTGCCAGGTCGATGAAGGGTATGCCGCGAAGATAGAAAGACAGGAGAAAGAGGTCGCGGGCATAGGTGAGTTTGAGGCTCTTGTCGGTAAGCTCGGCGCGGTACAGGCGCTGCATGGTGTCGGTACTGACGGAGCGGCGGCTGGCAGGCGGATAGCCGGTGAATACTTTGGCAAACAAGTCCTTCGGCAGTTTCGCTATCCCGGCTTCCTCGGCTTTGCGGCAGAGGGTTTGAAGGGTACGGATGTAAAGCGAGACGGTGCTGCTGGTGCAGCCGTTGCACAGGAGCTGGTGTTCGTATTCTTTCAGCAGGGCGGCGGTCAGGTGGCTGAACGATAGTTTTCGGGTTCCGGCTGTGCGGAGCAGGCCTCTCAACATGGTGAGACAGGTTTTGGCGGCGCTATATTGCCCGGATTGCTTCATATCTGCGGCAATGCGCCTGGTGAATGTTTCTACGGTTGTTTCCATAATGACTGTTTTTATGAGGTTATATTCAGTTACAAATGTATAACAAAATTGGAAGAAACGAAGTTTAATATGAAATGGATGTACATAAATGTTTATTGCAGAAAAATAGTTATTAAAATATTATTTAATATTTGCTTGTATGATTGATTTTATTTGTAGCTTTGCGCCAATTTTTAACTTAAATAATTGTAATGAATATACCTGAACAAAGAGAACATCTTTTAAGCGGCTGCCCCACACTGGTGGAAGTCGCTGTGACTTATTTCAGTAATTGTGGGCAACGCACGGCTATGAAGCGTTTTAAAGAGTATGTAAACGGCAATGAGGCCTTTTCCGCCGATTTGGCTGCGGCGGGTTATACGAAGTGGCATTCGTTCTTCGTGCCGCATCAGATGATTGTGGTCTTTAAGCACATGGGGCCCCCGGATGCGGCATACGAATGGATGCAGGGAAAATTTTCCCGCCCTTAGTTTAAATTTTAATATTTCTTTCTTTGTTGTCGGCTGCTGTGTCGGCTGTGTGAAAACGGGTGGCGTAAGCCACTCGTTTTTTGTTGGTTACGGCGGCGTAAGGTGTGTCGGGTGGTGTGTCGGATAGAAGGGGGCGCGCGGAGTGCATAATCCGAAGGAGAATACAGGACAAAACGATGCAAAAAGATGCAATGTGCGACTACTTTCCGAAAAGATTGTCCGATGCTGTAAAGGCGCTTGTAAGAACCGGAAATAGGGCGTACCTTCGCCTGAGAAATCTTAAAACAGAGATTGAAATGAAACAGGATTTGCCTTTCGAGGCTTTGACAAACGGGTACATCCTGCTGCCCAAAAAAATGCTGGATGAGTTGCTCCGACGTGAAGGTAGGGAGATGACCGAACTGGAAGCGACGTTGGAGTTGCTGGTGACGGTGAACTATAAAGATGCCGTGGTGATGCAGCCGGACGGCTCGACGGTGACGTGCCGCCGCGGTAAGTCGGTGAGGAGCTGGCAGTCGTGGTCGGAACTCTTCGGGTGGGACCGCTGCAAGACGCGCCGTTTCTTTGCCCGCCTGCAACGGCGGGGCATGGTGGAGCTGTTGCCCCAGGGGTACACCTTGCATCTGCGGGTGAAGGATTACGATCTGTGGACGGGTTGCCGCAGCGACGCGATGAAGCAGATAGCCGAGAATGCAGACCGCGACTTCGCGGAGTTCTGGAACAGCTATCACGACATTACGCAGATGAACAAGACCAACCCCGGCAAGGCGCGCAAGGAGTGGGCGCGGCTGACGGTGGACGAGCGCCGGCGCGCCACGGAGAACATAGATGTGTATTACAGTCATCTGGAGAATACGAAATACTGCCTGCAGGCGGTGAATTACCTGTCGTACAGGGCCTTTGACAATGAATACGAATACTGACAACGAATACGAATACCGGAATGAGTGAAATACTGAACCCGCACGACGCGGAATTAGAGGAAGCCGTGCTGTGCGGCTGCCTGATTGCTACGGAATCCATGCCGCTGCTGGCGGACAGGGTACGCCCCGAGATGTTCTACGAAGAGAAAAACAGCCTGATATACGCTGCCATGCTCGGAATGTATCACACCGGGAAGAAGATAGACCTGCTGACGGTGAAGGAAGAGCTCGCCTGCCGCGGCACGCTGGAAGCCGTGGGCGGGCCCTACGAACTGGCGAGGATATGCGGGCGGGTGGCATCCACCATCCACCTGGAGTACCACGCCCTTATCCTGATCCAGAAGTTCCTGCGCCGTGAAATGATTCTGGGTTTCCATAAGCTGCTGGCACTCGCCGCCGACGAAACCACCGACATAGACGACACGATGGTAGATGCCCACAATCTGCTGGATCGCCTGGAAGGCGAGTCGGGCGTCACCGAACACTTGCGCGATATGGACCGGCTGGTGGACGACACCCTTGCCCAGGTGGATAACCGCATAGCCAACAACCGCAACGGCATTACCGGCATCCCCACCGGGCTGGATGACCTGGATCGCCTGACAGGCGGCTGGCAGCGCGGCGACCTCGACGTGATAGCAGCCCGCCCCTCGGTGGGCAAGACCGCCTTTGCGCTGCACGTGGCGATTGCTGCCGCCCGCTCCGGCGCCCACGTGGTGATATACAGCCTGGAGATGCAGGGCGAACGCCTGGGCGACCGCTGGCTGCTTGCCACTACGCCCGACGTGAATGCCAACCACCTGCTTGGCGGCCAGTTGCAGCCCGACGAGGTGGAGCAGATACGCACCGCCGCCGCCGAACTGCGCCGCCTGCCCATCCATGTGGACGACCATCCGGTGACGAGCATGGACCGCGTGCGCTCGTCGGCGCGGATGCTGCAAAGCCGGGGCAAGTGCGATATGGTGATTCTGGACTACCTGCAACTGTGTGATATGAGGTCCGAACAGAAGAACCGCAACCGCGAGCAGGAAGTGGCGCAAGCCACGCGCAAGGCGAAGCTGCTGGCGAAGGAACTGAATGTCCCCGTGCTGCTGCTGAGCCAGCTGAACCGCGGCAGTGAGGGGCGTCCGTACAGCATGCCGGCACTTGCCGACTTGCGCGAGAGTGGGGCGATAGAACAGGATGCGGATATAGTAATGTTGCTCTACCGCCCCGCGCTGGCGGGGGTAAAGACCGAGCCTCTGAACAAGTTTCCCACCGAAGGGCTGGGCGTGGTGATGGTGGAGAAGCACCGTAACGGCAGGACGGAGAAAATCTACTTTGCCCACAACCCCAGCATGACAAAGATCGGGGCGCACGTGCCGCCTATGGAGTGGATGATGAAGAACGCCAAGTAGCGACTGCACCGGAGAAAAACAGATGGTCTGTTTGGGGCAAACAGACCATCTATCGGGGGTAAACAGACCGTCTGTGGAAGGCAAACAGACGGTCTGTTTTTCTATGCCGCCCGATGAAGATAAAAGAGGAAAATATGTTGAAAATAAATGGGAAAATACTTGACTTACCCTCTTTGATTTTGTATCTTTGTAATGTGCTTGAAGAAAGGAATAATCATTGATATGGGCGCCTTATTCCTTCCCTTAACCATCTCTTTCTTATAAATCATTTTTTTTAACTTAAACCTTAACTTTTAAAAGATTATGGATGTAATTGTAGAACGCTACCAGCGCCGTAAGAACAT
>OGZX01002384.1_pt1 | contig 15298 bp, 9 predicted proteins | sample 1576881 | NCBI WGS metagenome assembly OGZX01 (sample SAMEA3541542, study PRJEB24748) | human gut metagenome | biome: human gut; feature: human-associated habitat; material: faeces | place: China | collected 2012
GTGATTTTCAAGGAGATTTTTGATCGATACTATCTCCCCGTGAAGTCGTATGGTTTCCAGTATGTCGAGGATGATGAGATTATTGAAGATTTCGTGCAAGATGCTTTCCTGAAGGTGTGGGAGAAACGGGCGGACTTTTATTTTGTTGCGGCAATTAAAAGTTTCCTGTATATGAGTGTCAGAAATGCTTGTTTGGATTACCTGCGTCACCAAAAAGTGCAACGTCGCAATGAGCCGGAATTAATCCTGTGGCTCACGGAAGAGGGGGAGGAAGAATTTATTCTTGAAGAGGAAGTCCATGCGATGGTGTACGATGCGATAAAGGATTTGTCGGAGCGATCCCGTCGGGTCGTGATTCTGACGATGGAGGGCCTTTCCAATCCTGAAATTGCGAAAGAGTTAGGGGTTTCCGTGAATACGGTGAAGACGATTAAATTACGTGCTTACAGGGTGTTGCGGGAACGGTTGAAGGGTATTCAGTGGTTGTTATTACTTCTTTTTGGCGTTTAAGAAAATTTTTTTTACGAAGGGTGTCACCCTGTGGGGAGGTGTTCACGTTTTAGGGGAAATTTTTGAAAAATGGAGAAAATTGATCCTAGGATAGAGCTTGTTATTTATCGTTTTTTACGTGGGGAACTCTCCGCATCTGAACGGGAAATGCTCGAATCCTGGTTACGTGAAGGAAGGCATAGGGAGTTGTTCGAGAAAATCTGTAACAAGGAGAATATGCTGGAAAAGTCGTTCTATTTTGATCGACTGGATAAAGGGAGGGAAAAGACATGGAATCGTTTGGAACGGGCGATCGGATTGCGTCGTCGAGTCGTGTTGCGTCGTTGGTCGATTGCGGCTTCATTGATTGTTCCTCTTTTGATCGGTGTGTTATATCTGAACGAACGTCAGATTATCCCGGAAATACCGGGGCGACAGTTGGAACGAATTGTTCCGGGAATCTCTACGGCACAACTTTATCTGCCTGATGGTAACGTGGTCGATCTCGGTAAGGATAGTGTGTGTGATTTACAGTTGCTGGAGGGAGGACGTTTTGTGAACGAACGGGGTACATTGACTTACAAGGGGGATAGTTCGGAGGTGAAAGTGGCGCAATACAGTGAAGTTCGGATACCGAGGGGAGGAGAGTATAAGGTCGTGTTGCCGGACGGAACGATCGTGTGGTTGAATGCCGAGTCGTCACTTCGTTTCCCGACGTTATTCACGGGAAAGGAAAGAAAAGTGTATGCAAAAGGAGAATTGTATTTTGATGTGAAACACGATGATACAAAACCTTTTATAGTAGAAGTGGAGAAAGATTACTCGGTTCGGGTGCTTGGAACCGAATTTAACCTCCGGGCATACAGCGGTTTTCCCGTGGTAACAACTTTGGTGGAAGGACGTGTGCAAGTGAGGGGTGTGGGTAACACGGTATCGTTGGCTCCGGGACAGCAAGCGCTCGAAGTGTCAGGAACTCGTGACATTAAAGTGCTTGACGTTGATGTTGCTCCTTACGTGGCATGGCATGAGGGGAAATTCTATTTTGTTCATGCCCCGTTGAATAGTATAATGGAAGAGTTGGCGCGTTGGTATGATGTAGAGGTTGTGTTTGAGAATCCGGCAGTGAGGGAAGAATGTTTTACGATCGAGATGCAGCGGTTTGATGATTTTAACAAGGTGTTGAGATTAATTGAGCGAACAGGTATGGTGACCATCTCGGTGGATGGACATATCGTGACAGTAAAATAAAAAAACGGGAGATCTGGATCATCCCCCGCTTTAAGTAAGGTGCTTAAGGCACAATGTAAAATTTTAATTCTACAAAGTTATGAAAAAAATCAGAACGAGTGGGTTCTTTAGGCGAATCCATGGGAATTTTTTGTTGATGATGAGGTTAACAATGTTGTCCCTACTGATGACGTTTGTCTCGTTGACGGCCACAGCGTTGGGTCAACGAACGACGATCAAATTGGACAATGTTGATTTGCAAGTTGCTTTTAACGAAATTAAACAGAAAATGGGATACACATTCGTGTACAATGATCAAGTGGTGAAGAATGTGGGGAAGGTTTCTGTTAATGTTACGTCTTCGGATATAAAGTATATCTTGGCTAAATGTTTGGAAGGGACATCTCTCGATTTTTACATTGAAGATAATATCGTGGTGATTAAATCAAAAGCGGAGCAGGCCCGGGAGACGGAGAGAAAGCCGGTAACCGTGAAGGGGAAAGTGGTTGATGAGAAGAAACAGCCTTTACCCGGGGTTACAGTTTTGTTAAAGGGTACGACTTTGGGAGTAACAACCGGGGGAGAGGGTGATTTTTCGATTGTGATTACTGATACGACCAAGGCTGAACTCGTATTTTCATTTATCGGTATGGTGTCTCAAACAATCCCTTATAAAAGTATTCCTAAAGGGGAGTGGACGATCGTTTTGAAGGATGATGTACAGGAGATGGATGAAGTTGTTGTTACGGGTATTTATTCTCGTAAAAAGGAGAGTTTTACCGGATCATCAACAACCTATACGGCAAAGGAATTGAAAACTATCGGGAACCAGAATGTGCTTCAGAGTTTGAAAACGATGGATCCCTCGTTTGCGATCGTGGAGAACAATCAGTTCGGATCCGATCCGAACCGTCTGCCGGATATTAACGTGAGGGGTAAAACCAGCGTGATCGGTTTGACACAGGAGTACGAGGTCGATCCGAATCAGCCCTTGTTTATTTTGGATGGGTTCGAGACAACTTTAAAGACGATCAGTGATTTGAGTATGGATCGCGTGCAAAGTATTACGGTGCTGAAAGATGCGGCAGCCACGGCAATTTATGGTTCGAAAGCGGCGAATGGTGTTGTGGTGGTGGAGACGAAGGCTCCCGCTCCCGGAACATTAAGGTTAACGTATAATGGAAATTTAAATCTTTCTTTTGCTGATTTATCGGATTATAATTTGATGAATTCTAAGGAAAAATTGGAATTCGAACGTTTGGCCGGGTATTACGGTGATTTGGATGCTAACGGGGAAATCGTGTCGGAATATGACCAGCGTTTGTATTACCAGCGTTTGGCCGAGGTGAAACGAGGGGTGGATACCTACTGGATGAGTGAACCGTTACGGTTCGCAACTTCTCATAGTCACAACCTTTTCGCCGAAGGAGGGGATGACAGGATGCGTTACGGCTTGGGATTCAGTTATAACAAGACGCAAGGTGTGATGAAAGGATCTGATCGGGATGTGATTAATGGCAACGTGCAATTGTTGTATCGCTACAAGTCATTGTCATTCAAGAATTACTTGAATTTGGATTACTCGATGTCTTCACGAGAGAAGGTCACGTTTTCAAAATTTTCACAGGCGAACCCGTACCACAGGAAAAAGAACGAGGATGGGGTGGAGCAAGTGTTAGAGATTTACACTGATTCGGATGCAAATTCTCCTACTTATCTTCAGGAATTAAAGAATTATAATCCTCTATATGATATGACTTTAGGCTCTTCCGATGAAACCTCCTCTTTTGGTTTTACGAATAATTTCGAGATCGATTGGCAGGTGTTTGATGGTTTGCGGGCGAAAGGTCGTTTTAGTATTTCAAAGTCAACGGATCGGGGGGAAGTTTTTAAATCTCCCAATGCTTCCGATTATGCTGAAACCGCTTCAACGGAACGCGGGTCTTACCAGGAGACAAGAGACGAGAATTTGAGTTATGATGGAGATCTTAACGTGACCTACGCTAAATTGTTTAACGAGGTACACATGGTGAATGCCGTGGGTGGAATTCGTTTGGCTTCGAGCAAATCACAATCCAGTGGTTACAAGTCTATCGGGTTTATCGATGACCGTTATTCAAATCCTTCTTTTTCTTCAGGGTATCCTACGGGAGGTAAGCCATCGTATTTCACGAGCGAGAAGCGTTCGGCGAGTTATTATCTGAATGCCGGTTACGCTTATGATGATCGTTATCTGCTGGACGTGAATCTTCGTTCGGATGGTTCCTCCGTGTTCGGCTTGTCTCAACAATTCACCACAACTTGGGCTATCGGGTTGGCGTGGAACGTGCACAAGGAAGACTTTTTTCAGAATCAGAACTGGCTGAATTTTTTGAAATTGCGTTTTTCTATCGGTAATCCCGGAAATCAAAACTTTGATGCTTATATTTCCATGAACGTGTACAAGTACGCAACTGGTTACCCGAATCCTTTCGGGGTAAGTGCTATTGTTTCGACTTGGGGAAATAATGATTTGGATTGGCAGAAAACAATCGACCAGAATTATGGTATTGATTTGGCTTTTTTGAATAATCGGTTGAAAGTTACGGTTGATTATTTCTATAAAAATACCGATCCTCTATTGGTTTATGTTCAGACGCCGACCTCTACCGGAACCTCTACTGTTCCGATGAACCTGGGTAAGCAAGTTTCTCAGGGATTGACAGCAACATTGAATTATATGATCCTGCAGCGAGAGAATATGAGTTGGAATTTTAATTTTAATGCTCGTCATATTACTTATGAGTACCGGAATATCGGGACCGCCTTGGATAAGTTTAATCAGGAGAACAGGAGTTCTAATTTGGTGAGATATTACGATGGGGGAAGTCCGTGCGTTCCGCGGGAATTGATCCAGCTTCCGGGCGAGAGATATTCATTAAAAAAGACGGGACGCAGACATTCGAGCATGATTATGCGGACGAGGTTGTTGTCGGGAATTCGGATCCGAAGGTGGAAGGGGTAATCGGTACTTCTTTCTATTACAAGGGATTTTCTGCTTCTGTCAATTTGCGGTATCGCTTGGGAGGACAAATATTTATGTCGACTTTATACGACAAGGTGGAGAATATTTCGGAAAATGCCTTGCAATATAATCAAGATAAACGGGCATTGTATGATCGTTGGCAAAAACCGGGTGACGTGAGTAAATATAAGTCTATCTCGTTGACGGATGCGACCCCGATGTCGTCTCGTTTTATTGCGGATGAGAATACCTTGAGCGGGGAGTCTATTTCTTTGGGATATGAAACTCAAGCCAAGTGGTTGCATCGTATCGGGGCATCCTCGATGACTATTCGGGGGTATATGAATGATATCTTCCGGATTTCCACGGTAAAGAATGAACGGGGATTGGATTATCCTTTCGCACGTACCGTGGCTTTTTCTCTTGGGTTAACGTTTTAATGAATTAAAGAGTTTGTTTATGAATATAGTAAGAAATATAAAATCGGGTTTGATTGCTGGCGTGATGTTGTTGCTCGTGTCGTGCAATTCATGGTTGGAGGTTGATCCTGACGATAGAATAATGGATAATTCTTTGTTTAAAGACAGGGAAGGTTTTCTTGCGGCTTTGAATGGCGTGTACTCGGAAATGAATGATCCGAAATTGTATGGGGCTAATTTAACCATGGGAATGCTTGATGTGATGGCGCAGTATTATAATTGCAGTTTTACGGATCATGATTATTCTGTCTATGCGAATTATTCATACACGGAAAAAGGGTTTAAAAGTACACTGGATAATATTTGGTCCGGGTTATATTCAATGATTGCAAATTGTAATGCTATACTTGTCCATTGTGGGGATGGGAATCCTGTTTTGTCTGATACCTATTATCGCCTTGTGAAAGGTGAGGTCCTAGGTTTGCGGGCAATGATGCATCTTGATCTTTTACGTATGTTCGGGCCTATTTATTCGGAAGAAAACAAGGGAATAAAATGTATCCCGTATATGACGAAAGCGGATCGGAGCATGCAACCGTTGTTGCCTGCCGATAGTGTGATGTATTATGTTATCAAGGATTTGGAAATGGCGTCAAGTTTACTTTCAACAGTTGATCCCGTTATCACGGAAGGAGCCAGGAATTATGATTCGAAGCAAGGTGCGAATGATTTGTATTACAGACAATATCGTATGAATTATTTTGCCGTGAATGCATTGATGGCTAGGGCTTATTTGTGGATGGGAAATACGCAGAAAGCAGGGGAATGTGCTCGGATCGTAATCGAAAAAGTGAGCAATGGGGATAAGCCTTTATTCCCGCTAGTAGATGTCGATTATATGACAAAGAATTCGCCGGACGGGGTGTTTTATCCAGAGGTGTTGTTTTCTCTTTACAATACTTCTCGCGAGAGTAAAGTGTATAAAACTTTTTTTGATCCTTCCTTGTCTATAGCCAGAATTTTGACTATGGCCGGAAATCTTTCGACGGGACGGGTGAACGGGACGTATGATGATAAGGATGATTATCGTTATAGAATGTGGGCTTCCACAATATCTAATAGTAAGGAGGTGACTTATTTGAATAAGTATAAAGATGAAACGGAGGCGGATTCCGCGTATCATTATCGTTATATGATACCTTTGGTACGGGTTAGTGAATTATATCTGATTGCAGCCGAGTGTGAATCGGATGTTCCGACGGCTCTTGAAAAGTATTTTAACAAGTTGCGTTTTGCCCGGAATTGCGTGAACCAAAATGCATCATCCGTGGAGGAGTTAAAGGGGTTAATTCGTTCTGAATACGTGAGGGAGTTTATCGGGGAAGGACAATTGTTTTTCTATTATAAGCGGAACGGTTTACAGACCATTCCCGATGGTGCAACGGCAAGTGGCACGATGAACATGCAATTGGAGAATTACGTCTTCCCGTTACCGGATAGCGAGACAAGCCAACGTGCGGAATCACAAGATAATGTTTCACAAGAATAAGTAATGGTTATGAAAAAAATATTATATGTTCTCGCTCTTGCATGGCTTGTTTGCGGCGTGGCGAGTTGTGAAAAAGAAGTTAAGGATTACGATGGACGGGAAGGGGTTTATTTCTACGTTCAGTACGGACCGGAATGGGGGGATACTACTATTTGGGCGAGCCAGTCTTTTACCCCGGTAGAGTTTGTTAAAAGCACGGGTGATTACCACGATGTGAAGTTACGGGTGATGACAACCGGAAGAATTAAAGGGTATGACAGAACGTTCCGGGTTGTCGTGGATAAGGATTCGACTACTGCTGTCGAAGGGGTGAATTATGATCCTTTCGATGAATTTCAGGTGGTTAAAGCCGGAAGGCATTATGCTGATTTGGTGATTCGTTTGAAGCGGGATGAGAGTATTCAAACCGAAGAACGGGTTTTAACGTTGAAGTTGGAGCCAACGGAGGATTTTGGGATTGGGATTAACTGGTGGGGAGAGGTTCCCGGGTTGTGGTCTAGTACTGGAGGAAATGATTTTGATGCTTCCATGCACAAGATTACCATGAATGATTTTCTCGTTCGACCGGCTCGTTGGATACCGGCAATCGATTATGAACCAGGGCAAACAGAAGGGGGACTTTGGGGGGCTTTTACGCGAAAGAAATATGATTTGATTTGCGAAAAGTTTAATTTGACGTATGATGATTTTGCCTCGGAGGTGACGATGCCGAATGCCAAACGGACAATGATTAAGAATTATTTCGTGAATTATTTGCAAGAACTTTACGACAAGGGTACTCCGGTATTGGAGGAAGATGGGCGTGCGATGTGGTTCATGGGGGTATCATGGAAATCAATCGTGGGACAACCTTGGATCCCGGCAGAATAATGGTTGAACAATGTAAATCTGATAATTATGAAACGAGTTATATTACTTTTTTTAACGAGCGTGTTCATTTGTTTGGCCGTGGCTTGTTATGACGACAAGGGTTCTTACGATTACAAGGAGGTGAACGAGATTGAAGTGGACAGCCTGGGAAAATCACATAGCGTGATCTTTAAGAAAGACACGTTGAAAATAACTCCCCTGCTGAAATTTACCGAAGATAGTTTGTCCTTGGATCGTTACGCTTACGAGTGGCTGGTGGTGCCAAGTACGTCTACCGAGGAGCTTACCCGTGAAGTGATTGGTACGGAACGTAATTTGGAATATTTCGTGGAGTTGGAACCAGCAACTTATACTCTTTACTTGAAGGTGAGAGATAAGGTCACCGGTTTGTTGTGGATGAATTATACTTCGCTTGTGGTTAGAACCGCGACCAGTTTGGGATGGTTGGTTATCGGGGAAGATGCCGAAGGATTTGTGAATTTGGATATGGTTGCCATGGCGGGTGATACGATTGTGTTATATAATCAATTATCGAATAACGGTTTACCACGGTTAAAAGATCCCAAGAGTGTCGTGTACACGGGACGTGTAAGAATGTCGTCTTACGCACCCCACGAGAGATTGTGGATTGCAACCGGGGAACGTTCGTACCACGTGAATCCATCAACCTTCGAGGGAGATCTGTCAAGTACATTTGAACCGTTGGTTTACTCGTATTTTGAGTTACCGGAACAATTGAATCCCGTGTACATGATTACTAAAGCAGCGGGTGGTGGCATGATGAATAGTTCGAGAACGGTTGTTTGTGAAGAAGGACACGTGTTCCATATATCTAGTTTTTTGTCAAGTAGTGAATATGCAGATCCGATAAATCGGACAACGGTTTCTCCCAACGTTTTGTTTAAAGCGTACCCTTATATTTTTGCTTCTTTGGGATACGCTTCCGGGGGAATACTTTATGATACCGATAATAATCAATTTTTAAGGTATACGAGTTATTCCACAACTTGTTCGTCTTTATCTGATAAGGCTGACGATGCTTTTCCGTGGGTGCAACCCGAGGGGCGTACGCTCGTGTACGGGGAGAATACCATGGATACCGAGGGTGGGGGATATGGTAATTCATTCGCCTTGATGAAAGATGCCGGGACGAACGGGTATTATATCTATAAATTTAAGGCTACTGGCCAGAAGGTGGCAGGATACGAGGTAAATAAGTCGCTCGCTACGGATATAGACAAGGCCGAGTTATTCGCTTTCGCCTCAAATCGTTCCATCCTACTGTATGTGGTGGGTAAAACTTTGCATGCTTATGATTACAAAAGAGGGTACGAGAAGAAGTATTCGGTAGAGCTGGAAGACGAGATCACGATGGTTAAATTTGATATTTTCTCGGGATATGGAGATTATAACGATTTATACGTGGCGACTTATAATAGTACTACGCGAGGAACTTTGCAAAAGTACGTGTTAGGAACTGATCAGAACACGTTCGAGTTAAAACCGGACGAGAAGTGTAAATGGAACGGGTTGGTGAAGGTGAAAGATATTGATTGGAAAAATGGTGTTCAATAGAATGAAGATAAAATTAGTTTTGTTTTGGATGATAGCGGCAATTTTGCCGCTGTCGTCTTTTGCCCAGGGGGTTGATTTTAAGGAGTTGACGATGCAAGAGGCTCTAACTCTTGCCGAGAAAGAGAAAAAAATGGTATTTGTTGATTTCTACACGACGTGGTGCGGGCCGTGTAAAATGATGTCTTCGAAAGTTTTTACGCGAGAGCAGGTCGGGGCCTATTTTAACCGGGAGTTCGTGAATTTGAAAGTGGATGCGGAGAAAGGGGAGGGAGTGGAACTGGCGAAAAAATACCAGGTGAAGGCTTATCCTACATTCGTGGTATTGAAAGCGGACGGGACGGAGGTTTATAGAACATCTGGGGCTCGTCCTGCGGAAGAGTTTGTCGACAAAATTCGTAAAGGGATTGATCCCAAGTGGTCGCCGGAGGGGTTAACTCGTCGTTATAAAAAAGGAGAGCGTACCCCGGAGTTGGTGAACGAATATGCCTTGTTACAAATGGAAACGGGGAATGGCGAGCTGGGAAATCAAGTGGTACGGGAGTATTTTGATAGGCTGTCAGATAAAAGAAGGGTGAAACCGGAAAATTTTTTTCTTTATACTCGTTATGCCTTAAATTACCGGGATCCGAAAGCGGACTACATGTTTGCCAATAAAGATCGTTTTGTAAAGGAGAACGGGCGGGAGAAAGTAGATAGTTTGCTGTATGGCTGGTTGAGACAGCAGATTATGCCTTTTGTTTCGGCCCGGATAATTTCGGGTATGGAGGTAAACGAGGGGGAATGGATACGGTTGAAAGAGAAGATCCGCAATGCGGCTTTGTCGAACGGGGAGGGGCTGGTGGAATTGGGAGAGATCGCCGAAGTACGGTTGAAAAATAACATGAAGGATTATTTGAATATCTGTCGGAAAAAGTTCCCACAACTGGAAGAACGAGATCGTTTCTCGATATTGGTAGGGTTTGGTTTTTTGAAGGAACAGGATGAAGAAATTCGACAGATCGCGGCGGATTTGTTGAGGGATAATCTAAACGTGGCGGAAGGATTGAATAATCGGGTGCTTTACTCGATCATGTTGGAATTAGAAGGAAAGAAGGAGTTCCGTTTACGAGCCGCAATTGATGCCGTGAAAAAGGGAAAAGTGATTGTGTCTTATTTTTCTAAGGAAAAATTTGTGCAGGAAGAACATGAGTTTGATAATCATGTGCTGGATATCAGTATGGCAGGGAAAGATACTTTATCCGCGGGGGTAAGATTTTTGTGTGATGAGTTGGCAACGCCGACCGCCAGAGGTACTAAGCAAAATCCGCATTTCAGTTTTATGATTGTGCCGGGAGAATTTGCCGTGTTGAAACTTGGTTTGGAAAAAGGAAAAGTACCCGTGGTGAAATGGGAGAGGGGAGGCTCTGTTTCCCGTGATTTCGTACGGTTGAATTATGACTTGTTGACCCCGGAAGAAGCGGGGTACAACCAGTTAATGGTTGATAATGTCATCCAAGGGGGAGATATTCGTGATTATCCCGGGGAGTTTCAGCGATCGTTTGATGCAAACAAGCGGAAAACGATGGAATTTATACGAGGTAATCCGGATAGTTATATTGCTCTTGTCAAGTTGGCCGAGCATTATATTTGGTTTGACGAGAATGAAGCGGAGGATATTTACAGTCGCTTCCCCGAAAATTTGAAAGGAAATCCTTATGGCCGTGTTATTGCTCAACGTTTGGAAAGAAGTCGGGATTTTAGGACGGGGAGGCCTGCCAAGAATTTCGAGAAGAAAGATATGAACGGGAAAACGGTGTCTCTTGAGAAGTTGCGGGGGAAATACGTGTTGTTGGATTTTTGGGGGAGCTGGTGTGGCCCTTGCCGGGAGTCTCATCCTCATTTGAAAGAATTGTACGAGAAATACAAAAAGCAAGTTATTTTTATAAACGTGGCCCAAGAGAACACGAGAGATTTGAATGAAGCCCGGAAACTTTGGAAAACGGCGGTGAAAGAAGACGGGATGACATGGACTCAAATATTGAATAACGAGGGACGGGAGACGTGTGATATGATCCGGTTGTTTAATATTTCTTCTTTTCCGACTAAAGTATTAATTGATCCGCACGGGATTGTGGTTGCAAGGATGGTAGGAGGAATGGTGGATGCAGGAGAGGTGTTAGAGAAAATGGTTGATTGAAACGAGAAATAAATAACCCCGCCGGAAGACGGGGTTATTTATTTTATAGTTGGTTCACAACTTCAACGCTGTTCATACCGGTCTGGATGGCCTCGATGTTCATCGGGATCATCTTGTGATGACGAGGGGGTAAAGATTTTTGCAAACCTTTTTCCACGTTGTCAAGTTTCACGATCGGTTTTACTTTCAAGAATCCTCCGAGAACGATCATGTTGAAGACTTTCGGGTTACCTTGCTCCACGGCAATGGCAGTTCCCTCGATCTTGTAGATGTTGATATCTTTTCTCGTGGGTTCGTGAGTGATTCCGTTCGGGTCGTAAATCAAGGTCCCGCCCGGTTTTACCATGCTTTCGAACTTGTCCATGGATTGTTGGTTCAGAACGATAGCGGTATCGTATTTGGTTAAGATCGGGGAGCTGATACGCTCGTCGCTCAGGATAACGGTCACGTTGGCAGTACCGCCACGCATTTCAGGACCGTAAGAAGGCATCCAAGCAACTTCCTGATCTTGCATAATTCCGGAGTAGGCAAGAATCTTTCCCATGGAAAGAACTCCTTGTCCACCGAATCCTGCTATAATGATTTCTTCTGTCATAATCTTTAATTTACGATTTATGATTTGGGATTTACGATTCTGATAATCTAAAATCGTAAATCTAAAATCTCAAATTATTAAATGTCTTTGATGTCTCCTAACGGGTATTTCGGGAACATGTTATCTACCATCCATTTGTTGGCTTCTACCGGGGTTACTTTCCAACCGGAGTTACATGTACCTACGATTTCCACGAAAGAAGTACCTTTGTCTTTCCGGGTGTTCTCGAATGCCTTGCGGATAGCGGCTTTTGCTTTACGTACGTTAGCCGGGGTATGTACCGATTGACGGGGTACGTAGCAAGTACCATCTAGTTGTGCAAGTAATTCGGTTAATTTCATCGGGAATCCGTTCAATTTGGCGTCACGTCCATAAGGAGTGGTTGCGGTTACCTGTCCCAAAAGGGTGGTCGGGGCCATCTGTCCTCCGGTCATACCGTAGATAGCGTTGTTAATAAAGATTACCACGATGTTTTCACCACGGTTACAAGCGTGCATGATTTCCCCGCATCCGATAGATGCTAAGTCACCATCACCTTGATAGGTGAACACGTAACGATCGGGGTGAACACGGCTGACACCGGTTGCAACGGCCGGAGCACGTCCGTGTGCTGCCTCTACCCAGTCAATATCCAAATAGTTGTAGGCGAGTACAGAACATCCTACCGGAGAAACACCGATGGTCTTGTCTTGGATACCCATTTCTTCAATCACTTCTGCGATAATTTTGTGAACCACGCCATGGGAACATCCCGGACAGTAGTGCATCACGTTATCGGTAAGCACGGGAGTTTTCTTGTAAACAAGATTCTCCTCTTTTATTATATCTTTTAATTCTACTGACATAGCTTATGCTCCTATAATTTGTTTTTCAAGTGCTTCAACGATCTCTTCCGGTGTCGGGATTACTCCTCCGAAACGTCCGAAGTGTTCTACCGGGATGTTATTGGCCACGTTCAAACGAACGTCTTCTACCATTTGACCGGCACTCATCTCTACAGTTAAGATTCCTTTCACTTGTTTAGACAAGCGTGCAACTTCTTTTTTCGGGAAAGGATAAAGGGTAATCGGACGAAGGATTCCTACTTTAATTCCTTTTTCACGGCATAATTGTACTGCTTTTTGGCAAATACGAGATGCAGATCCGTAAGCCACGAATATGTATTCCGCATCTTCACATTGGATTTCTTCAAAAAGAACATCGTTTTCTTCCATCATTTTGTACTTCTCTTGAAGTTTATGGTTGAATACCTCTTGTTTGTAAGAATCCAATTCCAAGGAAGTTACCGTGTTGTGAGGACGATGTGCTTTCTTACCGGTTAAAGCCCAGTTATCAGACATCTTGTCGATTTCTTCTTGTGTCCAACGGGGTTTGTATTCGCTTAATTGAACCTTTTCCATCATCTGTCCGATTACTCCATCGGCAAGGATCATGGCCGGGTTGCGATATTTGAATGCCAAGTCAAAACCAAGTCCTACGAAATCGTTCATTTCCTGAACGGAAGCGGGAGCAAGTACGATCAAGTGATAGTCTCCGTGACCACCACCTTTGGTTGCCTGGAAATAGTCACTTTGTGCCGGTTGGATAGTTCCCAATCCTGGGCCTCCACGTACAACATCAATCACCAAGCAGGGAAGTTCTGCTCCTGCCAAGTAGGTTAAACCTTCTTGCATCAACGAGATACCGGGGCTGGATGATGATGTCATTGCCTTTTTACCGCAAGCAGCGGCACCGTATACCATGTTGATAGAGGCCAATTCACTTTCGGCCTGCAATACGACCATTCCTGTTTCCTCCCACGGTTTGCGTAACATGAGAGTCTCCATGACTTCGGATTGCGGGGTAATAGGGTAACCATAATAAGCATCACATCCACAACGGATAGCAGCTTCGGCTAATACCTCGTTCCCTTTCATTAATTTTACTTCTGCCATTTTCGGTAGTTTTTATTCTTATTGTACATTCATTTTGTAAACGGTGATCACCGAGTCCGGGCATACCAACGCACAGCTGGCACATCCAATACATGCTTCCGGATTTACCATCTCGGAGTAGTGGTATCCTTTACCATTCACTTCTTTTGCCAAGTCAAGAGTTTTGGTAGGACACGCAACCACGCAAAGGTTACATCCTTTGCATTTTTCTTTGTCAACGACGACAGCGCCTCTAAATTTTGCCATAATTGAATTGATTATGATTTATAAATAAATTCTCTTTTTGCCTTATACTTTGTAACACATTTACGGGATAAAATTACAAACTTAAATTGAATCATGAAATAGTTTTCCTGTATTTTAACATTGTTTTACTTTCATGTTAAGGCGATTATACCGGAGCTTTTCCCGATTCAATTTCAATTATTTCGTATGATCCGCTGCGAATCGTTTCAAACGTTCTTCCAGTTCCGGCATCCGGTTGAGTCCGGTTTGAGAAACACAAGCGCGAAGACCTTGTTTCTTGGACCCCGTGTCACGCAACGGGATGGCTGATATACCGTAATACAGAATCTCTTTCGTGAGGTCCCCTCCGGAGAAGCCCGGGTAGATAATCGTGAAATAGAATCCGTCAGCGATGGGTTCTTCCAAATCTCGGTCATATACGATCTTGAAACCGTATTTGGTGAACAGTTCTTTCATGGCATGGGCTCTCTCCGCGTATTCCCGCACCCCGTCGAGGATATTGATGCGTCCCTCGTTGGCAGCTTTCAGGATAGCGGCCATGGCGTACTGGCAGGAGTGGGTGGTCCCGGACGACAGGGTGTAGATGATCCGGTTGACGATGGTGTAACCCAATGTCCCCAGTCCACCGAAACGGTCGTGCAGGTTGTCATATTTCCGGTTGTACAGGGCATCAGAGATACACATGATCCCGAGACGTTGTCCGGCGTAGCTGAACAGTTTGGAACCGGAGATCATCACGATGTAGTTGTCCGTGTATTTGCCCACGGTCGGTTGGAAGGGGGCTTTTCCCGGTACGGAGAGGTCCCGGCGGAAGTCCATGGCGAAATAAGCGAGGTCTTCCAGCACGATGACATCGTATTTGGTGGCCAGTTCCCCGATGATTTTCAATTCCTCGTCGGTGAAGCATATCCAGGCCGGGTTGTTGGGATTGCTGTATAGGATCGCGGCAATGTTTCCCTTGGAAAGATGTTCTTCCAGTTTTTCACGGAGTTTCTCTCCGCGGTAGTTGTAAACGTCGAATGATTCGATGGGTTTACCGATAACCTGCATCTGGGTTTTCTGCACGGGGAATCCCGGGTCGATGAAAAGAACGGTGTCTTTTCCTTTTTTACATTCCGTTACTGCCATGAAGGCGGCGAAACAGGCCTGCATGGAACCCACGGTCGGGATGATACCTTCCGGCTTGATGTCGATGTCCACGAAGTTCTTCACGA
>OGZX01002388.1_pt1 | contig 15254 bp, 9 predicted proteins | sample 1576881 | NCBI WGS metagenome assembly OGZX01 (sample SAMEA3541542, study PRJEB24748) | human gut metagenome | biome: human gut; feature: human-associated habitat; material: faeces | place: China | collected 2012
CGAAAAGCAATTTCTCGAAGATCTCAATTGGTCTGGCTTCTCCGGAAGAAATCCTTGAGAATTCGAGTGGTGAAGTTTTGAAGCCTGAAACCATTAATTACCGTACGTACAAACCCGAACGTGACGGTTTGTTCTGCGAGCGCATTTTTGGTCCTATCAAGGATTATGAATGTCATTGCGGTAAATACAAGCGTATCCGTTATAAAGGTATCGTCTGCGACCGTTGTGGGGTGGAAGTTACTGAAAAGAAAGTGCGCCGTGAACGTATGGGACATATCCAGCTGGTTGTGCCGGTGGCTCACATCTGGTATTTCCGTTCGCTTCCTAATAAAATCGGTTATTTGCTCGGATTGCCGACAAAGAAACTGGATTCGATTATATACTACGAACGTTATGTTGTTATTCAGCCGGGTGTGAAAGCTGAAGATGGCGTAGCTGAATATGATTTGCTTTCTGAAGAAGAATATCTGGATATTCTGGATACGCTTCCGAAAGACAATCAGTATCTTGAAGATAATGATCCGAATAAATTTGTTGCAAAGATGGGAGCCGAAGCTATTTATGATTTGCTGGCTCGTTTGGATCTGGATGCTTTGTCTTACGAACTGCGTCACCGCGCCGGAAACGATGCGTCTCAGCAACGTAAGAATGAAGCTTTGAAACGTCTTCAGGTAGTAGAATCGTTCCGCGCATCACGTGGACGTAACAAACCGGAATGGATGATCGTACGTATCGTACCGGTTATTCCGCCCGAACTTCGTCCGTTGGTTCCGCTGGATGGTGGCCGTTTTGCTACATCTGACTTGAACGACCTTTATCGTCGTGTGATTATCCGTAACAACCGTTTGAAACGACTGATTGAAATCAAGGCTCCGGAAGTAATCTTGCGTAATGAAAAACGTATGCTTCAGGAATCTGTCGATTCTTTGTTTGATAACTCACGTAAGTCAAGTGCTGTGAAGACAGACGCCAACCGTCCGTTGAAGTCATTGTCTGACAGTTTGAAAGGTAAACAGGGACGCTTCCGTCAGAACTTGCTGGGTAAACGTGTTGACTACTCTGCTCGTTCCGTAATCGTTGTTGGTCCGGAATTAAAGATGGGTGAATGCGGTATTCCTAAATTGATGGCTGCCGAATTATACAAGCCGTTTATTATTCGCAAGCTCATCGAACGTGGTATCGTTAAGACTGTTAAGTCTGCAAAGAAAATCGTAGACCGCAAAGAGCCGGTGATTTGGGATATCTTGGAACATGTAATGAAGGGACACCCGGTACTGTTGAACCGTGCTCCGACCTTGCACCGTTTGGGTATTCAGGCTTTCCAGCCTAAAATGATCGAAGGTAAAGCTATTCAGTTGCACCCGTTGGCATGTACGGCATTCAACGCCGACTTCGATGGTGACCAGATGGCTGTTCACTTGCCTTTAGGAAACGAAGCTGTACTGGAAGCGCAGATGTTGATGCTTGCTTCTCATAACATCCTGAACCCGGCTAACGGGGCTCCGATTACCGTTCCTTCCCAGGATATGGTGTTGGGTCTCTACTACATCACAAAGATGCGTAAGGGGACAATGGGTGAAGGTCTGGTATTCTATGGACCGGAAGAGGCAACGATTGCATATAATGAGAAGAAAGTGGATATCCATGCTCCGATCAAAGTATATGTGAATGATATTGACAAAGAAGGCAATCCGGTTAAGAAAATGGTTGAAACTTCTGTCGGACGTTTGATGGTTAATGAATTCGTTCCGGAAGAAGTTGGCTATATAAATGAAGTATTGGGTAAGAAGGCACTGCGTGATATCATCGGTAAGGTGATCAAAATCTGTGGTGTTGCCCGTACGGCTCAGTTCCTGGATGATATCAAGAACCTGGGTTATTATATGGCATTCAAGGGTGGTTTGTCCTTCAACTTGGCTGACGTTCTGATCCCGCCTCAAAAAGAGGCTTTGGTGAAGGAAGGCTATGATGAAGTTGAGCAGATCATGAACAACTATAACATGGGTTTCATTACCAACAACGAACGTTATAATCAGATTATTGATACTTGGACACACGTCAACAGTAAGTTATCTGATACCTTGATGAAGCAGTTGACTGCGGATAACGACGGTTTCAATTCTATCTATATGATGATGGATTCAGGTGCCCGTGGTTCTAAGGAACAGATTCGTCAGTTGTCCGGTATGCGTGGTTTGATGGCTAAACCGCAGAAGAGTGGTGCTGAAGGCGGTCAGATCATCGAGAACCCGATCCTCTCTAACTTTAAGGAAGGTTTGTCTGTGTTGGAGTACTTTATTTCTACTCACGGTGCTCGTAAAGGTTTGGCTGATACGGCATTGAAGACTGCTGATGCCGGTTATCTGACTCGTCGTCTGGTTGACGTTTCACATGATGTGATCATCAACGAAGAAGACTGTGGTACATTGCGTGGTCTGGTTTGTACGGAATTGAAGAATAATGATGAAGTGATCGCAAGCCTGGGTGAACGTATTCTGGGACGTGTTTCTGTTCACGATGTCATTCATCCGTTGACAGGCGAAGTTATTGTACGTGCCGGTGAAGAAATCCGTGAAGATGCTGCCAAGAAGATTGAAGATTCTCCGATTGAAAGCGTTGAAATCCGTTCTGTATTGACTTGTGAATCTAAGAAGGGTGTTTGTGCGAAATGTTATGGCCGTAACCTGGCTACGAACCAGATGGTTCAGAAAGGTGAGGTTGTGGGTGTTATCGCTGCACAGTCAATCGGTGAACCGGGTACTCAGTTGACACTGCGTACATTCCACGTCGGTGGTATCGCATCTAACGTCGCTACTGAAAACAGTATTACTTCTAAATATGACGGTGTTCTGGAAATTGAAGAACTTCGCGCTGTAGACAGCGAAGAAGGAGGTAAGAAGTTCCAGGTTGTGGTCAGCCGTCTGGCCGAGCTTCGTATTGTAGATCCTAAGACGAAGATCGTCTTGCTGGCTCATAATATACCTTACGGTTCCAAATTGTTCTTCAAGAATGGAGATACGATCAAGAAGGGTGATGTTATCATCGAATGGGACCCGTTCAATGCCGTTATCGTATCGGAAGTTTCCGGTAAGATTGAATTCGAAAGTTTGGTTGAAAACGTAACTTACAATGTGGAAAGTGACGAAACGACCGGTTTGAAGGAAAAGATCATTATCGAATCCAAGGATAAGACGAAAGCTCCGGCTGCCCACATCGTGGATGAGAATGGAAACTATCTGAAGAATTACTCATTGCCGTTAGGTGCTCACGTAGTAAAAGACGAGGGCGATATGGTCCGGGCTGGTGAGGTTTTGGTTAAGATACCGCGTGCCGTAAGCAAAGCAGGTGATATCACGGGTGGTTTGCCTCGTGTAACAGAATTGTTCGAGGCCCGTAACCCGTCTAACCCGGCTGTCGTTTCTGAAATCGATGGTGAGGTTGGCTTCGGTAAGATCAAACGTGGTAACCGTGAAATTACTGTTACTTCCAAATTGGGTGAGGTAAAGAAATATATGGTACCTCTGTCCAAACAGTTGCTTGTTCAGGAAAACGACTATATCCGTGCCGGTATGCCGCTGTCTGATGGTGCAACGACTCCGTCTGATATCTTGGCTATCATGGGCCCGACGGCTGTTCAGGAGTATATCGTAAATGAAATCCAGGACGTTTACCGTCTGCAGGGTGTGAAGATTAACGATAAACACTTTGAAGTAATCGTTCGCCAGATGATGCGTAAGGTGGAAATCATCGATCCGGGAGATACTCGCTTCTTGGAACAGCAGGTTGTTGACAAGCTGGAAGTGATGGATGAAAACGATCGTATCTGGGGCAAGAAAGTTGTCACGGATCCGGGAGATTCCCAGACATTGCAGGCTGGCCAGATCGTAACAGTTCGTAAGTTGAGAGACGAGAACAGTATGCTGAAACGTCGTGACTTGAAGCTGGTCGAAGTTCGTGATGCCGTTCCTGCTACAGCTAACCAGATACTCCAGGGTATTACCCGTGCCGCTTTGCAGACAAATAGCTTTATGTCTGCCGCATCTTTCCAGGAAACGACGAAGGTGTTGAACGAAGCAGCCATAAACGGAAAGGTAGACCGCCTGGAAGGTTTGAAAGAAAATGTTATCTGTGGTCATTTGATTCCTGCCGGTACAGGCCAGCGCGATTTCGACAAGCTGGTTGTAGGTGCTAAGGATGAATTCGAACGTATTTTTGCTAATCGTAAGAATGTCGTAGACTTCAGTACTATGGACAGAGATGATGAGTAATAAGATACGAAGCTAAATAAAAAGAGGGCTGTCGGAGTAATCCGGTGGCCCTTTTTTATTTTATGTAATTTGTTTAATAAGGTCAGAGTCCTTATATTTGTGTATTGTCTTGGTAATTAAAATATGTAAGATATGAAAAAAGTACTGCTCTTTTTATTTGTTTCCCTTTTATCTCTGAATGTGGCTTTTGCCAAACATCCTGATAATGAAATGAATGTAATGTCCTTTAATATTCGTTTGAGTACGAAAGCCGATGGTGATAATTGGTGGGAGTACCGGAAAGACCTGGCTGCAAACGTGATTAAGTTCTACGATGTGGATGTGTTTGGTGCCCAGGAAGTTTTGTATAATCAGTTGACAGATTTGCTGGATCGCCTGCCCGGTTATGGATATGTCGGAGTAGGACGTGAAGACGGAAAGACAAAAGGAGAATATGCCCCGATTATATATCGGAAGGATCGCTTCTCTGTAGTGAAAAGCGGTAATTTCTGGTTGGCGGAAGATATAAATGCGGTAGGTAAGAAAGGTTGGGATGCCGCTTGTGAGCGTGTGGCAACTTGGGCGATCTTTAAGGATAAGGAATCAGGGAAAGAATTTTTCTACCTGAATACGCATCTGGATCATATGGGGAAGGTGGCTCGTCATGAAGGAGCTTCTCTGGTCCTTGAACAGGTGAAGCTATTGTCCGGAAATCTACCGGTGGTTGTTACCGGTGACTTTAACGCAGTTCCGGATGATGATCCGATCAAAGTCCTGACAGATGCAAATGATCCGCGTCATTTGACGCATACCCGTACAGTCGCCCCGTTGCGTTATGGTCCGGAGTGGACCTTCCATGATTTCGGACGTATTCCGGTCGGGAAACGCGAGTGGATCGATTATATATTTGTGAAAGGTAACATCCAGGTACTTCGCCACGGTGTACTGGCTGAGAGCCTGGGAAACTTGTATCCTTCTGATCATTGTCCTGTCATATCAAGAATACTTATTCAGTAAGCGCTATGGGGTCCGTAGATGTATTAAGAGAGATTACGCCGCTTTCACCGGAAGATTGTTTTCTGGTGATGCAGCGTCCGAAGCGCGGCTTTTCCTATCCGCTTCATGTACATCCGGAATTTGAACTGAATTATCTGGAGAATGCAGGTGGGGCGATTCGTATAGTCGGAGAGTCGGTTGAAGAGATGGAGGATATTGATTTGTTGCTGGTTGCCGGGGGGACGAAACATGCTTATTCTAACCATAAATGTCCTTTTACGAACGTACTGGAGATCACGATCCAGTTTCACGCCTCTCTCTTTGATAGCCTTATTAACAAACGTCATTTCAAGACGATTAAGGACATGTTTGAGAAGGCTTCATGTGGCCTTGTTTTTAGTCGGGATATGATTATGCGTATCCAGCCGGAATTGAAAAAACTGTCAAGCGATAAGCCGGATTCCTTTCATAATTTATTACGTTTAATAGACATACTCAAGACATTATCTCTGGATGAAGATGCTCGCAAATTGAATGCTGTCAATACCGTAGAAAACTTTAGAAATGTGGATAATGATCGTTTGGATACGATCATGCTGTTTTTGCACGAAAATTATCAGCGTCCGGTTTCTTTGCCCGAACTTGCTTCGTTAATAAATATGAGCGAAGCGTCGCTTACCCGGTTTTTAAAAAAGTGGACAGGAAAAACATTTATTGATAATTTGAACGACATTCGTATAGCGGAAGCTGTTTGTCGGCTGATCGATACAAGCGATACAATTGCAGAAATATGCTATAAATCCGGTTTTAATAACTTATCGAATTTCAATCGGGCATTTAAGCGACGAAAAGGTAGTACACCTACGGAATATCGTGAGAAATATGCCAGTTCACGTTTTAAGGTTTGAAACATGAATTTAAACTAATTTACAGAACTGAAAATTTCTGTATGACGAAATAGTATCATATAATGATAAAATAGTATTTGGCGGTTATTTGTATGGGACATATCTTTGTAATGTTGAATAAACAACGAATTTACTAAGACAAACAGCCTTAGTTTAAGCGTCGGGATTATAAAAGATAAAACACAATAAGGTATTTTTTTTACATTGGTCTAAAGAATTGAGAATTAAAAACACAACTGAAAAAGGGCTGCCTGTGAAGGTGGCCCTTTTTATTTGATCCCATTCCGATTTTAATATGTATATTTGTATTAGAATAATTATAATCGAATAATAGAAAATATGGAAAGTAACAACAAGGCAACAAATGAGATTCAGGTAGAGTTGTCAGAAGAGATGGCTCAGGGAACATATGCCAATCTGGCAATCATATCACATTCATCATCAGAGTTTATTTTGGATTTTATCCGGGTCGTGCCGGGTGCGCCGAAAGCGCAGGTGAAAAGCCGTGTTATCCTTACTCCGGATAATGCCAAGCGTTTGCTGTTTGCTTTGCAGGATAATCTGGCAAAGTTTGAAGAGCAGGCTAACGGTAAAACGGCTAAGTTCGAAGATTTTATACCTCCTATCGGAGGCGTGAAAGGTGAAGCCTGATCTCGCAGGTTAGATACAAAAAAGGGTCGCTCTTGCAAGAGCGACCCTTTTTTGTTGTAAGTGTGTGTGATTATTCGAGTCTCTTGTTAATAACGATATGACCGATATAACCCAGGATAATGATTCCTAAACCGGTAAGAAGAATCGTATTAGACAATCCTCCACTAATAGCCGGTACTGCTAAAATGATAACACCGATAAGGAGTACGATTACCCCCAGATATTTCAATAATTCGTTCATGGTGATAGATATTTTATGTATTATTTTTTTTCTACCGCAAATAAAGTAATAATAACCCGATTGCAAAAATATTTTGAGACAAAAATAATGAAACCATTGAATTTAGCCTTTATATTTGCATAATAATGCAGTTATATATGGTTAGAATACTTTACATACTTTATTTGTGGCTGTTTATGGTGCCGGTATTTGTTGTGCTTACCATACTTACAGCTGTAACGGTGATTGTTGGTTGTCTGCTGGGTGGCGAACGGATATTTGCCTATTACCCCGGAATGATCTGGTCGTGGCTGACATGCCACCTGGCGCTTTGTCCGGTGACGGTTAAAGGGCGCGAGAATATAGACCGGAAAAAATCTTACGTATTTGTTTCCAATCATCAGGGAGCGTTCGATATCTTTCTGATATATGGCTTTCTGGGGGTTCCTATCAAGTGGGTGATGAAAGCCGGGATTGCCAAGATACCGTTTGTCGGGGCTGCTTGCCGGGCCGCCGGCTTTATTTTTGTAGACAATTCTACGCGTAAAGCTGCTGCCCGTAGTGTGCAGGAGGCGGAACGTTGTCTGAAGAATGGTGCCTCCGTGATCGTCTTCCCCGAAGGCTCGCGTACCTACGACGGCAAGATGGCCCGCTTTAAGAAAGGTGCGTACCAAATGGCTGTCGACCAACATTTACCTATTGTACCCATCACGTTGAACGGCCCTTTTGATGTCCTGCCGATCGGTTCGTTAAATGTTCACCGGCATAAAATGGAGATGATTATTCATCCGCCTATTCCGACGGAAGGAATAGACACCTCCCATAAAGGGCTGCAACAAATGGTTGATCAAACGCAAGAGATTATCGCATCCGGTCTGTGGGAACAGTATAAATGATTTATTTCCAGGATTTAAGTATGCCGCGTTTGCAGACACTCAGGCTGAAACCGGCATTGTCTCCATATAGGGAGCCCGTATCTCCGGCAATCGCCCCGGTGAATTCCCAGCCCTGCAAACGAGGATGACGGTATTTAATCTCTACCAGTCCCGAATTGCTGCGTTTATTATCCCGGAACGGATTGTAAGGCGTTCCCCAGCTGTTCATAAGTGTGTATTTGAAACGGTAAGACACCATCGGTGATAGATCACCTTCAAAAGCCAGATGCCAGGCACGGACGCGCGTATTTTTGAAATCGACATCCCCGTTCGTATTGTATTCAGGAGCCGTCAAAAGGGGAGAACCCAATCCGCGTCCGAAATAGGAAGCGCCTGTTTTATATTCCCCGTTGTTATAGTAGTCGTCTCCGCCGCCGCCCGGACCTTTATATTTGTCATGGTCGAATATGATGAAATGAAACGGTCCACTCTGGTTACGGGTGACTAAGTATTCCGTTACAACCTTCCGCAGCCAAGGAAAACGTGGCAGATCCAACTGTGCGCCCCACAACCCGTCTGTTCCGTTTCCAAATATCATCCCCGATTTATCTTCGAAATAATGCTGGTGGTAAGCTGCCAGTTTCCAGTTCGGCATCGTATATTCCAGTTTGAAATCATACGAACCGTAATGATTCCCCAGAACATTGATCTGATCAGAGATTGTAGCATCACCTCCACCTTCGCTGCCACAAACGACCCGGATAAAGTCTTTCAGGGAATGAGGTTGCACGCCTATCTTCGGATCACTGGAAGTTCCTCCCCACTGTGCCCAGTGCTGTACGCCGACGATACCGGAAAGAGGAAAGTTGTTTTGTGTATCCTGGATACGGATATAAAAAGATTTATGATGCCAGAGTACATTCTTTACATAAGTCTGCTTGCCATTCGCAAAATCCTCCAGATATCCGGTATCAAAAGATCTGCCTACTGCAAAATCACCTTTTACCTGCATCCAGCCCTTTGTCAGCGGGACAACCGTAAATTCCGGCATACTCAGGTTTATTTCCGGAATAGGACGTGCATTCGGAGAAAGCACCATATCGCCGGAGCTAAGAGAATGGTCCCAGAGAGAGTGCCGGTTCTCTTTACTGCCGACGCTCAATAGTAAACTCCGGTATCCCAACTCGGCATAAACCTGTTGGATAAATACATTATGATAGCGGGGGATTGCGGCTACAAGATCCAACCCTGCGCTCCACCGGAACCCTTTTCCTAAATGCTGCTGATGGAACACACCGGCATTCAGGTAACCGTTGTTGGCATCCAAGGGAACTATCCCGTAGCGGTTGCTCACCATCCAGAATGGGGTTGTCGAACCACTGCTTACCGAACCGAACGCCTCGGCTTTATAGGAAGTCGCATCTTCCGTTTCCTCCGTTTGCGCAAAAATATTTGCTGAATATAGAAGGGTGATAACTATAATGATTGTCTGTAAGGCTTTCATTCTAAATTAGTTTTTTGACGGACAAAGGTAAGGATAAAAACTCAGCCAGTCAAACACCGTGCGATATACATGGTCGCGCGAAGCCTTTTCGGAAAGTATCAGGTCATGGATACCGTTTTGGATCGTATCGCGTGTGACATAATTGCCCAGCTTTTGCCCGTATTTCTGAATATCGTGTACGTCCAGAACGATGTCGGACGAGAGGTATTCGTTGTTCCATTCCTTTGTTGCCGGGAATGATTTGTTTGACGACATTACCAGTACCGGACAATCCAGGTCAATCCCTTTTTGGACTGTCTTCTGCGCTTCCTGTATTGCGTTTATCCATCCCGCCTTTTTCGGATGTCCGTTTATCATTTTCCAATCCGTATTATATTCCCATTCCCCTTTATACTGTTTCAGCAAGCTGTGCGCATACGAAGCATCCCCGTATCCCTGCACGGTCAGGTTTGGAAATAGTTTCCCTATACAGGAAACTACCGGGAGCACAATCTTTTCCATCATCCAGCCGAAGTTCCAGTCCAGAAACGGACTGTTCAGTATCAGGCCGTCGACCACCTGTTGCCCCTTCTTGCTGTTCAGGTAATAAGGTGTGATCAATCCTCCCGTAGAATGTGCCATCAGCAGTATCTTGTTGTTGCCTTCTTCCCGGATAATCGCCAGGGCCGTATCGAGATCTGCAAAATACTCTTTCAGGCTTTTGCAGAAAAAAGGATCTTGGTTGGGCAGAATCGAGCGCCCGTATTTGCGGAGGTCCATAGCGTAGAAGTTGTAGCCATGTGCGTTCACGCTGTCGCCCAATTGCTTTTGGAAGAAATAATCATTGTAGCCGTGTATATAAAGAACTGCCTGTTTGGTGTCAGGCAATTGCGGCTTCTTGACAAGTGTGCAGACTACTTTCCCCTCATAGTCGTCCGGCATTTGGATGGTCCGTCGAAGGTAGTCGCCGCCTAATACGTCAGGAACATATTGGGCATAAAGGGCTGAGAAGAAGAGCAATGATAAGATTGTAAAATATAGTTTCCGTGTCATATCCGTTTGATTTCTTTACAATAACGTCTTTATCCGGGTGTTTGTTGCCTGTAAATGCAACAAAAATACAATCATCCTGACATATATCTTCAAATATTTGTTGTGACATTTATTTCTAATGATTAAATTGCGTCGCAAAATATAAAAGGGGTGGGGGCTCTGAACTTCTAAATGGGAAAAACACGAATTCTTATATATCTAATCTTTACACAAATTCTTGTCGTAAGTGTGATTGTAGCAAATCCGACGGATAGTTTGCGGCAGCAGTTAGCAGGCTTACCGGATAGTTGTAGATTAATAAAACTAAACGAGTTGCTTTATCAAAATACTCGGAATAGTGTATATAAGATATACGCAGACCTGCTCTTGGAAGAAGCCCGGAAGCAAAAGAATGATTTTTACAAAGGGAATGCCTTGTTATCACTGATGCGCTATTATTACGCCAAAAATCCGGATAGTTTACGCTTTTACCTGAAAGAAGCCGAACCTCTTTATATCGCCGATAAACGAATAGAAGATTTATGCCGGGCGAAAGGATGGAATATTTATGCTCTGATAAATGCAGGAACCTATGAACAGGTCATCGGAGAGGTCGAAAGCCTGAAGAATTTGGCTACACGTTTTAATTATCCCGATGGCGTCGATATGGCGAACCAGGCTTTGGCAAACTTCTATTTCAGTATCGGTTTAAATGACGAAGGTATCAAACAGTGTCGTGAAGTTCTGCAGGGAATGGAAAAACGGGGAGTATCCCGCATTCGCCGTTTTTATCTGTTGCAGTTATTGTTGAGTAAAGATTTGAAGCAAGAATATTTGACTAAGCTGGATACTTGCATAAAGAACTGTGAAAAGGAAGGACTTTCCCAATTGGATGCAGAGCATTCGTTATTTTTCCTGAAATATAGTTTTCATCTCTATTCCGCCCAGTTTTATATTAATCAGAAAGATGCCATAGATGCCTATTCCCACCTGCAAAAGCTGAACGAGTTAAAAAGCCGGTATAATATGAATACGGAGCAGCTTCTTGTCTTGAACTTATGGATGACTTATTACAGTCTGGTGGAAAATTATGATAAAGCCCTTGCCGTCATAGATGAGTTGGAACGGGAGCTCTTGGCTAAGAAACGTTATAACGACTGGGTTGAGGTGGAAGAGAATAGGGCGGATATTTATTATAAAAAAGGGAATGGCTTGGAATCGGCTAAGATCTACAGAGATCTGAAAACAGTGCGCGATTCGCTTGTGCGTGCCCAATATTATGACGATCTGGCTAAGTTAAGGACGCAATGGGATGTTGACAAGCTGGAATTGCAAAGTAAGAATTTGGAATTGGAGGCAGAGAAATCCCATGCCAGGGCATTGGCCTACGGTGGCGGAGTGATCGTTTTGCTCTTGATTTGCGCTGCATTAGGCTTGCTGGCTTATTCCCGCCACCGTTACGGTGCCCGTCTGAAAGTAGCAAAAGAGAAAGCTGAAGAAGCCGATCATCTGAAGTCCGCCTTTCTTGCCAATATGAACCATGAGATCCGGACGCCGTTGAATGCGATAGTTGGTTTTTCGCAGGTTATTGCCGAGGAAGAAGATATAGAGAGTCGCCGGGAGTTTGCCCGGATTATCCAGAAAAACAACGAGCTGCTGCAACGGCTGATAGAAGATGTGCTGGATATCTCGAAAATAGAATCGAACACGCTTGAGTTTGCTTTGAGCGATCAGGATTTACCGGCACTGATGAAAGATATTTACAGCACGATCTTATTGCGGATGCCTGAAAACGTTGCGTTGCTGTTGGACGACTGTCCCGACTTTACACTCCATACGGACCGTAGCCGCCTGACACAAGTGCTCACGAACCTGCTGACGAACGCCATCAAACATACTAAGCAAGGCTCTATTCGTTTTGGCTATCGAGTGACAGCCACAGAGATCCGCTTTTATGTTGCAGATACCGGCGAAGGCATACCGGAAGAACAGTTGGAGCGCGTCTTCGACCGCTTTGTCAAGCTGACGGAATGGACGACCGGCGTCGGGTTGGGCTTAGCCATATCCAAGGCTTTGGTGACGAAACTCGGAGGGCGCATAGAAGTCTCTTCCAAGCAGGGAGCAGGTTCCACCTTCAGCGTTATTTTCCCTGTGTGATACGACAGTCTGTTCCTGTGTATTAAAATAAATACTATATTCGTGGCTTATATAAAGAATCATTTAGAAGAAAGCCATGAAGAAAGAACTATTCCGGATAAGCATCCTGTTGCTTACCTCCCTGTCTCTGCAAGCAAGCGACCTTAAATTGTGGTATAAACAACCGGCCAGCCACTGGGTGGAAGCGCTTCCCTTAGGCAACTCCCGCATGGGAGCAATGGTCTACGGAGGAACCGCGCGCGAAGAGCTCCAGTTGAACGAAGAAACCGTCTGGGGTGGCGGTCCGCATCGCAACGATAACCCCGAAGCACTGAAATCCTTGGAGAAAGTGCGCGCCCTGATCTTCGAAGATAAGAATGCGGACGCGCAGCAACTCATACAGCAAACATTCTACAGCGGCAAGAACGGCATGCCCTATCAGACAATCGGCAGCCTGATCATCAGCAGCCCGGGGCATGAACGCGCCACGGACTATTACCGCGAGTTGGATCTGGAACGCGCCGTGGCGACCACCCGCTACAAAGTCGACGGCGTGAACTTCCGGCGCGAACTCTTCGCCTCTTTCCCCGACCAGGTCATCATCGTCCGTCTGACGGCAGACCGCCCCGGACAGTTGAACTTTACCGTCGGCTATGAATCGCCCTTAGACAGCCGGGTCATCCGCAGAGGCAATAAGCTCGTCCTGACCGGAAACGGCACGGATCATGAAGGCGTGAAAGGCGTAATACGCATGGAGACGCAAACGCAAGCCCGTGTGGAAGGAGGCAAAATGAAGGTAGACGACCGGCAGATCACAGTCGAAGGAGCAACAACCGCTACTTTATATATATCAGCCGCCACAAACTTCGTAAACTACCTCGATGTGAAAGGCAACGAGACCAGAAAGGCTTCCTCTTTTCTGACCGCCGCCTTGAGCCGTTCTTACGACGAGGCCTTGCAAAGCCACATCAAGTATTATAAGGAACAGTTCGACCGCGTCGCGCTCGACCTCGGGACGACGGAGGCCGAAACGCTCGAAACAACCTCTCGCATCGCCCGCTTTAACGAAGGCCGTGACGTCTCTCTGGCCGCGCTGATGTTCCAGTACGGGCGCTATCTTCTGATCTCGTCGTCGCAACCCGGCGGTCAGCCCGCCAACCTGCAAGGCATCTGGAATCGTGAACTGCTGGCTCCCTGGGACGGGAAATACACGATCAATATCAATACGGAGATGAATTACTGGCCCGCCGAGGTCACAAACCTGAGCGAGACGCATCAGCCCCTGTTCGAGATGGTGAAAGAACTGTCGGCGAGCGGGCAGGAAACCGCACGCACGATGTACGGTGCCAAAGGCTGGGTGGCACATCATAATACAGACCTCTGGCGCGTGACCGGCCCGGTCGATAACGCCTTCTACGGCACCTGGCCGAACGGCGGAGCCTGGTTGACGACTCACCTGTGGCAACATTATCTGTATACCGGCGACAAAAAGTTCCTGGCGGAAGCCTGGCCGGCATTGAAAGGCGCGGCGGATTTCTTCCTCTCTTTCCTGGTCCGTCATCCCAAATACGGTTGGATGGTAAGCGCTCCATCGATGTCTCCCGAGCACGGTCCGGGAGGAGAAGATGATCAAAACGCCTCGACAATCGTTGCCGGATCGACGATGGATAACCAGATCGTCTTTGATGTCCTGAGCAATGCGCTGGCAGCCGCTGAGATATTGGGCGGCGCGGCGGACTATCAGGATTCCCTGAAATCGATGCTCGGACGCCTGGCCCCGATGCAGGTAGGCCGTTATAACCAGTTGCAGGAATGGCTCGAAGATGTGGACAACCCGAAAGACCGGCATCGCCACATCTCACATGTGTACGGCCTGTTCCCCAGCAACCAGATTTCTCCCTATACGCATCCATTCCTTTTCCAGGCGGCCAAGAACACCCTGTTGCAACGTGGCGACGAGGCGACAGGCTGGTCTATCGGCTGGAAGATAAACCTCTGGGCGCGTTTGCAGGACGGCAACCATGCCTACCGTATGATCTGCAACCTCCTGAAACTGTTGCCCAATGACGGGGTGAGGGCCGACAATCCCGAAGGCCGCACGTATCCGAACCTCTTCGACGCACATCCGCCTTTCCAGATCGACGGAAACTTCGGATATACGGCCGGAGTCGCCGAGATGCTGTTGCAAAGCCACGACGGAGCGGTGCATCTGCTTCCCGCTTTGCCCGACGCCTGGCCTGAGGGCAGTGTTCGCGGACTGGTTGCCCGCGGCGGTTTTGTGGTCGATATGGAATGGGACGGCGTGCAGCTACACAAGGCGAAAATCCTTTCCCGTCAGGGTGGGAACCTGCGCCTGCGTTCCTACGTCCCGCTCCACGGCGCCGGTTTGCGGGAAGCGAAGGGAGAGAATCCGAACCCCTTCTATCCGGTAGCCTCGGTCAAGACACCCTTGATTTCCAGTGAGATCAACCCGCAATACCCGCTCCTGTCGAAGGTCTACGAGTACGATGTGGAGACCGAGCCGGGACAAACGTACGTCGTAGAGCGTGGCTTATAACAAAAACATCCCTATGAATTAGCCCGAAGTACGCAATCCTTTAGCTCTTTCATCGTATCTTATTAGTTGTCCGCCGGGCGGTGAACGATCGTCCGCTTGCCGGTGAACGATCGTCCGGCGGCCAGCGAACGATCGTTCGCCGCCCGGCG
>OGZX01002392.1_pt1 | contig 15213 bp, 7 predicted proteins | sample 1576881 | NCBI WGS metagenome assembly OGZX01 (sample SAMEA3541542, study PRJEB24748) | human gut metagenome | biome: human gut; feature: human-associated habitat; material: faeces | place: China | collected 2012
AAACCAATAGTCGGTCATAAACAGGTTGCGGGCGAACTTTTCATAATCGAAATAGCTTAAAGCGAACTCCGGCAAGTCGTAGCACTGTTCGATAATCTCATAAGCGTAATCCTCCTCGTCCTTGTAATTACCTTGGTAATCGTCGCGGAACGAATCGATCAGCCCGTTTATATCTTCCGTATCCATATCACGGTTGCCGTCGTTCAGCCATACATAAAAGGCTTCCCGCTCGTTTTCGTCCAATTCCGAGACGGCCTTGATCACTTCAAAGAGGTTATCCGATAACCAGCTTTCCCCGATAAGGGAGGACGGTATGTTTTCCCAATCCTGGAACATAAACTCGGCGTCCGGCTCATCGCCGTGTAACTCATGGCAAGCCTCATAAAATTCTTCCTTATCGGAATAATCCGATAGGTCCAGCCACTTTCCATAAATGGAACCGTTGTTATACTTGGCATAAGTGCCTACATAAATCCTTGCTTCTGATAAATTCTCCATAACCTTAATTTTTAGTACCGACCCTTGGGCCGGTTGTTTTTTACGGGCCCTCTTCCGGTGCAGTGGTTAGGGACTGTCAAGTTTTCACCGAACAAATACGCCATGTCCCGAAGGGATGTCGGAAGATTTTTCGGGTGAACCTCCGGCCGAAGGAACTTTACTGCCCGTTAAGACCACGTAAGCACTTTTGCCCGCGGAAATAACAACCCTTGCCGGGAGGAAGGCGGATAAGGTTATGGACTGGCAGAAAGCGGGAAGAACGGCACTTATGTCTTGTTACAGGTTTCCGGGAAGTGGCTGGACCTTTCCATAAATACCGATGGAAGTAATAAGAAGGCTTGCCTTTCGGCGGCAAAGAGGCCGGGGCATGGAATATCCGGGATTGCCCTGCCGTCCTATAAAGGGGAAAGCGCACGGGATAACCTTCAAGGAAATTATAGCCGGGAACGGGACGAAAACGTATTCTGCCTTTCAAGGGCTTATAAAGGCAGCCTATGGGGACGGAAGAAAAGATATGACGGGTATATGGCGTCAAGACGATTGCCGGAATGGATATAAAGGACGGCTGTTACGGTTTCATACGAACATTGATACCCGGCATAAGCCGTTCTATATGCGGAACTTTATGAAAAATCGCCCTGACCGTGGTAAGTGATAAGATATGGAGGATTCCGACGTATGGTGTCGTCCCGGAGCACCGATCCGGAAAAGAGGTAACGACACTCTTCTTTCGGATGAATCCCCGCAAGGCTTGTCCGTGAAACGGGCAAATAAAAAAGGCGTCCGAAGCATAGCCCCGGACGCCACCACTAAAAAAATCAGTGAAGTTAAAGCAAACATCCCTATCAGCAATAACCGCAAAGATTCTTTCGGTGGCAAAGATAATGATTTACTTGGATTTACGTTTGCTTCCGGGCTTCCCTTTCTTCTGCTCGAAATCGAACACGGTCTTATAATCGGCATCGAAAGCAATGGCGGCATCGAAAGGCTTACCGGTCTTGCCGCTAATGAGCCCTTTAATGATCCCGGTCTTGCCGTTTGTCAGTAAGGATATAAGCTGCGTATCGGATAACTCCTTTTTCGCGATGGTGCGCCATACGGTAAGCCCGCAGGCCTCGTTCTGACATTTGGCCACCTTATTAAAGATAACCACGTTGCCGCTCTTACATTTCGGGCAGGGGCATGACTGCCGGTTATCCTGCCGTGCGAAAGCCATATCCAGCAATTCGGCAGTGATTTGTGAGGCGTACACCTCTATCAAGCGATGGAACGCTCCGGCATCCATATCTCCCGTGCCGATCTTCGCCAGTGCCGCTTCCCATTGCCCGGTCATGGCGACATCGGCAATCTTCTTGTCGCGTACAGCCAGATAAACGGTCAACCCTTTGTTGGTAGGTACAAGCGTTTTTTTCTCCCGCACGATGTATTCCCGCGAAAAGAGTGTCTCGATAATGGCGGCACGGGTGGCCGGTGTCCCGATCCCTGCGTCTTTCATGGCCTCGCGTTCTTCCTCATTCTCTATTTCCCTGCCCGCGCTCTCCATCGCCGAGAGCAGCGTGGCTTCGGTGTGCAGGGGCTTGGGCTTGGTCTGTCTCTCCTGCACTTCGACATCACGGACGGCCGGCTTATCGCCTTCCGTCAGATCGGGCAGTACGGTTAAATCCTCGTCCGTTGTTTCTTCCCGGTCGGCTCCGAAAACTTTACGCCAACCGGGATGTAACATGATACTGCCCTTTGCGACAAAGTGTACGCCGCCGACTTCCAGCGTTACGGCGGTGTTCTCTTTGACGCAACCCTCTCCGAAGGCTTCCAGCATACGGCCCGCTATCATATCGTAAACAAGCTGCTGATCTTCGGATAATCCCCTCGCGGGATCTTCCGTAATAATCAGCGCGTGATGGTCTGTCACTTTCGCGTCGTTTACCGGACGTGTCCCCGGCCGGGTATCGGGCCGGGCGTCGATATAGCCGCCGAATTTGGGATGCGCCCGCAGGGTTGCGATCAAGTGCGGTATTTCCTCCATGACATCGGCGGATATATATCGGGAGCCGGTACGTGGATAGGAAATGAACTTGCTTTCGTATAATCCCTGCGCTATGGTCAGTGTCTTGTCGGCGGAAAAGCCGTGCCGCTTGTTAGCGTCCTTTTGCAGGGTTGTAAGGTCGTATAAGAGCGGCGGCTCCTGCCGGACTTCCTTCTCGACGACGGATGTAACGGTCAGTTCCCCGGCAGCTTTCACGATGGCGGCCGTCTGATCGGCGACGCCGCGGCTGTCATATTTATCCGCTGAAAGAACGGCAAACGCCGTCGTGCCTTTCCCGGTATGCACCTTTAGCCTGAAATAGGTTTGCGGGATAAAGTCCTTGTTCTCCAGGTAACGCGAGCAGATCATGGCCAACGTGGGTGTTTGTACCCTGCCCAGTGACCACGCGCCGCTTCCGGCGGAAATGGAGAGGGCTTGCGAAGCGTTGAGGCCCACGATCCAATCCGCCTGGCTGCGTGCGCGGGCGGAGAGATACAGGTTATCGTAATCGCTTCCCGGGCGAAGGGCCTGCATCCCCTCACGGATGGTCCGGTCGGTGAGCGAGCTTATCCATAAGCGGCGGAAGGAAGTATGGCATTCCACATAATTATATATGAAGCGGAATATCAACTCACCCTCGCGACCCGCGTCGGTGGCGACTATAATTTCATCGGCTCGGTCAAACAACCCCTTTATAATCTTTAGCTGTTTGAGTGCGCCGGAATCGGCCTTATACTCTTTACCCTCCCGTACCTGCCGGGGGACAAGGGTAAATTCCTTCGGGAGTATCGGCAGGTTTTCCCGTCTGAAACCCGTAAAGCCGTAGGCTTCGGGCATGGCGAGTCCGACCAGGTGCCCGAATGCCCAAGTTACGGCGTATCCGCTACCTTCCATATATCCGTCCTTTTTGACGGTCGCGCCCACAATGGCGGCTATGCTTCGCGCCACGCTGGGCTTTTCTGCTATTATAACTTTCATTCTCTGATTTTTTTAGTGGTTATTAATCGGGATTACATTTTGCGTCCCTTGCCCGTGCTTTTCTTGGGGGCTGCCGGAAATTGCTTCTGCTCTTGCTCTTTTTTCTTCTCGTCTTGTCGGGCAGTGGGATTAGTCTGCCCGGACTTCAACGGCTCGCCTTTACTTTGGGCGTGCTTGGTGGCTTCGTTGGTCTTGCCCTCGTTGTTCACGGCCACTTGCGTTTTGTGGCTGTCCGCGGGTGTGACCTTGCGTCCCGCCCGTAATTCGTCGGGATGTTTCGAGGTATGGCGTACATGCCCCCTTTCCGGGTCGGGCCATACCCAGGCGTTGTATTTCTGCCCTTTCCAGTCGGCTGTCTCGATCTGTTGCGCCCCCTCTTTCTGTTTGGGTGGGGCTTGTTGCATACCTTCCACCCATACCGGTATGCCTTTACAAACTTTTTGGAACTGTTCGCGGGTCAGTTCCACGCCGCCCTGAACAGGGCGAATCCAAATATCCCCGATTTTACGGGCTTTCAGCGGGCCATTCTCTTTGGCTTGTTCCCGTCTGGCCTGCCGTTCCTGTTGATACTGCTGTATCTGTTCTGGCGTAAAGCGGAAATCTATGTTACGGTTGGCGGCGTTGAATTGCCCTATACGGTCTATCTTGGACGGCTCCTCGCCCGGTTTTACCCGTTTGTCCATGCCCTTTATCAATATGCTTCCGCCCTGTTCAAATGTGGTTATCTGTTCCTGGGAGAGTACGGCATTTTTTATGATCGGGCCGATCTTAATCTCGGAAGTAGGTACGGACTCGAAGCGGTTGGTCAGCTTGTCGAGTGAGATAAGCGAGGGGATTTTCTCGCCTCCGGGTATGGGTTCCAAATCGAATACCCGTCCGCCGTTACCCGTCTGTTTGAACTGCTCTATATCCTCCGGCGTGAATTTTACCCCCATATAGGGACTCTCGAAATCGGGCTGTTCCTGAAAGGGATGTGTTTGGATCTTGATGGAGCCGTCGGGTTGTTCCTGCAAGGAAAGCCGGGCTTTGACCGTTATTTCCTGTCCGTCAATCTCAGCCTTAATATCCACCAGGCCGGGGGATTTATGCCCGTATGCCATAGCTTTGAGCGTGTCCTGTAACTGATCGCCCGAAAGCCCCAGCTTTTCGGCATCCTTCCAATCGACTTTATTCAGGTCGAGCGGTTGGTACTTTCCCGGGGACTGTTCCTGCATCTGTCCGTCGGGTTTTACCTTGTAGGGTACAAGCACCTTGTCGTCGGGATTCATCTTGATGATCTTGTCCAGGAAAGCCGCAATCTTATCGACCGCGCTTTCGGCAGCGGCATAAAGCCCCGTGTGTGATGGTTGTCGGTATTGCCCGGAAAATTTCTGCATAAAATTCTCTATCAGGTTTCCGCTGGGATTGACCTGAAAGAATTTGTCCGCGTTCTCTTTAGTGGGATCGACGGTGTTCAATTTACCGTCTTTCTCCATTCCGCTGACGGCTTTCAGCTTGCCGTCCTCGCCTTTGGTCAGCAAGACTTTAGGCTCTTCGTTTTTAATGTTCTCGTTCATGATTAAAATGTTTTTTAATTCTGCATTACTATTAATACGGAACGAAGATATAGCTTAGTAATGAATTGATTGCAAGGATTTTGGAGGGTGGCAGCTTGTGGCTGGGAGTGGCTGAGGAGTTTTTAATTTGAGTTGTTTCTCTTTTGTTTTTTATTATTAGTACAAGAAAAGAGCAATGACTTACGATACAAACAACTAGGTAAAGAATTACGATATTGCGAAAATACTAATAGGAACGGAAATTTAAAGAGATATTAAGTAATTGAGAGGTTATGAATGTATATTATAGCTATCTTTATCTTATTTCTTTTTAATTTTTGTTATTTGCGAGAAAGGTAAACCTTGGAATTCACAATTCGTTTGAGCGATTTTAACTACCTTTGCTCCAAGAATTTTTATATAGGAAAACTAAAATGTATAAATCGAAAATAACTCTATCTCAATTAGAATCGTTTCTATTGAAGGCCTGTGACATATTAAGAGGAAAGATGGAAGCATCTGAATATAAGGAATATATATTTGGAATGCTTTTTTTAAAGAGACTTTCAGATGTTTTTAATGAGAATAGAAAGAATATAAAATCTAAATTCTCGTTTCTTCCTGTAGCTCAACTTGAAGAGTTGCTTGAAGACAAAACCATATATGGAGATACATTTTTTGTTCCTAAAGGGGCACGCTGGTATGATAGCTGGGTTGATGACGAGGGCGTTTTTCGCCCTGCGTTACAGGATATAAAAAAGAATGTTGGTTCCGAATTGAACAAAGCACTTAAAAAAATAGAAAAAGAAAACTCCTCATTAGGAGGAGTACTTGAAAATATCAACTTTACAGCAACAAAGGGAAAAACAAGTGTTCCTGATCAAAAATGGATTGATTTGATCAATCATTTCAATTCAATGCCTGCATTACTAAATGAAAATTTTGAATTTCCTGATCTCTTAGGGGCTGCCTACGAATACCTGATAAAATTTTTTGCTGATAGTGCAGGTAAAAAAGGAGGTCAGTTTTATACCCCTAACCAAGTTGTAAGACTTTTGGTACAACTTATAGATCCAAAGCCGAGGATGTCGGTATATGATCCTACGGCGGGGTCCGGTGGTATGCTGATTCAATCATACCAATATGTGGAAGAACAAGGGGTCGCTTTGCATGAAATGCCAAGACTTTTTGGGCAAGAGAATGATGGGACAACTTGGGTTATGTGTAAAATGAATATGATATTACACAATATTCCACAAGCTATGATAGAGAATGGTGATACTATAGAATACCCCATTCTTCGAGAACCAGGAAGAAGTACATGGATGAAATTCGATAGGGTCATTGCTAATCCTCCATTTTCGCAAAATTATAATTTAGCTAGTACAAAAGATAAGAGACGTTTTGCTTTTGGATTTGCTCCTGAAACAGGGAAAAAAGGTGATTATATGTTTTTGCAACATATGATTGCTAGTTTAAAGCCTAAAGGCTTGTTAGCAACAGTTATGCCTCATGGTATTTTATTTCGTGGAGGTGTGGAAAAAAGTATACGTGAAGGAATTATTCGAGCGAATTTGATAGAAGCAATCATTGGATTACCTCAAAGTTTATTTTATGGAACAAGTATTCCTGCCTGTGTTGTTATTATAAACAGGAATAAGTCTGCAGAGATGAAAGACAAAATTCTTTTCATCAATGCTGATGCTGAATTCGGATCAGGAAAAGTGCAAAACTATCTGCGTCCTGAAGATATTGAGAAAATTACCTATGTTTATCGGAAAAAAGACATAAAAGATCCTAGGTACTCATGCATTGTAGATATTAAAGATCTAGTAGATTATGACTTGAATATCAGACGATATGTAGATAATACTCAACCTCCTGAACCTCATGATGTTCGAGCTCATCTTAAAGGAGGAATTCCTATAAAAGAAATAGAAGCACTGTTATCTCAATGTTATAAATTGGGATTTGATCCATATCCTATGTTTGTGGGAAAAGATACTGATTACAAAATATTTGCAAAGGTGATTACAGAAAAGCAAGATATTAAGTACTTTGTTGAAAATAGCGATCAAGTTTTAGCTCAAATAAACCGGATAAATGAAGATTTATCAGAATGGTGGAAGATTGCTCAAATTGATTTTTCAAAAATAGCATCTCATGAACTTAAAATATTTGAAGTTAGAGCGAAATTATTAGATTCAATAAAAAGACACTTACTGCCTTGTGGTACATTGGATGAATATCAATGTGCAGGAGTTTTTGTGAATTGGTGGACTAAAATTCGCTATGATTTACGTACTATTCACACCAATGGATGGTATGCTGTGTTAATTCCTGACGAAATGATAGAAGAAAAATATTTTGTTCTTGAACGGAAAGAGATAGATGCTATTCTCCAACAAATAAACGAAAAAGAAGCTGAATTATCCGAGATTATAGAGTCTGTTGAGTACGAATCGGATAGCGAAGAGAGTGAAAATACTGAAAATGAAGAGTCATCACAAACAGCTTCCGAGATAAAAAAATATCTTGGAGAGCAAGTCAAGGAGTTGAAGAAAAGTAAAAAAATGGTCGATGAATGTATGAAATTTGAAGACCAACTAAGAGAAATAAAAAAAATAGAGGATAGTATAAAAGATTTGCGAAAACAATCCAATGAATTGGAATATCTCTTAAAGATGAAAATAGAGTTGAAAAGATTTGGTATAGATTCGAGTAAAGAGTTCTATATGAATCAAAAGATTGCTATCCTTCAGGATAAGGAAAATCTAGATAAACAAGTTGTACCTACAGTTAAAAAAGAATTGACGGCTTACAATAAACGTAAAAAGGCTATTAATAATCAATTATTAGAAGTGGATAGACGTATAAACTCACTAAAATCAATGCTAAAAGAAATTGGAGGCATGATGAGCGAAGCTGAATGCAAGGAGTTAATTCTTGAAAAACATCGTAGATTAGTTACGTCTGAATTACAGCGTTATTTAGATGCAGAAAAGAGAGAAATAATAAGATGTTTTGGTAACTTGTGGGATAAATATGCCGTGTCTCTTGCTTCTATAGATAAAGACCGGAATGATACCCTTTTGTCTTTAAATGAGTATTTGAAAGAACTCAACTATTGTTAATTACGTATCAATGAAAAGTCGAATTGAAGATAAAAATAGTTTAGTGCCTAAAGGATGGTATATTGATGTTCTTAAAAATACATTGAAAATACCCATAACAGATGGCCCTCATATATCACCAGTCTTCTACGAAAGTGGGATTCCTTTTGTTTCTGCCGAAGCAATTAAAAAAGGAAATATTGATTTTGAGAAGATCCGAGGCTATATTTCAGAAAATGATTATATATTATTTTCGCAAAAATATAAGCCTGAAATGAATGATATTTATATAGTAAAATCAGGAGCTTCAACAGGGAACTCTGCAATTGTAAAAACTAATAGAATATTTACAATTTGGTCTCCTCTTGCAGCAATAAGAGCCAATGAAGCTAAAATCATACCATATTTTTTATTTTGCCTTGTTAATTCTTATTTTTTTAGGAGACAGATAGAAAGTAATTGGTCTTATGGAACTCAACAAAATATTGGAATGGGAGTATTATCTAATCTTAATATTTGCATTCCAAAAGACACTAAGGAGCAGCAGAAAATAGCCTCTATTTTCACTTTATTAGATAACATTATAGAGCAAACAGAGCAAATTATTCGAAAACAACAAAATATAAAATCAGGATTATTACACGATTTACTTACGTATGGGATAGATGAGCAGGGTAATATCCGTTCACCTCAAACACATAAGTTTGTAGAAAAGCAAGGGTATTTTATTTCTGAGAAATGGGAGGTGGATTCAATCGAAAATTTATTCTATCTCTATTCAGGAGCTACTCCTTCTACAACTGTAGAGGAATATTGGAATGGTGAAATAGTATGGATTACTCCAAATGATTTAAATAAGATAAAACATATTTATATTAATAACAGCGAGAGAAAAATAACCTCCGAAGGCCTAAATAGTTGCTCTGCAACAATTATACCAAAAAATGCAATAGTCATGTCGTCAAGAGCACCGATTGGATATTTGGCGATTTCAACTATTCCATTTGCAACCAATCAAGGTTGTAAATCTTTTTGCGTGAAAAATGAAATGAGAGATATACCTGAATTCTTCTATTTTTCTCTTCAATTTATTATGGATAAAATAAAATCATTGGGAACAGGAACTACTTTTCAAGAAGTATCAAAAACAGATCTGAATTCTGTAATGTTAGCTTATCCTTCATCTAAAGAAGAGCAAAAGAAGATTTCTGCTCTCATTTTGAAGCAAGACAAAATAATTAAAGAAGAAGATTTGAAACTAGAAAAGCTTAAGAATATTAAGAAGGGATTAATGGAAGATTTGCTGACAGGCAAAAAAAGAGTCAAATTTTAATACCAACAAGAAATGAAGCGGAATCAAGAATATATAAGACTAAATGAAAAGAATACGGTTGAAGAACCATTTTTGCAGCAGTTAGCATCAATGAAACGCCTATGTGAAGATTCTTTATATTGGGATATTGCTCGTCTTGATAAATCTCAGCAACCAGAAGATACGGGACGTACGTCTTTCTCTGAAGTGGTGATGCAGGATCAATTATATGAATCTTTAAAAATAATAAATAAGGATATTACCGAATTGCAGCTGGAAAAAGCTATTTTTGAAATTACTGGTATACAAGGTAATGACCTTATTGGCGATAATCAAAAAATACTTGATTTGTTGCTTAAAGGGAAAGATATTCCAACTGAAGATGGCCGAGACAGTGTGAACATACGATATATTGATTTTGATATTCCTGAAAATAATTCATTTATAGCAGTATCTCAATTAAAGATCCAAATTCCTGGTTCAGATAGTTTTATTTATCCGGATATTGTATGTTTTGTAAATGGATTACCTTTAGTTGTTATTGAGTGCAAATCGCCAAAATTGCAAGAACCTATTGTTGAAGCAATAGAACAACTTATGCGATATGCAGAACAACGAGGTGATTATCAAGAAGGTAGTAAATATCTTTTTGCTTATAATCAATTTACAATAGCAACCTGTCGCAGTAAAGCGAAATTCGGTACTATTACAACTACTACGGAAAATCTGTTTTTTCGATGGACAGACCCTTATCCTGTAACCATTGACCAATTAATAAATTACACAAAAGACGAGCAGAGTGAATATTTTGTTGACGTAGAAGGCAAAAATGATGATGACGAAAGCTTGCGAACAGCACCTAATGATCAACAACGCTTAGTTCAGGGGATGTTGTATCCTATTAATTTGTTAAATATCATAAAATCATTCATAGTATTTACTACTACAAGTAAAGGAGAAACTATTAAAGTGGTAGGAAGATACCAACAATACAGAGCTGTTTATAAAGCAATTGAAAGAATAGAAACAGGAAAGAACAAAGAAGATAAAGGGGGGATTATTTGGCATACGCAAGGTAGCGGTAAGTCATTGACAATGGTTTTTCTTATGCGTGAGATTTGGAATAGACCCAAACTGATGGATTACAAGTTTGTGCTATTAACAGACCGAGAGCAACTTGATAAACAACTAATGGATAATGCAATAAAAACAGATTTTACTATTGCCCATCCCAATTCTATTGCTGATGTAAAAACATTGCTCAAGCAAGGTAACTGGGGAATCGCTTCAATCATGATACAAAAGTTTCAGATTCAAGAAGATGAAATTATTTTTCCAGAACTGAATACTAATGACAGAATTATAGTATTGACGGATGAAGCGCATCGTTCTCAATACAAAACCTTAAAAGCTAATTTTGATAAGGCTCTTCCTAATGCCATTAATATTGGGTTTACAGGCACTCCTATTGATAAGACGGAGCAAACTTTTGGATCATATATTGATATATATACTATGCGTCAAGCTATTGATGATGGGGTAATTCTTGAGATTATTTATGAAGGAAGAGCAATTAAAACGGAAATAAAAAATAAAAAAGAGGCAGATAAAGCTTTTTTTGATGTATTTAATGAAGTAGAAGCAGAAAATCTGGTAAAGGCATTTGGCTACGCTAGTAGAAGAGCTTACCTTGAGGCTCAGAATGTGGTTCAGGAAAAAGCGACAAATATGTTGGAGCATTATTTAAGTGAGGTTTTTCCGAATGGATTTAAAGCCCAGGTAGTCGCATCGACTAAAGAAGCTGCTCATCGGTATAAACAAGCTTTTGATAAGGGAATAAAGAAGGCTTATGAAATTTATTCAAAAGATAATAAGTATAACTTGAATTTGGAATGGTTGAGAAGTATGCGGGCAGAAGTAGTTATTTCAAAAGGTGAATCTAATGATCCTGACCATACACATCTTCAACAATATTATAATAAACAGCAGCAAGAAAATCATATAGCAAGTTTTTTAGTTGATTATGGAAAGGAAAAGGATGGAATTAAAGGAAATGTAGGAATTCTCATCGTTGTTCACATGCTAACTGTTGGTTTTGATGCTCCAATAGAGCAAGTGATGTATTTGGACAAGGTTGTAACAATGCACAATCTCTTACAAACCGTAACTCGTGTTAATCGTGTTGGAGATCCTGCTAAAGAAGTAGGATTTATTGTGGATTATGTAGGTGTTGGAGATCATCTCAAGGAAGCATTAGACAGTTATAAAGATCGTGAGCAAAAGGAACTCCTTTCATGCTTTAAAGATATTAACGAACTAACGAAAGAACTTTATTCTGCGAAAGACAATATTGAGAGAATATTCAAGGATAATAAAGTATTTGATCTTGAAGATATAGATGCTATATATAATCTTTTTTATGACGAGGATATTCGTTTTAAGTTTATTGAAGCATATAGAGCATATACCAGAGCGCTTAATAATATTTTCCCACGTAAAGAAGCGTTAGACTTTATGCCGGATTATTACATTTATTCAGAGATTAATATACAAGCAGGTTTACATATCAGAGACCAACGTATGAGTATGCGAGGAATTCCTGAAAAAATAAGAGCTATAACAGACCAATATCTTCAGGCTAAAAATATTGATACTAAAGTTGAACCTATATCAATCACCTGTGAGGAATTTGCAAAAGATGTCGAAACTAAGAAAAGTAGTAAGGTAAAAGCGGCTCAGATTGAGCATGCAATTAGACACTATATCAATATTCATTTCAATGAAGATCCGGAATTATTCAGTTCTTTTTCGGAAATGATGGAAAATATTCTCCAAGAATTTGCTAATCGTTGGGATATAATATATCTGAAAATGTCTGAATTGAGACAACGTATTATCAATCGCTATAAAGAATCCACCTATGGATTAGACCGAAGGTTTCAAATGCCCTATTTTAGAATCTTAAAAAACAATATATTCAGCAAAGAACATGAGTTATCTGAAGATGAAATAAGTAAATTAGTCGCTGTTACAAAAGAAATATGTGACAAAATTATATTAGAGAGTTCTGCTATTGGTTTTTGGAGAAATCCTTCTTCTCAAAGTGCTTTAAGAGGAGCTATTCTTGAGATTTTACTCTCAAAAGAACATAATTTATATGCCATTCCTAATGTATTTAGTAAAAGAAATGAAATAGTAAGTCGAATATTAGAAAAAGCAAGACCTCATTAAGATGTTTGAATATACAGTAATTCGGAGCAACAGGAAAACTCTTTCTATAATAATTGAAAGAGATAGGAGTGTTATAATCCGTTCTCCCCAAGAACTATCTGATAAGCAAATAGCAAAAGAGGTGGAAAAAAGAAAGCGACTTATCGAATCAAAAATTAATTCGAATCAAAAATACAAAAACGAATCACCTCCTAAAGAATTTGTTAATGGAGAGCAATTCCTTTTTCTAGGAAAATATTATTCATTAAAAGTAGAAGATTCGGACTATAGAAAAATTGATTTTGATAATGTCTTTTATGTTTCAGCAAGAAATAAAATGGTTGTCAAGCATCTTCTTTTTGAATGGTATCAGGGAAAAGCATTAGAATTGTTGGTACCAAGAATAAAATATTATGCTAAGAATATTGGGGTTAAATGTAAACATATACATATAACCAATGCGCAATATACATGGGGAACTTGTACCCCTGCTGGTAATTTGAATTTCAATTGGAGATTGATAAAAGCTCCCATTAGCGTAATTGATTACATTGTTGTACATGAACTGGCTCACCTTAAAATACCAAATCATAGTTCTGAATTTTGGAATATTGTGGCTGTCCAACTCCCAGATTATGAAGAAGCAAAAAATTGGCTAAAGGAATTCGGATATGTTTTAGAAGAAAATATATAATCCACAAAGCAGCTAGTTCAAAATCAAACTGTAAGTTGTGCTGCAATTAAGCGAGAACTAAAATGCTGTGTAAATAAATTTACGCGTGAAAACATGGGTATTATAAAATTTGAAAGAGGTAATATTATTTCTTTTTAGTAACATTAAAATAAGAATAAGGAGCCGCCGAAATTAAAGCGGCTCTTATTCTTTTTATTCCTCCTTCGGTAACAAGTGGCAAAGGTCGGGATCATCCTTTATTCGCTGTATCTCATCCTCGACTATTTGCCTGGTCTCGGTTCTGATTCGCTCGTAATTCTCCTGTATCTGTTCTTTCATCCTGTCCACGCCGTTCTCGTCGGTAAAGTCCGTGATAACGGGTATTTTCTTATAAGCCTTTTCCTCTGCGGCTACCCGTTCATTATCCACCACGATCTCGGCATGAAAAATCTTTTGCTCTATCCGTTCCGAAAAGCTGTCCGCCACCGCCCCGACGAACATACCCTGGGTCAGATTGGATATTTTCGACGGAGGTATGAGGCTGTCCATCTGCGTGGAAATGGAGGTCGATTTATCATTGTGGTTAATGGTCATGGACTGGCGTTTCTGCAATACCTTCCCGAAGCGGTCGGAGAGTGTTTTCGCCGTATCTCCTACAACCTGCCCCGAGAAGATGTTGCCTACGGTGTTCATCACGACGGCGGCCTCCTTGTCCCCGTAATCGCGCTTTAGCTGCGAAAAGTCCTGGAAACCGAGTAGCACGGCAACCTTGTTGCTTCGTGCGGTGGCAATCAAATTGTCCAGTCCTTTAAAGTAAATAGTCGGTAGCTCGTCTATTATGACACTGCACTTTAGCTGTCCTTTCTTGTTGATGAGCTTTACGATACGGCTGTTATATAACCCCAATGCCGCCCCGTATATGTTCTGCCGGTCGGGGTTGTTGCCGACGACAAGTATTTTCGGGTCGTCCGGGTTATTTATATCCAGGCTGAACTCATCGCCGCTCATGACCCAATAAAGCTGTGGGGAGATCATGCGCGAGAGCGGGATTTTCGCACTTGCGATTTGCCCCTGGAGCTGGTCGGCCGCCCCACCGAGCCACGCGTCCATGAAGGGTGACAGGTAATTTTCCAGTTCCGGGTATGAGGTGAGAATCGGAAAGATTTTCTCGTAGGGTTTATTCAGGAACTCGATTGCGTGGGGGAACGTGCAATATTTCCCGTCTTTATATATCCGCAAGAACCAGATAATCGCTGCGAATAAAATGATCGGTGACTCGACAAAGAAGTCTCCCTGTTTGCTTACCCAGGTGCGATTCAGATTTAACATGATCGTATAGCTGGACTCGTAGGCATCCGAAATATCCTCCATGAAGGCGGGATTGATCGGGTTACAGCGGTGCGAACGGGAAGGGTCGTCAAAATTAATCATGTAGAACGTGGGTGTTTTGGCGTACCCCTCCCGGTTGTTCAAAAGATGGTTATAGGCAATAGTGGACAGGTCGGGAAATTTGAAATCGTAGATGTACATGGCGAATCCTTTCTCTATATTCTGTTTAATGTACTGATTGACCACACAGTAACTCTTGCCGGAGCCGGGCGTTCCCAGGACGATGGACGCACGAAAAATTGAAACGACATTGGCGAACCCCTTGTGCCACTTCTTTTTATAGTAGAAACGGGTCGGCAGATTCACGGAGTATTCATTCTCTATCAACCTCGTTTCCTGCATGAACGATTCGTTCTCGGTATTGAATACGTCGTCGAACATATTGTTTTTCAGCAGGCGGGATAGCCATATACCGCCCATGAGCAGCAGGATATAACCGGCGGTCATTGTAAAGACGTAAAATCCTGCATTGGCTTCCGGCG
>OGZX01002406.1_pt1 | contig 15087 bp, 8 predicted proteins | sample 1576881 | NCBI WGS metagenome assembly OGZX01 (sample SAMEA3541542, study PRJEB24748) | human gut metagenome | biome: human gut; feature: human-associated habitat; material: faeces | place: China | collected 2012
CGCCAAAAGCAAAGCTGCTGATGCTGGGAAGTTTTCCGCCACAAAGAAAACGGTGCACCCACGAAGCGGAAGCCTTTCTTCTCGGCCAGCTCCACGCGACGGTTGGTATCTTCGTAATTCGAGTTACCGCCGTCTATCAATATATCTCCTTCGGTAAGGTGGGGGAAAAGTTGTTCCATCAGTTCATCTACCGCACTGCCGGCACGAACCATCATCATGATTTTACGGGGGGCGGCGATAGAGGCCACAAAGTCGGGTATATCCGTATAGCCTTCAATGCTCTTTCCACGGGCACGACCGTTCACGAAACGTTCCACCACTCCTTCTTCCACTCCCGGAACGGTACGGTTGTAAACCGAAACATTCCATCCTTTATCTGCCATATTAAGGGCCAGATTCTCTCCCATGACAGCAAGTCCGATAAGACCAATGTCTGTTTTATTTAAGTTCTCCATATTCTATTTAAATTTAACTTTATATCAAAACAAAGTGCTTATAGCATTTGTTCGTATGAATTTCGAAAATAAAATGTTACTTTTGTCAGTCAGAATGCTATATCATTAAAACAGAAACTCAAAGCTCATGAAGAAGTTCCACATCGGATTATTGCCACGCATCGTCATCGCCATCATCTTAGGTATTCTTTTCGGTAATTTCCTTCCGGGTGCACTGGTGCGATTATTCGTGACGTTCAATGCCATCTTCAGCGAATTCCTCAACTTCTCCATCCCGCTCATCATCGTGGGACTGGTAACCATTGCCATTGCCGACATCGGGAAAGGAGCAGGAAAGATGCTGGTTGTAACGGCGCTCATAGCCTACGGCGCTACGCTATTCTCCGGTTTCCTCTCCTACTTCACCGGGGCTGCGGTATTTCCTTCGCTCATCACGACCGGGGTGCCGCTCGAAGAAGTCAGCGAGGCGCAGGGCATCCTTCCCTACTTCTCCGTATCCATCCCGCCGCTGATGAATGTAATGACAGCATTGGTGCTGGCTTTCACCCTCGGACTGGGACTGGCACACTTGGAAAGCAATGCGCTGAAGAACGTGGCACGCGACTTCCAGGAGATTATTGTCCGCACCATCAGTGCAGTGATATTGCCGTTGCTGCCTATCTATATCTTTGGAATTTTTCTGAACATGACGCATTCGGGACAGGTATTCGGCATCCTGATGGTATTTATCAAGATTATTGGCATTATCTTCCTGCTGCACATCTTCCTTCTGATATTCCAGTATTGCATTGCCGCCTTGTTTGTACGCAAGAATCCGTTCAAATTGCTGGGACGGATGCTGCCGGCATACTTCACGGCATTGGGTACGCAGTCCAGTGCCGCCACCATACCCGTCACGCTGGAGCAGACCAAGAAGAACGGGGTATCTGCCGATATAGCAGGCTTCGTCATTCCGCTTTGTGCCACCATCCATCTGTCGGGTAGCACGTTGAAGATTGTGGCGTGCGCCCTGGCGCTGATGATTATGCAAGGTATGCCCTATGATTTCCCCCTGTTTGCCGGATTCATCTTTATGCTGGGCATCACGATGGTGGCTGCGCCGGGTGTTCCGGGCGGTGCCATCATGGCTGCACTCGGCATCCTGCAATCCATGCTGGGATTCGACGAATCGGCACAGGCACTGATGATTGCCCTCTACATCGCGATGGATAGCTTCGGCACTGCCTGCAATGTAACGGGCGACGGAGCCATTGCGCTGGTTATAGACAAAGTAATGGGAAAGAAAACGACAGCAAATCATTAATCATAAATCACTTCCCAGAAGTTTTGCTGTTTGGCGAAAAATAACGAATATTGCAGTCCGTAAGGACAAAACAAAAAACTATTAGAATGAAAAAAGCTCTTATCTCCGGAATCACCGGGCAAGACGGTTCGTTTCTTGCAGAATTTCTATTGCAAAAAGGATATGAAGTACATGGCATCCTGCGCCGTTCTTCTTCCTTTAATACCGGACGCATCGAGCACCTCTACTTCGACGAGTGGGTGCGCGACATGAAGCAGAAGCGCACCATCAATCTGCATTACGGTGACATGACGGACTCCAGTTCCCTCATCCGCATCATCCAGACGGTGCAACCTGACGAAATTTATAACCTTGCTGCACAAAGCCACGTCAAAGTATCTTTCGACGTACCTGAATATACAGCCGAGACCGTTGCTGTAGGTACCCTGCGCATGCTCGAAGCCGTACGCATCCTCGGCATGGAAAAGAAAACCAGAATATACCAGGCATCTACCTCGGAGCTCTTCGGAAAAGTACAGGAGATTCCACAAAAGGAAACCACTCCGTTCTATCCCCGCAGCCCCTACGGTGTAGCCAAGCAATACGGTTTCTGGATAACCAAGAATTACCGCGAAAGTTACGGTATGTTTGCCGTAAACGGTATCCTCTTCAACCATGAGAGCGAACGCCGCGGCGAAACTTTCGTAACAAGAAAGATAACCCTGGCCGCTGCCCGCATTGCACAAGATATGCAGGACAAACTGTATTTAGGCAATCTGGATGCCCGCCGCGACTGGGGATATGCCCGGGACTACGTAGAGTGCATGTGGCTCATGTTGCAACATGATACGCCGGAAGACTTCGTCATCGCCACCGGAGAGATGCACACTGTACGCGAGTTTGCCACACTGGCATTCCGCGAAGTAGGCATCGAACTTCGTTGGGAAGGTAAAGGAGTGGACGAAAAAGGTATCGACACCAAGACCGGAAAGGTATATGTAGAAGTAGATCCCAAATACTTCCGCCCATCCGAGGTAGAACAGTTACTGGGAGACCCGACCAAAGCCAAGACGCTGCTTGGCTGGAATCCCCGACAAACCAGCTTTGAAGAATTAGTGCGCATCATGGCAGCCCACGACATGAAATTTGTGGAGAAACTGTATCTGCGGTCAAAAGAAAAGTAAATATAGAATGTTAGACAAGAACGCCAAAATATATGTAGCTGGCCACCGCGGACTGGTAGGCTCTGCCATCTGGAACAATCTCCGGGAGAAAGGTTATACCAACCTTGTCGGTAAAACCCACCAGGAACTCGATCTCCTCGACGGAGTAGCCGTTCGCCGTTTCTTCGACGAAGAGCAACCGGAATATGTATTCCTTGCCGCCGCCTTCGTAGGCGGCATCATGGCCAACAGCATCTACCGCGCCGACTTCATCTACAAGAATCTGCAAATCCAGCAGAATGTCATCGGCGAGAGTTTCCGCCACAACGTGAAGAAGCTCCTTTTCCTGGGCAGTACCTGTATCTATCCCCGCGATGCCGAGCAACCGATGAAGGAGAGCGCCCTTCTCACCTCTCCTTTGGAATACACCAACGAACCGTATGCCATCGCCAAAATAGCCGGACTGAAAATGTGCGAAAGTTTCAACCTGCAATACGGAACGAACTATATTGCCGTCATGCCCACCAACCTCTACGGTCCTAACGATAACTTTGACCTGGAACGCAGCCACGTTCTTCCCGCCATGATACGCAAAATACATCTTGCCCACTGCCTGAAACAGGGCGATTGGGATGCCGTGCGCCGGGATATGAGCCGGCGTCCGGTAGAAGGCATCAACGGGGACAGCAGCAAGGAAGAAATACTGGGCATCCTGAAGAAATACGGCATCAACGGGGAAGAAGTAAGACTGTGGGGCACCGGTACTCCCCTGCGCGAATTCCTCTGGAGCGAAGAGATGGCCGATGCCAGCGTCTTCGTGATGGAACATGTAGACTTCAAGGACACTTATAAACCGGGCGACAGAGATATCCGCAACTGCCATATCAACATCGGTACGGGTAAAGAAATCACCATCCGACAACTGGCAGAGCTGATCGTCAGCACCGTAGGTTATCAAGGCAAGCTCACCTTCGACAGCAGCAAACCCGACGGTACCCTACGCAAACTTACCGATCCCGGCAAGCTGCACGCACTGGGCTGGCACCACAAAATTGAAATTGAAGAAGGCGTACAACGAATGTACAACTGGTACTCCTTTTCTCTTTCATAAAACGATTTTTACGACAAAAGTTTGCTTTCTATATAGAAAGGGTTATATTTGCACATATTTTATACAATTGTGCAATATCATGGAGCAAAGTTTTATCGCCTATATAGAAGAGAGTATCAAAACAAATTGGGATTTGGATGCCCTCACTGACTATAAAGGAGCAACGTTACAATACAAAGATGTAGCCCGTAAAATAGAAAAGCTGCATATCATTTTTGAAGCAAGCGGTATTAAAAAAGGCGACAAGATCGCTGTCTGCGGCCGTAACAGTTCCCACTGGGGAGTAACCTTTCTTGCTACTCTGACGTATGGAGCCGTCATTGTCCCCATCCTTCACGAGTTCAAGGCAGATAATATACATAACATTGTAAATCACTCCGAAGCAAAACTGCTCTTTGTGGGCGACCAAGTATGGGAGAACCTCAACGAAAGTGCCATGCCCCTGTTGGAAGGCATTATGATGATGGCCGACTTCTACATTCTTGTTTCCCGCAGTGAGAAACTGGACTATGCGCGCGAGCACCTCAATGAAATGTTCGGCAAAAGATATCCCAAGAACTTCCGCAAGGAGCATATAGCTTACCATAAAGACCAACCCGACGAGCTGGCAGTCATCAACTATACTTCCGGCACTACCAGCTATTCCAAGGGAGTAATGCTGCCCTACCGCAGTCTTTGGTCAAATACCAAATTCGCTTTCGAAGTACTGCCACTGAAATCCGGTGATAAAATCGTATCCATGCTGCCGATGGCACATATGTACGGACTGGCATTCGAATTCCTTTATGAGTTTGCAGTAGGCTGTCATATCTTCTTCCTCACCCGTATGCCCAGTCCGAAGATTATCTTCCAGGCATTCACCGAGGTAAAGCCGAACATCATTATAGCCGTTCCGCTCATCATTGAGAAAATAATAAAGAAGAGCGTACTGCCCAAACTGGAAACGCCGACTATGAAATTGCTATTGAAGGTGCCTATCATCAACGATAAGATAAAATCTACCGTGCGCGAACAGATGATACAGGCCTTTGGCGGCAATTTTGCAGAAATCATTGTGGGCGGTGCCGCTTTCAATCAGGAAGTGGAACAATTCCTGAAACTGATGGACTTCCCCTACACGGTAGGTTACGGAATGACCGAATGCGGCCCCATCATCTGTTACGAGGACTGGACACGCTTCAAGCCCGGGTCTTGCGGAAAGGCAGTGCCGCGTATGGAAGTGAAGATCCTGTCTCCCGATCCAGCCAACATTCCGGGAGAAATTGTATGTCGTGGTCCCAATGTCATGTTGGGCTACTACAAGAACGAAGAGGCTACCGAACAAGTCCTCGACAAAGACGGATGGCTGCACACCGGCGACCTTGCCCTGATGGACGAAGAAGGTAATGTCAGCATCAAAGGCCGCAGCAAAAATATGCTCCTCGGCCCCAGCGGACAGAATATTTATCCCGAAGAAATAGAAGATAAATTGAACAATATGCCGTATGTATCCGAGAGCATCATCGTTCAGCAGAACGAAAAGCTCGTCGGCCTGGTTTACCCCGACTTTGACGAAGCTTTTGCCCACGGACTGAACAACGACGACATAGAACGCGTCATGGAAGAAAACCGTGTTGCCCTGAATGCCGAACTGCCTGCATACAGCCAGATATTCAAAATGAAGATCTATCCAGAAGAATTTGAAAAAACACCTAAGAAATCAATCAAGCGCTTCCTGTATCAAGAAGCCAAAGGATAACCCATAAAGAATATGAAACGAACGTTCTCACTTATTTGTCTGTCCCTGCTCATGGCAGGGACAGTTTTTGCTCAGGAAAACAGTCATAAACAACGGGCACCACGGACAGACCACGGCCCGGTGGGTATCAACCTCTCCTTATGGAAGGACATCTCCACGCAACGAACCGACACCGTAGGAAGTACCTGCTTCAATCTGGGCATATTCTCTGCCATGAACCGTCTGAACGGAGTGGGGATTAATATCCTTGGTGCCGCAGTAGGCAGGGATGTGAACGGTGTGCAAATGGCCGGAATATCGAACTTTGTGAAAGGAAGCATGCGCGGTATTCAGATAGCAGGTATCGGCAACATCAATGGAAACAACCTCGCAGGCTTGTCCATTTCAGGACTGGTAGGCATCACCGGAAACAATGCACAGGGAGTTACTTTTTCCGGTCTCGCCAATATCACAGGAGACAATAGCCGTGGCGTTGCCTTAGGCGGTTTGCTCAACATCAGCGGAGAGAATGCCAGCGGTGTGCACCTTGCCGGTCTTGCCAACATTGCCGGTGGAAGTTTTCAAGGTATCTCCGCATCTGCTCTGCTGAACGTAGTAGGTGAAAATATAAAAGGTGTACAATTGTCCGGACTTGCCAACATCACCGGCGGAAACATGACCGGTATTCAGTTCTCCGGTATAGGTAATGTGGTGGGCGGCACGGCACAAGGCTTGCAGCTTTCCCCCGCCAATATGGCTATTCATGCCAAAGGACTCCAGATAGGATTATTCAACTACTACAAAAAAAGTCTGGACGGCTTCCAGTTAGGACTGGTCAATGCCAATCCCAATACTAAAGTACAAATGATGCTGTTTGGAGGTAATGCAACCAAACTGAATGTAGGTGCACGCTTTAAGAACAAGTTATTTTATACAATTCTCGGTGGTGGCACTCATTACCTGGATTTCGGCGATAAGTTCTCCGCCGCTCTCTTTTACCGTGCCGGTCTGGAATTACCGCTCTACAAGCAGTTGTTCATCAGCGGTGATTTAGGCTACCAGCACATCGAAACCTTCAAGAACAAAGACTATGGCATTCCTGCCCGCCTCTATGCCCTTCAGGCCCGCGTCAATCTGGAATACCGATTGACAGACCGGTTTGGTGTCTTCCTGACTGGTGGTTATGGGGCCAGCCGCTATTACACCAAAGGCAGGACATACGACAAAGGGGTAATTGTAGAAGGAGGAGTGATGCTGTTCAAATACTAAGTACAGTGATTAGTGATCGGTCGCTAATCACTGCTTTTCCTTAATAAATCCCGTACGATACGCCACCAACAGTTTCTTCAAATCATGTATCTGTGTCACGAGTTCCTTTCCTTTATCCGTATCTTTCACCATCATACGCTGGGAATTGAACTCGATGACAAACGTAGTGGATTTGATGTCCTGTCCCTCTTCTATCGCCTTCTGCCGGCTTTGGAACGGTTCGTGCTGCACCAATTGCAAACCGTGGGAATGATATACCAATGTATATCCGGCAATGCCCGTTTCCGGCTGATAGGCTTTTGAGAAACCGCCGTCAATAACGAGCAACTTGCCATCTGCCTTGATAGGCTTCTCACCCTTGATAATCTTCACCGGAACGTGTCCGTTGATGATATGCGAATGAGTGCCCGGCTCTACACCGAACTCTTCCAGAATACGGTCGCATACCTCTGCCTGATTCCGCAGAGTATAGTAATATCCTTTCGTCTCTTTGTGCAGTTCCTTGTCCGCTACAAAATAGCGTTCAAAGGTTGCCATCTTGTCTTTATCAAAAGAAGGAGCATTCGTTCCACACCACATATACCACACGTAATCCAGTGCAAACCGCTTACTCTCCGAACCGTCTTCGTCGAAATAAGCGGTACGTATCAGTTGGTCGGTTTTCTGCAATAATTTATGTCCCCAGTATTCCTTATCTCTGATACGGACGTGCTTGAAGCTGCCGTCTTCATTCAGAGGCACCGAAGCATGATACAACAGATTGCTGTTGCACACCAGATACATCCCACCATACGTAAACAGACAGCGCATATGCTTCTTCAACTTCTCGCTGTTCATAAAAGAAGCGTGAATCTTGTCGACCAACTCCCGTTCTTCATCAGACAAGCGATACGGATCGGCAGGATCAACTGTCGGGAAATTCGTATCACGCAGTTCATACTCCTTGCCTTCGTACACAAATACGCCGCGTTCAAAGTCAATCTTATGTAGCAGTTTCCGGTTCTCCATCTCAAAGTCCGGCCGGCGGCTGATGATATCCGCTTCCAGTTTCAGTTGGATCACGGTAATGGCCTTATGCATCTGCGTAATCAGACGCAGCGTCTTCTCATTGTATTCCGCATCGGCAAAGTTCATTTTCGGAGCAAAAATCGTACAAGGATCATCGGCATACGTATCCATCGCAAACGTAGCCAGCGGTAGCAGATTGATGCCGTAGCCATCTTCCAGCGTTGCCAGATTGGCATAACGCATGGACATACGGATAACGTTGGCTATGCATGCATCATTGCCCGCTGCTGCCCCCATCCACAATATATCATGGTTACCCCATTGGATATCGAAGTTATGGTAGTCGCAAAGCGTGTCCATAATGATATGCGCACCCGGTCCGCGGTCATAGATATCACCCACAATGTGCAGCGAGTCGATGGTCAGGCGCTGTATCAGATTGCACATGGCGACAATGAAATCATCCGCACGCTTTGTAGAGATAATGGTACTGATAATCACATTGATATAGGCATGCTTGTTAGGTTCTATGCTCGACTCGTGCAGCAGTTCCTGAATAATATACGAGAATTCTGCCGGCAGCGCTTTGCGCACCTTGGAGCGGGTATATTTGGATGAAACATTCTGGCAAACCTTTACCAACTGGTTCAACGTAATCAGATACCAGTCGTCCAGATCCGTTTCCTGCTCCTTAATCAATTGCAACTTCTCCTCCGGATAATAAATCAGCGTACAGATTTCCTTCTTCTCGTTCTCGCGCAATGTATGGCCGAAGATCTCGTTCACTTTACGCTTCACTGCTCCCGAAGCATTCTTCAACACATGCTGGAACGCCTCATATTCACCGTGAATATCCGTCAGAAAGTGTTCCGTTCCTTTCGGAAGATTCAGAATGGCTTCCAGATTTATAATTTCCGTACTGGCATCAGCAATAGTAGGAAAACTGCGTGACAAAAGTTGAAGATAACGCAAGTCGTTGACAATACTTTCCGGAGTTATATTTCCCATGATGTTAATTGATAATTGATAGTTGATAATTGATAGTTACATTATTCATTACCCGAGCAAGAACATCAGCAATACCTGTGCAATGATTACCCGCAGAAACATACAGAGCGGATAAACCGTAGCATAAGCCACCGAAGGATTATCCCCCGGAATAGTGTCGTTGGCATAGTTCAGTGCCATCGGATTTGCCATACTCCCGCACAGCATACCTGCCATCGTTCCGAAGTCCACCTTCATCCATTTAAAGGCAATGATGCCCATTATCAATACCGGAACCACCGTCAGTGCAAAGCCGACAGCAATCCACAGCAGCCCTTCGGGACGGAACACCGTATCGAAGAAATGGGCACCCGCATCCAGGCCCAGGCAAGCCAGGTAGAGTGACAGTCCCAAAGCACGAAGCATCAGGTTCGCACTGCGTGTCGTATAAGTTATCATATGCATTCTCGGTCCGAAGGTACCGATCAGGATACCCACAATAATCGGACCGCCTGCCAGTCCCAACTTCACGGGAGCGCTGATGCCCGGAATTGAAATAGGAATGGCACCTAAAGCCAGACCTACAACAATACCTACAAATACTGCTACCAGATTCGGTTCTTTCAAACTCTTGATGGCATTACCCAATACTTTCTCCACATTCTGTATGGCAGCAGCCTCGCCAACCACTGTCAAGCGGTCGCCCAACTGCAAGGTCAGTTCCGCTGTAGCCAGCAGTTGCACCCCACTGCGGTATACCCGGCTGATATTGATTCCATAATGATTGCGCAGATGAAGAGAGCCAAGCTTCTTACCATTCAACTCAGGACGTGTCACCACAATACGCTGTGAAATCAGTTGACTGTCTATGGCATTCCAGTCTATGTCTTCCTTATTCCAGTCGGTATGTTCTTGTTCACCGAAAAGCACCGTCAACGACGGGGTATACCTCTCGGACGTAATCACCAACAGGCGGTCGCCTTCCTTTATCACCTTCTCCGAAGTCGGAATACTGACGTTTCCATCCCGCCACAGACGGGAGATCACAAACTTCGGATAATTCAGTCCGCCGATTTCCTTGATACTCTTATTGAAGATAGCAGGGTTGTGTACCTGAAACGCAGCAATGTACGGTTTGTTCACATCATCTTTCTCTTTCTGCTCCAGGTCTTCTTTGCGTGCCAATGTCTTTCGGATAGCCAATACGGCCAAGATTACACCAACCACACCCAGCGGATATGCCACCGCACATCCCAAAGCCGGTGTACTGGCTTCCAGCCCCATCTGCTTCAAGGTCTGTTGTGCCGCACCAAGTGCCGGGGTATTGGTCGTGGCACCACAAAGAATGCCTACCATATTCGGCAAGGAGATTCCGAAACCATAGTTGCCAAGCACCGTCATCAGCGTACCAATCAGCACTACACCCAATGCCAGCATATTCAACTCTACCCCGCCCTTGCGGAATGAACTGAAAAAGCCCGGCCCCACTTGCAATCCCAAGGCATACACAAATACCACCAAGCCGAAACTCTCCGCATAATTCAGCATCTGCGGGTCGATGGATAACCCGAAATGCCCGGCTATGATACCTGCAAAAAAAACAAACGTCACTCCCAAAGAAATGCCGCAAATATGTATCTTTCCCAGTCCGAGTCCGATGGCGGAAATCAGTGAAAGTACTACTACCGCCTGCAAAGCGGAATGTTCGACAAACAAACTATATAACCAGTCCAATGCGTATTCAAATTACAGTTTCAGGTTGCAAAGATAGGAAGTAATCTATTTATTTCATACTTTTGGCGCGTACTTTCGTAAAACACATTAAAGAAACAACGCGAAGTAAACAAACTATAAACCCAGTTTCATTACAATGTCAACAGCAGTCTCCCCCTCTGCGGCATTTGCCGATACAAAACCGCACTACGACATACTCGACGGACTACGTGGAGTAGCGGCTATCATGGTAGTATGTTTCCACTTATTCGAAGCCTATGCCACCAGCCACATAGACCAACAAATCAACCACGGCTATCTGGCAGTCGATTTCTTCTTCATCCTTTCGGGTTTCGTTGTAGGCTATGCCTATGATGACCGTTGGAAGACGATGAAAACCAAGGATTTCATCCTTCGCCGAATCATCCGCTTGCATCCGATGGTAGTCATCGGGGCCATTATCGGAGCCGTTATGTTCTATACTCAAGGCTGCTCGGTATGGGATGTTTCCCAAATATCCATAGCGATGCTGCTTCTATCCACATTGATAAATGCTCTTCTGATTCCGGCTACCACCGGTTTCGAGATAAGGGGAGTAGGCGAAATGTATCCCTTGAACGGTCCAAGTTGGTCATTGTTCTTCGAATACATAGGAAACCTTCTATATGCCTTCTTTATTCGCAAACTTCCCACTAAAGCGCTTACCGCATTGGTAATACTCGCAGGATGCGGACTGGCTGCATTTGCCATATTTGGCCCTTACGGTGATATATGCGTAGGTTTCTCACTGACCGACGACAACGTCATCGGCGGTTCCTTGCGCTTACTATTCGCATTCTCGGCAGGATTGCTGCTATCCCGCGTCTTTAAACCGGTTCACATTAGAGGTGCTTTCGGAATATGCAGCCTCTTCATCATCATTCTGTTGGCAGTACCCCGCATTGGTGGCAGTGAAAACCTGTGGATGAACGGGCTGTACGACACTGTTTGCTCTCTCATCTTCTTTCCCATCATTGTCTATTTAGGAGCCTCAGGCAAGACCACAGACAAGTACACCACCCGGATCTGCAAGTTTCTGGGAGACATCTCCTACCCTCTCTATATGGTGCATTATCCTTTCATATACCTTTACTATGCCTGGGTAAAGAATGAAAACCTGACCTTTGTACAGTCCCTGCCGGGAGCTGCCGCCTTAGTCATCGGAAGTATAATACTGGCTTACCTCTGCCTAAAACTGTACGATGAACCCGTACGCAAATATCTGACCAAACATCTGTTACAAAGACGCAAATAAAATAGAACGCCCCCGATCTACGCTTAGAAAGGGAGCGTTCTCAAACAAACAAAGCCTACTATAATCTTCTCAGATTATGTATAAACCAATGCAAATAAAATAATCAAATCTGAATAATAAGTCATTTTAGCTTCAGTTGATATAAAAAATAGTCCTCTAACATATAAAAAAAAGTAATATATTACTTATTATTAGCCTATTATAGAAATCAACTATTTTCTCCTGCTACCGGCAATTCAAACCAGAAACAAGAGCCTTTACCCGGTTCACTATCCACACCGATGATGCCACCCAGATGCTCAACAATACGTTTGCAAATAGACAAGCCAAGTCCTGTACCAGGCGCGAAATTATTCAATTTGACAAAACTCCCGAATACCTCCTTCTGCTTGTCAAAAGGAATACCTACGCCTGTATCCGTTACATAAAAACGTAATCTACCGGTGGGCATACGGTCATACCCTATACAAATACTTCCCTCAGTGGTGAATTTCAAGGCATTGTTCACAAAATTAGAAATGACTTGCTGCAAACGATTGTAATCGCTCACAATGGTACATTGTGATAGGTGACGGTCAAACAACACCTCCACATCCGCAGGAGCTTTTAGCTGCATGCTGCATACAATATCAGTACATAGTTGGTTCACATCCACCTCCTTAAATACAAAGTCATAAATTCCTGCCTCGATTTTTGCTATATCCAGAATGTCATTTATCAGTTGCAACAGCAGTTCATTGTTGCTTTCAATGATTTTCATATAATTCCGGCATGCTTTCCTATCCTCTTCTTCTACCAGAAGACTGGAGAAACCTACGATAGAGTTAAGAGGCGTACGGATCTCATGACTCATATTTGCCAGAAATGCACTCTTCAGACGGTCGGACTCCTCAGCTCGCTCCTTGGCCAGAATCAGCTCGGCTTCAACACTCTTAAATTCCGTAACGTCGTAACTCACACCCAGCAATTCCACGATACCTTGCTCCGGTTTACAGCAGGTCACCAGCAGCACCAAACGTATCCACTTCCACTCATCACTACCATCAAGTTGCCGCACACGAACTTCTTTCGTAAACCTATCCACAGCACCTTCCTTAGCCTGCTGCATAAACTCCAGCACTTCTCCACGATCATCAGGATGAAGGTTGGGATACATATCCTCAAAACGCTCCGGTAAGAAATCTTCAGCCTCTCCCATGTTTTTGTGCCACTGGCTGATAGTATAACCTTTCATATCCATCAGATTCAGTTTGCCATAGCCTAACTTGGCATAATCTGAAATCATGAGGAAAAAGGTCTCAAACTCGCTGATACGTACCTGAGCCTTCTCCAGTTCGCGGTTCATCTGCACACTCTCAGTCTTTCTTGATATATCAATGCATTGCAATGTACCACATAGCAACAAGTTACCATCCGACTGTATTTTCCGTTCATCCACAAAAAGCCTTACCCATACCATACCTTCCACTGTACGAAGCGGAAAGGTCACATCTTCCGTCCTGTCGGGACGGACAACGGATAACATGTCAAAGCAGTCTCTGTAACCTTCAGCCACGTTTTGCCGGAAGTCGTCAAAACTGATCGTATTACAGGAGATTCCCAACAATTTATAGATATATTCGGAAAGGAGATAACTGTGAGTGGAAAAGTCTGCTTCCCACCAACCTACTCGTGCAAGCGTAGAAAGATTGCGGTAACGCTCTTCATCTCTGCGAATAGAAAAAGCCATATCTAATTCAACCTTTAGATTATTTTACCTGCAAAAGTATATAATATATAAAAGTAAAAGCCGGGCCTCAGATTTCTGTTATTAAAAATAGTCCTCCAATATATTAAAAAAAGTACAATAATATTTATAATCAATATTTTATGCTTAAGCACAAAATATACATTTAAGAACTGGCACTAATTATAGCAGTTATATTATTTTTTAAGTTTAGATTGGGCACTTTTAAATTCGGAAGGTGTCATTCCCGTTCCACTTTTAAACAAGTGATGGAATGTTGGCATGCTATTAATACCGGATAGCTCTGCTATAGCACGCAAAGTATATTCAGGATGTTCTTTCAACAACTGTATAGCATGATTTAAACGCAGACTGTTTATATATCCATTCAGATTAGTCCCTGTATTCTCTTTTATCATTCTGGCAAAATCGGTTTTATTCACATGAATTCTTCTTACCAGGTCTTCCCTACTCAAATCAGCCAAAAGGTATAACTTTTCCTTTTTAATCAGAATATCCAGTTTTCTAAAAATCACACTGTTGATTTTGATATCTGTTCCATCATCGGCACATTTCCCCTCTTCATGTTCTGTATGATCCGATAAAGGCAAACTGCCGGACAAGTCAGACTGCTCACGAGACTGGTTTATCTCTTCCTGCATGGAAAGCTGCTCATTGATGCGTTGGACCAGGACCTTATTCTTACTCTTTATGGTACGGTTTTGCAGCCAGATTCTCCACAAAAAAAATAGAGCCAATAATGTAAAGCTTAAAATAAACAATAATGAAATATTATGTACCCTCAACTGAAAAGACTGTTCAGCTATACGCGCTTCCTTTTCATTCACCTCATACAAAGCATCCAATTCTAATGCAGCATCTGCTCTTTCACGCAGATATATACTGTCCGTAATTGCAATAACAGATTCCCGCAACGCCGCCACCCGCTTGAAGTCCATCAATGCCGCATAAGCCTTGATCTCTTTCTGCAGGATTCCTCTATACTGATAATTAACCGTATCCTGTTGCCTGAATACTTCTTTCAATTCACGGCAACGCTCTATTACTTCCTTATATTCCCCTAATGCCAACAGATAAGCAGTAGCATCATACTTGCCATCGGGCGTCATGGCGGCTTTCGTAGTTTGGTATCGCCTGTAATAGTCGTTTGCCAATAAAGGCTTTCCCAAACCATAATAAATATAGGCTAATTTGGAATAAACATATGCATATTGCTGATCCAGATATTCTTCGGGGACATCTTTCAATGTCGCCATATTGCCAAGCAGTTTTTCTCTCTGCAACCCAACTGTCAAAGCATCCTCAAGCCTGCCGTCATCCACAAGATAAGTCATCTTCACT
>OGZX01002412.1_pt1 | contig 15061 bp, 12 predicted proteins | sample 1576881 | NCBI WGS metagenome assembly OGZX01 (sample SAMEA3541542, study PRJEB24748) | human gut metagenome | biome: human gut; feature: human-associated habitat; material: faeces | place: China | collected 2012
CACCATGTTGGGCATCATCATCGGTGTGGCCTCCGTCATCACCATGCTTGCCATCGGACAAGGTTCCAAGAAGAGCATCCAGGCACAAATCTCCGAGATGGGCTCCAACATGATTATGATACATCCGGGAGCCGATATGCGTGGTGGCGTCCGCCAAGACCCCAGTGCCATGCAGACACTGAAACTGGCGGATTACGAAGCATTGCGCAACGAAACAAACTTCCTCGCCGCCGTCAGCCCCAACGTCTCCTCCAGCGGACAACTCATTGCGGGCAACAACAACTACCCCTCTTCCGTGAGCGGCGTAGGCACCGATTATCTCGAAATCCGCCAGCTCAGTGTGGCGAACGGGGAGATGTTCACCGAAGCCGACATACAGACGTCCGCCAAAGTTTGCGTTATCGGAAAAACCATTCAGGATAACCTCTTTCCCGGGGGCGAAGACCCTGTAGGACGGATTATCCGCTTTAACCAAGTACCCTTCCGCGTGGTGGGTGTGCTCAAATCAAAAGGTTACAACTCCATGGGTATGGACCAGGACGACGTGGTACTTGCCCCGTACAGCACCGTGATGAAACGACTGCTGGCACAGACTTATCTAAGCGGCATCTTCGCCTCCGCCCTCAGTGAGGACATGACGGACAATGCCACCGAAGAAGTCACCGAGATATTGCGAAGGAATCATAAGCTGAAACAGAGCGATGACGATGACTTCACCATCCGCAGCCAACAGGAACTCAGTACCATGCTGAACTCCACCACCGACCTGATGACGACACTGCTTGCCTGCATTGCCGGTATCTCGCTCGTAGTGGGTGGCATCGGCATCATGAACATCATGTATGTATCGGTGACGGAACGTACACGCGAGATAGGGCTTCGGATGTCTGTCGGTGCCCGTGGCGTGGACATTCTGAGCCAATTCCTGATAGAGGCCATTCTTATCAGCATTACCGGTGGTATTATCGGCGTCATCATCGGATGCGGTGCCAGCTGGATAGTGAAGAGCGTAGCCCATTGGCCCATCTTCATCCAGGCTTGGAGCGTATTCCTATCATTCGCCGTATGTACGGTAACCGGTGTGTTCTTCGGCTGGTATCCTGCCAAGAAGGCAGCAGACCTGGACCCGATAGAGGCAATACGATACGAGTAAAGAGAATTATGATTTATGAATTATGATTTATTTGCTTCATAAACTCATACTCATAACTTATAAATCATAATTCATAAATCATAACTTCTTCTTATCTTTGCATTATTATGAAACAGATCCCCTCCTCCCGCCCTCGCATCATTGAAGTCCTGACTCACGTCATCGGCTGGGGAATCGTATTCGGCTTCCCTTTCCTGATGATGACACGCAGCGGATTCAACATCACTTGGATGGATTACCTGCGTCATGGCAGTATCATTCCCATCTCCTTCTTCATTGTGTTTTACGTGAACTATTGCTTTCTCATCCCCCGATATATGTTCGAGGGACGTATCAAGCAATATCTGATACTGAACATACTGCTGATACTGTGCATTGCCGCCGGAGCGCATCTGTGGCAGGAATATACATTTCAAACATTTATCAAGGGGGGCGCTGGGAAGGGAGAACGACACATGGGACCTCCCAAATGGATATTTATCCTGCGTGATATATTTTCCATGGTATTGACCGTCGGCCTAAGTGCCGCCATCAAGATGAGCAGCCGTTGGGTACAAATGGATGCCGCCCGTCGCGAAGCCGAAAAGAACCGCACGGAAGCTGAACTGAAGAACCTACGCAACCAGCTTAATCCGCACTTCCTGCTCAATACACTGAACAATATTTATGCCCTTATCGCATTTAATACCGACAAGGCGCAGGCAGCTGTACAGGAGTTAAGCCGCCTCCTTCGCCACGTGCTCTACGACAATCAGCAGAATTTCGTCACCCTTGACAAAGAGATGGATTTCATCCGCAATTACATTGAACTGATGCGCATCCGCCTGTCCGCCAACGTCACCGTAGAAACGCAAATCGACATCCGCCCGGACAGCCGTACGGAAATAGCTCCGCTCATATTTATCTCTCTCATAGAGAATGCCTTCAAACATGGCATTTCTCCTACCGAACCCAGCTTCATCCGCATCCACTTCAGCGAAGCCCCCGGAGAGGTGCGCTGTGAAATAGCCAACAGCTACCACCCCAAGAACGAAACCGACAAAAGCGGAAGCGGCATCGGACTGGAACAGGTGCAAAAGCGACTGGAACTAACCTATCCCGGCCGCTACAACTGGCAGCAGGGAGTGAGTGAAGACGGAAAAGAATATAAATCGGTTTTAGTAATAAAGGTGTAGAGGGTATCACTTTTTAAATATAAAAGGACTATGAATCTGAACTGTGCAATCGTAGATGACGAGCCTCTGGCTTTAGAGTTGCTGGAAAGCTACGTCAATAAAACCCCGTTTCTGAAACTGATCGGGAAGTATTCCAGTGCTGTGCAGGCAATGAAAGAATTGCCGGAGAAGCATGTCGACCTGCTCTTCCTCGACATTCAGATGCCGGAACTGAACGGACTCGAATTCTCAAAGATGGTAGATACCGCCACCCGTATTGTCTTCACCACCGCCTTCGGTCAATACGCTATAGACGGTTACAAAGTCAATGCTTTGGACTATCTGCTGAAACCCATTTCCTATGTAGACTTTCTGCAGGCTGCCAACAAAGCCGTACAATGGTTCGAATTATTACAACAGCCCAAAGAAGAGATCCAAAGCATTTTTGTAAAGAGCGACTACAAACTGGTACAAATAGAACTAAGAAAAATATTATACATAGAGGGATTAAAGGATTATATCAAAATCTACGAGGAAGATTCGCCCAAGCCCATACTGTCACTGATGAGCATGAAAGCGATGGAAGAACTTCTGCCATCCTCACGCTTCATGCGCGTCCATCGTTCTTATATTGTTCAGAAAGACAAAATACGAGTTATCGACCGCGGGCGCATTGTCTTCGGAAAGAATTATATTCCGATAAGTGATAGTTACAAACAAGCATTTCAAGACTTTTTAGACCAAAGGAGTTGAAATATATTCCTAATTTATCGATAAAAATAAAATTACCGTCGATTAATATATACAATTCTTTGCATATTAAAAGATGTTTTTATATCTTTGCAGCGAACAGATAGGAGTTGTGAAACTCCCCCAATAGAATAGTTTAGTTAAGTCTAGTTTAGTTTTTGTGTAAAGCACTTCCTCCGTAAGCGAACGACAGGAAGTGCTTTTTTTATGGAGATAACCTTAATTAAAGAAAAAATTCTATCTTTGTGCATCATCAATAATGAGGCTATACAGTTGACCATGAAACATACAAAGAACATATCCCGGAAAAGCTATATAATGCTATTACTACTTTTCGTTTTTTCTGCCCTGTTATATGGAAAGAACGACCTTAAATCCATATCAGATTCCCTGGATTATGTAATGAAGAACAAAGAACAATATATCCGGCACAAAGAACTGGAGATAAGCAGCCTTCAAAAACTTCTCGATAAAAAAGGAAACTCACTGGAATATGAGTATGAAATAAACAGCAAACTCTCTGACGAGTATAAGAAATTCCGGCTGGACTCTGCCATCCTTTATGCAGAGAGGGCCATCGAAATTGCCCGGGTTCTGAAAACCCCTCACCTGAAATCCACATCAGACATAAACCTTGCCCGCCTATATTCTTACTCCGGGCGGTTCCGCGAATCGGAAGAGATACTGAAAACCTTTAATCCACAAGAACTTTCTCCACAGATATTGGCGGATTATTATGAAGCATACCTTCGCTTCTTCGAGCATTACTCGGCGATAAGCAATCAACCCAGATATTCCGTTCAAACAGAAAGGTATCGTGACTCGCTACTTACTGTATTAGACTCTACTTCATTTGATTACAAGGTTAATTTAGTCCACAAATATGTTGTCACGAAGCAAATAGCAGAAGCTGAGACAATATTGCATACACTACTACAGGAAGAAGGTATGGAAACTCCCAGAACTGCAGTTATTACTTACTATCTCGGAGCTATCAGCGAAATGAGAGGTGAAGTGGAACAGGAGAAGAAATACCACATGCTATCAGCCATAGCCGACGTGAAGAATGCCATTAAAGAAAATGCTTCCTTCCAACGGCTTGCCATCATCTGCTATCATGCCGGAGATATTGAAGACGCGTTCAAGTATTCCCACTTTGCCATTGAGGATGCCATATTCTCCGGAGTCCAGTTCAGAACCGCGCAACTTTCGGCACTCTATTCCATCATAAATACTTCGTATCAAGAAAAGGAAAGAGCGACAAATAGCAAACTGAAGACATATCTCATTCTGATAAGCCTTCTCTCTCTGTTCTTGATTCTGCTGGTGGTATACATCTATAAGCAGATGCACAAAGTTTCAGTCATAAAAGAAAAGCTTTCCCTGACCAATGACAAACTGAATGCGCTGAACAACGAACTGAACGACAAGAATGACATGCTGAAGAACCGGTATGTACAATTGTCGGAATCGAACTCCGTCAAAGAGCAGTATATCGCCCAATTCTTTGATATCTGTTCCACCTATATTGATAAAATGGAAGAATACCGCAAAATGCTGTACAAACTTGGAATCAACAAACAATATGAGGAGCTGATGAACAAGTTGAAGTCTACATCCATCATCGATAATGAGCTTGATGAATTGTACTCCCATTTTGATAAGATATTCCTGAACCTGTATCCCACATTTGTTTCCGATTTCAATGCCTTGCTGGTAGACAGCGAGAAAATTATCTTGAAGAAAGACGATATGTTGAACAAGGAACTCAGAATATATGCACTATTCCGTTTAGGCATAACAGACAGTGTAAAAATAGCCAGCTTCCTGCGTTGTTCCATGAGCACTATCTATAACTACCGGACGAAGATGAGAAACAAAGCTGCCGAAAAACGCGATGAATTCGAAGAATTAATTATGGGAATAGGCAACAACAGTTCTACAAACCATCTACAAAAAAACGAAGATAAAAAAGCATAATATACTGATTATCATTATATAGTGCATCTTCACTTTCTACATAATTAGATTTAAGCTTTTGAAAGGCTCTATTTAATCCTAACTTTGTAAAGAGGAAATATTGTTCGCTTCTTATATCTGGTAACAATCGCTGAAGCAGCAAAACTCCTGGCATTCTTTTCCATTACGAATAACCTTTATTAATAATAATACGGATGACATGCACACACTAATTAAAGTTGGACTAATAGGCTTCGGCCGAATGGGAAGATTTTATCTTGAAGAAATGCAAAAGAGCGGCAGATGGGAAGTAGCATATATATGTGATACTGATCCCAGGAGTCGTGAACTTGCAAAGAAGTTATCCCCGCATTCAAAGGTAGTACAAGACGAACAGGAAATTCTAAATGACGAAACAGTACAAGTAGTCGGTCTCTTTGCTCTGGCAAACTCAAGGAAAGAACAAATAGACAGAGCTATCCAAAGCGGGAAACATATCATAAGTGAAAAACCCATTGCTGATACTATCGAAAGAGAATGGGAAGCTGTACAAGCTGCCGAGAACACGACCCTCTTTTCTACCACTAACCTCTACCTTCGCAATTCCTGGTATCATAACTACATAAAAGATTGTATCGACGATGGCGAAATCGGAGAATTGGCTGTCATACGCGTATGCCATCTTACTCCTGGGCTTGCTCCGGGCGAAGGACATGAGTATGAAGGCCCGTCATTCCACGATTGCGGAATGCACTATGTGGATATTGCCAGATGGTATGCCGGATGCGACTATAAGACATGGAATGCACAAGCCGTAAGGATGTGGGACTACAAAGACCCGTGGCACTTGCAATGCCATGGCACCTTCGAGAACGGAGTCGTCTTTGACATTACCCAGGGACATGCATACGGACAACTCTCACTGGTACAAACCCACAATTCGTATATAGATATAATAGGTACAAAAGGAATTGTGCGCATGACCCATGATTTCAAGACCGCCGTAGTCGAGTTACACGGAGTATCCCAAACGATCCGTGAAGAAAGGCCCTTCGGTGGAAAGAACATAGATGTGCTGTGCAACTTGTTTGCCAATTCAATAGAATCGGGCATAAGAGACCCGCACTTGCCTACATTTCGCGATTCTGCGATAGCCTCGGAATATGCCTGGAGATTTCTGGACAATGCCCGCAGCAATGATCTTCCGGCTATCGGCGACACGCAGACGCTCGAAAAGATATTGCAGAGAAGAAGAACCATGAAGAACGGATATGGACTATTGCGTTCTAAATATATTATTGTTTAAAAATCAATTAAAGTTATGGCAAATTTTACAAGAAGAAAATTTCTGAAGACAGGGGCTGCTGCCATTGCAGGGCTTACTATCGTCCCGAACACAGTTTTGGGTAAATCATTCGGTCATGTGCCCCCCAGTGATAAACTGAACATCCTGGGTGTTGGTATCGGAGGACGTGGTGCGCAAGTATTGCGAGACATGAACTCACAAAACATCATCGGACTCTGTGACGTAGACTGGAAGTACAGCGACCATGTTTTCAAAGAATATCCCAATGCTAAGAGATACCGCGATTATCGGAAGATGTTCGACGAATTGGGCAAGTCTGCCGATGCGGTTATGGTAGCCACTGCCGACCACACTCATGCTTTAGTGGCTTCACAAGCCATCACAATGGGAAAACATGTCTATGTAGAAAAGCCATTGACACACACTGTATACGAATCCAGACTTCTTACCAAGCTGGCCGACAAATACCAAGTGGCAACACAGATGGGTAACCAGGGTGCTTCCGGCGAAGGAGTACGCAAGATGTGCGAATGGATATGGAACGGCGAAATCGGTGAAGTAACAAAGGTGGAAACCTTTACCGACCGTCCGATATGGCCGCAAGGCATGAACCGTCCCGAGAAGGTGGAAAAGGTACCAAGCTCACTGGAGTGGGACTTATTCCTGGGCCCTGCCAAATATCGTGATTACAACTCAATCTACACACCGTGGAACTGGCGCGGATGGTGGGACTTCGGTACAGGTGCATTGGGCGATATGGCTTGCCACATCCTGCATCCGGTATTCAAAGGATTGAAACTGGGATATCCTACCAAGGTTCAAGGTAGCTCCACACTGTTGCTGACAGATTGCGCTCCGAGTGCACAAAGCATCAAGTTCACCTTCCCGGCACGTCCTAACCTGCCTAAGGTTGGTATGCCCGAAGTAGAAGTTTACTGGTACGACGGTGGTTTGAAGCCGATGCGTCCCGAAGGTTTCCCTGCCGGAAAAGAAATGAATCACCAGGGTGGTTGCGTTATCTTCTACGGAACAAAAGATACATTGGTTTGCGGTTGCTACGGTGCCGACCCATGGTTAATGTCAGGAAGAACTCCGAGCGCTCCGAAGGTGCTGAGAGAGATCAACACATCTCACCAGATGGACTGGGTACGCGCTTGTAAAGAAAGTGCAGCGAACCGCGTTCCGACAGCTTCTCCTTTCAGCGAAGCAGGTCCGTTCAACGAAATGGTGGTTATGGGAGTACTCGGTGTACGACTGCAAGGCCTCAACCAGGAACTGCATTGGGATGGAGAAAACATGCGTTTCACCAACATTGATCCTTCTGCTACGATTCGTACAGTGATCAAGGACGGTTTCCAGATTAAGGACGGACACCCGACGTTCAACAAGACGATGACCGATCCGGTTAATGCACAGGCATTTGCCCAGGAACTTATCAAGCACACATATCGTGACGGCTGGAAATTGCCCGATATGCCCTAATTAAAATAAAACGATTAACAAATTACTTCAAATTAAACAGTTATGAACAACAAATTTTTATATGCATGCGGTTGCGTCCTCTTAGCAGGAGCATTAACTTCTTGTGGTGGAAATGCCAAAAAAACTGAAGCTGCAAGTGATGAAGCTGCCACTATGCCTGAATACAAGGTATTGGATAATCCTCAAGTAGACCTGTCCGCCTATCCGGTAGACAAGGACGGTTATATCGTTCTGTTCGACGGAAAAGAGATGAAAGGCTGGCGCGGATACGGAAAAGACTACATTCCTTCCAAGTGGACGGTAGAAGACGGATGTATCAAGTTCAACGGTACAGGCGGCGGTGAAGCCCAGGAAGGTGACGGCGGCGACTTGATCTTCGCACACAAGTTCAAAAACTTCGAGCTGGAATTGGAATGGAAGATCTCCAAAGGCGGTAACTCAGGTATCCTGTACCTGGCACAGGAAGTAGAGTCCAAAGATCCTGCAACCGGCGAATGGAGACTGGAACCGATCTACATCTCCGCTCCCGAAGCTCAGGTGCTGGATAACGAAAACCACCCGGATGCTAAATTGGGTAAGGACAATAACCGCCAGTCCATGTCTCTTTATGACATGATTCCGGCTAAACCGCAGAATGCAAAACCGTTCGGCGAATGGAACAAGGCAAAGGTTATGGTTTTCAAAGGAACTGTAGTTCACGGACAGAACGACGAAAACGTTGTTGAATACCACCTCTGGACACAGAAATGGACTGATATGTTGCAGGCAAGCAAGTTCAGCAAAGAAGACTGGCCGCTTGCATTCGAGTTGTTGAACAATGTCGGTGGTGCTAACCACGAAGGTTACATTGCTTTCCAAGATCATGGCGACGACGTATGGTTCCGTAACATACGCATCAAGATTCTGGACTAAGCAATCAGCAAGAAACCATTAAATAAAAATCAATTATCATGAAAAAACAAACATTATTCATTCTGCTCCTCGCCTGCATCATTGCAGTTCCTACTTCACTGAAGGCGCAGAAGAAAGACATTGCCGTACAGATGTATTCGGTAAGAGACCTTATCGGCGGCGACGTAAGCCAGCCCGATAAGTACAAGACGTATACAACGATTCTGAAGAACCTGGCAAACATGGGATACACTGCTGTCGAAGCAGCCAACTATAACGATGGCAAATTCTATGGCCGTACCCCCAAAGACTTCAAGAAAGATATCGAAACTGCCGGCATGAGAGTATTGTCTTCGCATACCGGTAAAGGTCTGTCCGAAGCAGAAATAGCATCCGGAGACTTCAGCGAATCACTGAAGTGGTGGGATCAGGCTATCAAGGATCATAAAGCAGCAGGCATGTCCTACATCGTGACTCCGTATCTTGGTGTTCCCAAAACGCTGAAAGAACTTCAGGCATATTGCGATTACTTCAACGAGATAGGAAAGAGATGCAAGGCCAACGGTTTGAAGTACGGTTATCATAATCATGCACACGAATTCCAGAAAGTGGAAGACCAGACAATGTACGATTATATGATTACGCACACCAACCCGGAATATGTATTTTTCGAAATGGACGTATATTGGGTAGTAAGAGGCCAGAACAGCCCGGTGGCATACTTCAAGAAGTATCCGGGACGTTTCCATATCCTGCACATCAAGGACGATCGCGAGATCGGACAGAGTGGCATGGTAGGCTTCGACGCCATCTTCAACAATACCAAGGTAGCAGGTGTGGAAAACATCGTTGTCGAGGTAGAAAGATACAACCTGCCGGTAGAAGAGAGTGTAAAAGCCAGTATAGACTACTTGCTGAAGGCACCTTTTGTAAAAGCAAGCTACAAGTAAACGGATGTCTGTCTTTGAATCTCCTTTAACAGATAAACAAATGAGTAGACTGACAACAATCTTACTGGTATGTGGCCTTGTGCTGCTGAGTTCATGCAGTAACTCTTCCAGCCGGAAACTATTCGATGGAGCCAATCTGGAAGATTGGCAGACATCGGGTAATGTGCTGGTGAGGGACAGCTCGCTGATATTGTCCGGTTTCAACTCCCGGGCTGCATTGAAGAATAGCGTATATAAGAATTTCGATTTGCACCTGCGGGCACGCACCACTCCTGGCGGAACGGGCTATATCGCTTTTCATACAGACGACTCGGAGAAAGGTTATCGTGTTGCTATCAACAACGATAACGACGCTCCCATTTGGTGGAAAAAGACCGGCAGCTTGTTGTCAGTCCGCAATCTCACCAAGAGTTTCGTGAAAGAAGGCCAATGGTTCGACATGGATATCCGCGTGGAAGGGCAAGCCATTACTGTGAAAGTAAATGGCGAGCCGGTAGTGGAATACATAGAACCGGAACATCCTTATCGCGTTTCTCCCAATGAGAAGGCGCTCTTGTCCGAAGGTACCATAGAGTTCGTTAGCAACGGGCAGGGAGATGTCGAGTTCAAAGACATCTTCATCGAGACGATTGACGGACGGGGCATCGACACTGCCGCCCAGTTTGCCCAGGCAGGCGACGAGCAGACGGATGAAATCATAAGGCTTCATCAGGAAGACTTCCCCGTGCTGGACTATCATGTGCACCTGAAAGGCGGGCTTACCAAGGAAGTGGCTGCCGCACAGTCGCGCCGGCTGGGCATCAACTATGTGGTAGCGCCCAACTGCGGTATCGGCTTCCCGATAACGGATGACGAAGGAGTCTATTGCTTCCTCGATTCCATGCGCACGCAGCCCTTTATCCTTGCTATGCAAGGCGAAGGCAGGGAGTGGCCGACGACTTTCTCCGAAGCGGCACGCAAGGAGTTCGACTTTGTATTTACCGATGCGCTGACGTTCACCGACCGGAAAGGACGGCGCGTCCGTCTGTGGATAGACGACGAAGTATTTATCGATAACGAGCAGGAGTACATGGACTTGATTGTAGAGAAAATGTGCGACGTGTTCAAGGAACCTGCCGATATCTACGTAAATCCATTCTTCCTGCCTACGCAGATGAACGACCGGTACGATATGTTCTGGACAGACCAACGCGTAAACAAAGTAATCGCCGCCCTGAAGCAAAGCGGAAAGGTGCTGGAGATAAACGAACTTTACCAGATTCCGAGCAAAGCCATCATCATGAAGGCCAAAGAAGCGGGACTCAAATTCTCCTTCGGCACCAACAATGTGAAGCCGGAAGTCGGGAAGCTGGAATACGCCATCCGGATGAAGAAAGAATGCGGTCTGAAGGCACAAGACATGTATAAGCCTAAGATTAAATTGTAGATTCAAAGGAAATAAAAAGAAAAGCAAAGAGCAGCCAAATGGTTGCTCTTTCTTTTTTCGACATACCGGAACAAGGAGATAATTATCAATAGGCAAAGAAGAAGAACGATTCCTTGTACAGAAAGACAGACTATTCACGGTTTTACTATCACGCCCGTTCCAAAGAAGCAGAGTAAATAGGGAATCACTGCATAAAGGCAGGAATGGATATGCAGAAATACTGTATATTATGCAGGGATTATACGATATTAAGGCAAGAAATATCAGATTCATCGAAACAGATGGTGTGTTTTGCGGTAATAGATTATCTGTTTCGCGGTGAAAGACTATATGTTTTCCGCGGAAAGACTATATGTTCCGCACCGGGGAACTATAGATGCACCGACCGGGAACTATATATCGAGCAAAAAAGAAGGTTTGTTGCGCTATAAGGAAGGAATATCCGTCCCGATACCAGATATTATATTATCGGTATATCAAGGCGCAGACATACTTTCGGATACCAAATAGAGAGAATACATTCCGGCATGGCACTCATTTAACCGATTACATTTCATCTTGCAATATCACTAATGCACGAGAACGGCTTATTCTCACTTCCACCGGTCACTATCAAGGTACAGAGCAAGCAGCCGCGTTTGAAAATACAATTTGTCACTTTGTCAATCTCAGTTACAATATGAACTATCCTAATTCCCCTCCTCCTCCTCCTGGGAGGAGGGGTGCCCGAAGGGCGGGGTGGTAGGTGAATGCATAAACTTAATAACTCTTTCAAAGAAATTCTTTTTCTTCCTACCACCTCCCCCTTCGGGTACTCCTCCTCCCAGGAGGAGGAGAATTGAGATAGCCCGCATCATAAATGAAAGAGGGCGCATCATCTCCTATGCAACTCTGTTCCCTTACAAATAAATCTTAAAACAAGAAACAAAGCCTGCCGAACGCTGTTGGAAGGGGAAACTCTAAAAACAACAGTTATGAATTACGGAATCAGTATTCTCTTCAGAGCCATACCGTTATTAATGGCTCTCTTCTGCTTCGGCTATGGAGCCTTTGTGCTGCACGAGGGACTGGACTCGGCAAAGTTCGTTGCCGGTCCGGTAGTTTTCTCTTTAGGAATGATTTGTATTGCCCTGTTTGCCACGGCGGCTACCATCATCAGGCAGATTATCCACACTTACAACTCTGTTGCCAAATACGCCCTTCCCATTATCGGCTACCTGGCAGCTATCCTGACGGTAATTTACGGTTGGGAACATATGCACGCGGCATTTACGGTAAGCAACTTCGTTTCGGGGCACGTCATCTGCGGAGTGGGATTCATCACTGCCTGCGTTGCTACTACCGCCACCGCCTCTACCCGCTTCACCCTTATCCCCGCCAACTCGGAACGGACTGACCACGAGCAACCGCGAACCGCCTTCAGCCGTACGCAGGGGAATATACTGATAACCATAGCCACCATCCTTGCACTGGTAGCATGGGTATGGACCTTCATGCTGCTGTCCCAAAGCGACAAGCATAACGCCTACTATGTGGCGGGGCACGTCATGGCAGGACTTGCCTGCATCTGTTCCAGCCTGGTGGCATTGGTGGCAACCATCGTCCGACAGATACGCAACAACTACACCAAGCCCGAACGGAAGCAATGGCCTGCCCTCGTCCTGGTGATGGGAAGCATCAGCATCCTCTGGGGACTGTTGGTACTGTGCAACAGTAACCTCTCTCTAGCTACTACCGGATATATCATGATAGGTTTGGGACTGGTATGCTACAGCATTTCCAGCAAAGTAATCCTGCTTGCCGCCATCTGGCGGAACACCTTCAAGCTTGCCAACCGCATCCCGCTTATTCCGGTATTCACGGCACTGGCATGCTTGTTCCTTTCCGCCTTTCTGTTCGAGATGGCAAACATACACGATGCTTATTTCGTTCCGGCGCGTGTACTTGCCGGACTGGGTGGTATCTGCTTCACGCTGTTCTCCATCGTGAGCATTCTGGAAAGCGGCACTTCTAAGTAGTGCCTGCCTTCCCGCCATTGGCCTGGGCATCGAGGAAGAGTTCCACGTGTTCGGCATGATGCGCCACGTAAGCGGCCGGACCCGTGTCACCCGAATCAAGAATATCGCGGACAACATCTGCCTTATTCTTGCCGGTGATAAAGAAAATCAGCTTCTTGGCAGCAAAGAGCAGACAGCCTGTCATGGCGATGCGCTTCTGTCCGTTATACGGGTTGATGCTCGCCTCATAGGGATGGAACGATGAAAGCAGATATTCCTGCCCGGGAAAGATGGAAGATGTATGTCCGTCGTCTCCCGCGCCAAGCAGCACGGCATCAAAAGCCGGGAAGCCGCCCCAAAGCGGAACCGTACGCGCCACCATATCCGAATAGTCCTTCGCCTCGGTCTCGGGGCGTTTGGTTCCGTAGATGGGATAGATGTATTCATCCGGTATGCCCACTTCGTTCAGCAGCAGGCGGCGCATGGTGCCGTAGTTGCTTTCGCAGTCCTCGGCAGGCACGCAACGCTCATCCACCCAGTAGATGCGCATCCGCATCCAGGGGGTGACGTCTTTATAGTCGTTAGCCCAAATGTCAAACATCAGCGAAGGGGTAGTCCCCCCGCTGAAGGCAAAGTAGAATATCTTGTCCGGCTCACTCTCCATCATTGCAATGAGGTGCTTTATCAGCGCGTGTGCCGTCTCAGTAGCAGTCTGGTAAATATAACTTTTCATAACTCACAATATTCATCTGTATTCGTCAAATTCTTACAAGGATTAGTCCATTCGGCACCGTGTTCGCGCATCATGGCTTCGCTCTCCAACGGCCCCCAGGTGCCTGCGGGATAGCCGTAGAGCGGGGCGTCGGGATGTTCTTTCCAGTAACGCAGCACGGGGTCGAAGAATCGCCATGAGGCTTCTACGGCATCACTGCGGGTGAAGAGCGTAGGATCGCCCTGTATGCAATCTTCTATCAGGCGGGCATAGGCGTCGCCGGTGGGCAGGCCGCCCAGCTTGTCGTAGCTGAAGTCCATCATCACCTGCTTCACGTCGAATCCCGAACCGGGCATCTTCATGCCGAACTTCAGCACAATGCCTTCGTTGGGTTGCAGGCGGAGAATGAGTTTATTGGCACGCGGACAGTGGCCGCCTTCGCAGCGGAACATCTGATGGGGCGTCTCGCGGAAGTGGACAACGATCTCGGTTACTTTCGTCGGCATCTGTTTGCCGGTGCGGATGTAGAAGGGCACGCCACTCCAGCGCCAGTTGTTGATGCCGATCTTCATGGCAATGTAGGTCTCCGTACGCGAGTCGGGGGCTACGTTCTTCTCCTCACGATAGCCCGGCTTGGAACCCGAGGCGGTGTATTGCCCGCGAACGATGTGCTCGTTCAGGTCTTCTTCCGTCAGGGGGGCGAGGGATTCGTACACCTTCACCACTTCGTTGCGGAAGTTGTCGGCATTGAAGATGGCGGGCGGCTCAAGGGCAGTCAGTGCCACAAGCTGGATAAGGTGGTTCTGCACCATGTCACGCAGTGCGCCGGCGCCTTCGTAGAAGCCACCGCGGGCTTCGATGCCCAGGTTCTCGACGGCGGTGATTTCGACGTAATCGATGTAGTTGCGATTCCACAACGGCTCGAAGATGCCGTTGGCAAAGCGGAAAGCGAGAATATTCTGCGCCGTTTCCTTGCCCAAGAAGTGATCGATGCGGTAAATCTGATGTTCCTCAAAGACGGAAGCATAGATCTTATTCAGTTTCTGTGCCGACTCCAGGTCGTATCCGAAAGGTTTCTCCACAATGATGCGGGCGTGGGGACGATTCAGACGGGCGGCTTTGAGGTGTAACGGAATGACGCCGTACAGGGACGGGGGCGTGGCGAGATAGAAGAGCAGGTTGTCCGGTTTCTCTTCGCCGGTAAGTTCCTGCAAGCGCCGGTCGAGGATAATGCACTATAGTAGTACCATCTTCCATCCCGGTCAGTTATGTTGTTAAGCA
>OGZX01002414.1_pt1 | contig 15055 bp, 14 predicted proteins | sample 1576881 | NCBI WGS metagenome assembly OGZX01 (sample SAMEA3541542, study PRJEB24748) | human gut metagenome | biome: human gut; feature: human-associated habitat; material: faeces | place: China | collected 2012
TATTGTCTATTTAATAGGTAATCTATTTATGGTGTTTATAATACTAGGTTTGCAACGAAATGTATTTTGGGCAATTCTAATATAGGTTTACTCTGGCTAACTGTAAACTTTTTTAGGGTAATACAGGGTGTTTACCCGTTGAATACAGGGGGTACTTAGGGATTAAAGACGTATCAATTTCGAATCAACTTCGGTACAAAGACGTTCACGAGCGTGTTTGTACCGAAGTTGATAGGTTTTTGATCTGTGATTATTTGGTGACTACCCTAAGTATTCATCCTCTCTTCATTTGATAACGGAGGAAATATATGGGGGCTTGCCTTTTTAGGGATTATATAATTACCATAACAAAAAAGAGGGGCTTTTGATATTTCCCCTCTTCTGTTTTCCCATAAGCATATTTTTATTTGTGCTTTTTGTTTTTTAGAGGTGTTTCGTGTGTCATTTCTTCAACTAAATAAGACGGAACATCTTTTTTGTTCTTGCTTTTCTTCGGTTTTTTGTTTCCGGCTGCACCCATGATAAAATCTCCTATAATTTAAGTGTTAAATATTTAAGTGATCAAATGAGTAGAGATCGGTTATTAAAAAATAGCTGGTCCTATCCATTTGGTGACTTAACAAAGGGCGTGCCAGACGGCTTGGCAGTGACACGAAGAGACGAGTTGGCGGTTGTTGATGTCGGATTGGCAGAATTGGAAAACAGGTGGGTGGGTAAAATTCAGTCTTTTTTTAGCTGATCTTTTCCTTTATCTTTGCCTGCATAAAATAGATTGATATGAAGCATAACTGGAAGCCGGGAAATATGATTTATCCTTTGCCCGCCGTGTTGGTAAGTTGCGGGAGTGAGCTGAGTGAATATAACGTGCTGACAGTGGCATGGGTAGGAACGTTGTGTACGAATCCTCCAATGTGTTATATTTCCGTGAGACCGGAGCGATATTCGTACCCGATTATTCAGAAGAATATGGAGTTCGTGATTAACCTAACCACGAAGGATATGGCGTATGCCACGGATTGGTGTGGGGTACGTTCCGGGAAGGATTACAATAAGTTTGAAGAGATGAAACTGACGCCGGGAAAGGCAAAGGTAGTGAAAGCCCCGATTATTGAAGAGTCTCCGGTGTCGATTGAGTGTCGGGTGAAGGAAATTATTCCTTTGGGATCGCATCATATGTTTATTGCAGAGGTGATGAACGTGCAGGCTGATGATTGTTACTTGGATAAGGATAGCGGGAAGTTTGAGTTGGCGAATGCTGATCCTTTGGTGTATCTGCATGGAGGATATTTTGAATTGGGAGAAAAAATTGGTAAATTCGGGTGGTCTGTGGAGAAGAAAAGGAAAAAGAAGTAATGTTTAACAAAATTGTTGTAGAAAACGTAGAAGTTGGTAATGGAAATAAAGAGTCAACATATAGAAATAGAAAAACATCCATTAGAACCGTTCTTGCCGGAAAATGCCAAGTTATTGATGTTGGGAAGTTTCCCGCCACCGAAAGCAAGGTGGTCTATGGAGTTTTACTACCCGAATTTGCAAAATGATATGTGGAGGATATATGGGGTGTTGTTTTTCGGGGATAAAGATTATTTTTTAGAAAAGGGGAAGAAAGCGTTTAGTCGAGAACGGTTAGTCGCTTTTTTGGAAGAAACCGGGGTTGCCTTGTTTGACACGGCCATGGAGGTGATTCGTCAACGGGGAAATGCATCCGATCAATTTTTGGAGATTGTTACTCCCGTGGATTTGGATGCCGTGCTGAAACGAATTCCCAAATGTAAGGCGATCGTAACCACGGGACAGAAAGCAACAGATACTTTATTGGCCTTGGTTGGGGCTGAGAATCCTAAAGTGGGAGGTTTTAGTGATTTTGAATATAAAGGGAGGGCTTTACGATTGTACCGGATGCCTTCGTCTTCACGGGCTTACCCGAAGCCTTTAGAGGATAAAGCGGCAGAATATCGGGTGATGTTTCATGATTTAGGAATGTTGTAAGAAGATGAAGACTGTATTGTTGGTAGTGGATATGCAAAACGATTTTTGTTTGCCTTCAGGTTCGCTCTACGTGCCGGGAGCTGAGAAAGACGTGGAGAGGTTAAGTCGGTTGATCAAGGAGAAAATGACTGTTATTGATAAGATTATTCTCACGGCAGATGAACATCACGTGATGGATATTGCTCATCCGTCTTATTGGAAGAACAAACGGGGAGAGCATCCGGCTCCTTTTACAACTATTTCATGGTGGGAGGTGTTATCGGGAGAGTGGATTCCTTTCGGAGATAAAGATGAGGTGATTGATTATTTACGTCGATTGATTGAAAACGAGGAGTATAAGCACATGATTTGGCCGGAGCATTGTCTGTACGGGAGTGAAGGGGCAGCTATAACTCCTGTGTTGATGGAGGCCGTGACGTGCTGGGCCAGAGAAGGAAAATATTACGAGGTGGTGGAAAAGGGCTTGAATCCTTCGACCGAGTTTTTCGGTGCTTTTCGGGCAAATATCCCTTTGGAGGGTGATGCTGACACGAAGTTTAACATGAAACTGAAGGACGAGTTAGAGTCGTATGACGTGATCTGGTTGGCCGGCGAGGCAAAAAGTCACTGTGTGGCAAACACGTTGAGGCAGTTGTTTGATTATCCTGAGGTAGTTCGGCGACTGGTAATACTGGAAGATTGCATGAGTAATATTTCGGGATGCGAGGATTTAGCTATTCCAATTTACGAGAAGGCTGCCCGTATGGGGGCTCGTTTTGAGACGTCAGAATCTTTGTTGTTTGCATAAAAAGGGAATAGAATGATCATCCATGATTTTTTAGATAACGATTTGTACAAGTTCACGGCGATGAATGCCATACAAAAGAAGTTTCCGGATTCGGAAGTGGTTTATCGTTTCGTGAACAGGGGAAATGCGAGTTTTCCTCCCGGTTTTGCCGATGCTTTGAGAGAAGAGGTGGAGGCTATGGCGGGAGTGGTGCTTTCCAAGGAAAACGAGAAATTCATGCGAGCGAAATGTTATTATTTTGATTCGGTGTTTTTCGATCTCTTGAAAGGTTTTCGTTTTAATCCTGCTGAGGTAAAGGTGAGCCAGGAGGGAGGAAAGCTGGACGTGGAGATTCGGGGATTGTGGTACCGGACCGTGTTGTGGGAAGTTCCCTTAATGGCGATGATTTCTGAATTGTATTTTCGGATGACCGGACAAGTCGCCCGAGATTTGGAACGGAATGCAACGGAGAAAGCAAAAGCCTTTGCGGATATAAAAGCGGAAATTTCTGAATTCGGTACCCGGAGAAGATACTCCTTTGACGTGCAGGATCGGGTGATCGGCATTTTGAAGGAGAATATGAAAGGCTTGCTGAACGGGACGAGTAACGTGTATTTTGCCATGAAATATGATCTGACCCCGATGGGTACTCACCCGCACGAATGGTTCATGTATCACGGGGCGCATTTCGGTTACCGGTCAGCGAATGCCTTGGCGTTGGAAAATTGGGTGGATGTTTACGATGGTTATTTGGGAATAGCTTTGACCGACACGTATACTTCCGATAATTTCTTTAATAGTTTTGATACGAAGTATGCCAAGTTGTTTGACGGTTTGCGTTGGGATAGCGGCGATCCTTTTGAATTCACGGAGAAAGCATTGGAACATTACCGGAAACATCGGGTGGACCCGAAAAGTAAGACGATCGTGTACAGCGATGCGTTGGATCTGGATGGGGTGAAGAGAATCAAGGCTTTTGTGAACGGGCGTTTGCATGACGTGTACGGGATCGGGACGTACCTCACGAATGACGTGGGGGTTACGCCATTAAATATGGTGATTAAGTTATTTGAATGTCGTCCGAAAGGGAGTGAGGTATTTTTACCTGCCGTGAAGTTGTCGGATGTAGAGGGAAAACATACGGGTTACCCGGACGAGGTTGATTTATGTTTGAGCATATTAAGATTAAAATGATGAAAGGATATTTATTTTTAGAGTACCCGGCGTGTAGTACTTGCCGGAAGGCGAAAAAGTGGTTGGATGAACAAAAAGTGAATTACACGGATCGGCATATCGTGGAAGAACGCCCGACATGTGAGGAGTTGAAAATATGGTTCGAGAGAAGTGGTTTGCCGTTGCGGAAGTTCTTTAACACGAGCGGTTTATTGTATAAATCCATGCAGTTGAAAGAGAAGCTGGACGGGATGAGTGAGGAGAAGCAGTTGGAGTTACTAGCGTCTGACGGGAAGTTGGTGAAACGTCCTTTGGTTATCGGGGAGGATTTCGTGTTGGTGGGATTCAAGCCGGAAGAGTGGAAAACGGTATTGTTGAAGTAAAAGGTTATTTTTATGTTAGTCACGTACGAGGATATACGAAATGACGAGAGTATAAAGTGTTATATCACGGAGGCGGATAGGGCCTTGTCTGCTTTAGGATACACGGAACATTCATTTCCCCACGTGGTGAAAGCGGCGACGATGGCGGAGATGATTTTATTAACTTTAAATTATCCGAAGCGAACGGCTGAGTTAGCCAAGATTGCCGGGTATATGCACGATATTGGTAATATCGTGAACCGGATTGACCATGCACAGAGCGGTGCGGTAATGGCTTTCCGATTGCTGGACCGGATGGGGATGGACCCGGTGGAGATAGCCATGGTCATCAGTGCTATCGGTAATCATGACGAGAGTACGGCTGCTGCCGTAAATCCGATTGCCGCTGCCTTGATTTTGGCTGACAAAACTGACGTGCGGAGAAGTCGGGTGCGTAATCAAGACTTCGCAAGTTTTGATATTCATGATCGGGTGAATTATGCCGTGGAGGAATCCAAGATTTATTTTAATGAGGATCATTCGGCTATTATTTTGGATTTGAAGATTGATACGTCCATTTCGGCGGTGATGGATTATTTCGAAATCTTTTTAGGACGGATGATGTTGAGCCGGAAGGCTGCCGAGTTTTTGAATATTAGTTTTGAACTGGTGATTAATGGTCAAAGGTTGTTGTAAATAAACCTTGTGATATTTTTCAAAACTTTTTGCGTGCGAAGGAGTGGAATAAGCAATTGTGGTCGTGTGGAATATTATTATAAAATGTTTATATTTGCGAAAGAACAATGCTTTTCATTATGGCTATCGTATCGCATAAAGAGTTTAAAGCTTTCTTCGAGACTTTTTTTATTCCCGTTTACACGTTGATGCAACGCTACACGGGAGAGCGTGAATTGTCGAGAGATTTCACGCAGGAGGCATTTGTGAGAGTATTCGAGCATTGGGGAGAGTTCGAGACGGAAGAGAATGCCAAAGCTTTCTTGTACACCGTAGCCCGTCGTATCTATCTGGATCATTGTAAGCATCAAAAGATAGAAAATCAGTATCAGAATCGGGTAAACGGGGAAGAGCTCGAAGAATATGATTTTCTGAAGGAGGTTACTCAACAGGAGGTGTCCCGAATATTGTACGATGCTGTTGATAAGCTACCTTCACAGACTCGTTCGATCATTTTACTGAACTTGAAAGGGTTTAACAATACGGAAGTGGCAGAACGGTTAGGTGTTTCCGTTAATACAATTAAATCATTGAAAAAGAGTGCTTATGTGACGTTAAGAACCTTGTTGTCAAAGGATCTTTTGATGATTTTGTTCGTTTTAGTCGATAAATAATTTATTTTTACGCTCACCCACTTTTTTTTCTCAATCGTCTTCTTAATAAACGCTAAATTTAAATCGTATGAATTTGCTAAGAAGACGTTTTAAAATTGCTCATTTGATTGCGGAAGAGTTTGCCGGGGTGATTACGAAAGAGAATCAAGCCCGGTTGGAGCAATGGCGTGTAGAAAGCCCTGCTCATGCAAAAGAATATGATGAGATTCGGACATATATCATGACGGGAAACGAGTATTGGGAGAAAGAAAAACGAACAGTAAAGAATGAGTGGCGAAAATTTGAGCGTGTTCATTTCGGAAAGTATGTTATTTGGAAAAAAATAGGCCGGTGTGCGGCTATTATGGTGATACCTTTATTGGTGTGCGGGTATTTCGTGTCATCCGAGTGGAAATTCTCGGAAGTCACGATTGCTGATCACGTGGAAATTGTTCCGGGGACAGGAAGGGCCCAGTTGATTATGGCTGACGGAAGATTCTTGAAATTGGAACAAAAAGAAAATATGAAATTGGATTTACCCGGGGTAAAAATAGTTGCGACGGAAAAGAAAATTGTTTATCGGGCAATAGAAGAAGAAACGAGTACCCCGAAGGAGGAGGAGTATAACACGTTGGTTGTACCTCGCGGGGGAGAGTATATGCTGGAATTGTCAGATGGGACGAAGGTGTGGTTGAATTCCGATTCCGAGTTGCGCTTTCCTATTACGTTTGTCGGGGATAGGCGAAGTGTGGAGATTGAAGGGGAGGCTTATTTTGAAGTGGCAAAGGATGAGGGGAAACCTTTTCACGTGTTAGCGAAGGGGGCGGATATAAAAGTGTTGGGAACGAGTTTTAACGTGATGACTTATCGGGGACGTACGATTACGACTCTTGTCGAGGGTAAAGTCTGCTTGACTTATAAGGATGAATCGGTACTTATGGTACCGGACCGACAGGCAGAGGTGATTGCGGAGACCGGAAAGATTTTAATGAGGGAGGTGGATGCAAGGAATTTCACGTTATGGAAAGATGGGGTGTTTTATTTCGAAAATGCGGCTTTAGAGACGATTGCCGAGCGTTTGTCGCAATGGTATGATGTTAATATAGTTTTTAATGATGAGGCATTGAAAAAGTTAAGATATTCGGTTGAAATGAAACGCTATAATAATATTCAGGATTTATTAACTAAAATTGAAAAGACACAAAAAGTAAAGTTTCTAATTCAAGGAAAAAGTATTTATATTCATAAATGGTTGGAAACCTACGATTTGCTAGAGTGAACCTCGAAAAGAAAATCCCTATAATAGGGGATTTATAGAATAGATTTCGAAGGTTACTTTTGTCAAAATTTATTAGCATAATCGAATTCGAAAAATTGTAATGTAACTTTAAAATGATGCAAGCAGGTAATGTAGCCCCATTACCTGCCTACTAAGCTCATCATCTAATAAAATGTGAAACCTAAAAGCAAAAGTATGAAAAAAAATGACAACCCCAACAGTTTAAGGAGATTAAAGCTGTGGAGAAAATTGTTAATTGTGAAATTGCTATGCCTGTGCTTGTTCTTGCAAAACACTGCTTTGTTGGCAAGTGTTTACTCGCAAGAGTTAAAGTTGACGTTGAAAGGAAATGATATTAGTTTAACCAATATCTTTTCCCAGATTCGGGAAAATAGTGATTACACGTTTGTATATAATCTGGATGACATTCAAAATGTACGGGTGAAGTCTCTGGATGTGAAAGATGCTTCTATTCGAGAGGTATTGGATAAATGTCTGAAAGGGACGGGATTTTCTTACGAGATCGAGGATCACGTGGTGATTATACGTCCGGATCGTCCGGCCAAGCAAGAAGTAAAGAAGGTGACGTTAAACGGGTTGGTGATGGATCAGGATTCCGTGCCGATAGCGGGAGTAACCGTTATGTTGAAAGGAACTTACGTGGGGGTGACCACGGATATTTCGGGAATGTTTCAGATGACGATTCCGGAACAAAAAGAGGTATTTTTGTTGTTTTCGTTCGTGGGTATGGAGATGCGGGAGGTGAAGGTGACGGATTTCAAGAGAGTGGTTCGGGTGGTGATGAAAGAAAAAGTCGGCGAGTTGGAGGAAGTGGTTATTACGGGATATGGTCAAAAAACAACTCGTACTTCAACAGGCTCTACTGCTAGCTTGGGACAAGATGTTTTTGCCAATAAGGCTACACCGACAGTGGATATGTTGTTGCAGGGACAGGTTGCCGGAGTTAGTGTGATGGCGGTTTCCGGTAGACCGGGAGAGGCGGCTAAAGTCAGAATACGGGGAACGAATACGATTAGTGGGGATGCGGAGCCTTTATGGGTGGTGGATGGTGTACCTTTACAGCAGAATGTCCCGAATATTTCGACAGGGCAGATTAAATCTGGTAATCTGAATGAAATTTTTGTTACGGGAATAGCGGGAATTAATCCGAATGATATAGAAAATGTAACTATTTTGAAGGATGCTTCGGCGGCGGCTATTTACGGCTCAAGGGCTGCGGGAGGTGTGATTGTTATCACGACAAAGAAAGGGAAAGCGGGCAAGATGAGAGTAAATTATTCAGCGACTCTTTCTGTCGGGTTGAAACCACAACGAGATCCGGGGTTGATGAATTCTGCGGAAAAATTAGTCTGGGAACAAGAATTGTGGGATGAATTTTCTTCTGAGTCTTTTGAATATAATAAAACGGCGTCTCGGAAGATTCATAGCCCGGTGGTGGGAATAGTAGGTATGCTTCGGTCTGAAAAGCTTGGAAAAGATGATAAACTTTGGCATGAGGATAATTTTGAACCTATGAGCGGGGAGGAACAGGAGGCGTATATCTCGAATCTGGCCAAGCATTCAACGGATTGGTTTGACGTGTTATTCCGTAATTCATTCTCGATGAATCATCATCTTTCTTTCTCCGGTGGATCTAAACAGTACACGTACTATGTGTCTTTAGGAGTTACGGATGATAAGGGATTGGTAAAAGAGACAGATTATCAACGTTATAATTTAAATGCTAAGATTGATTTGAATCCATCTGCCCGTTTGAATCTTGGGTTTGGGATAGATCTGTCAAAACAAAAATCTGATAGCTATTCCATGACAGTAGACCCGTTTAAATATGCCTATTTTGCGAATCCTTACGAGACATTGTATAATTCGGATGGGAGTTATCGGTCTGATCGGACCTATTTTAATTTGGCAGGTATTAATGACGGGAATTTGAGTGATGGGGTGCAACCTCCTAGTGGGTTTAATATTATGCGTGAGATGAAAGAGACTTCAAGTTCGGCAGATAATACAAGTGGAACCGTAAGGGTCAATCTCGGTTATGATATTATCGAGAAGTTGAAAATCTCGGGGTTAGCTTCGTACACGTACTATAACAATAAGGTGGATGACGTGAAGGGGAGAGATACGTATGCCGCTTTTTTGGACCGGCTTTATTTTGATGAAAATAACGGGGATTGGATTCCCTATGGGTCAATAACCCAGACTTCATCGGACGGAACGAGTTATAATGTCCGGGGACAATTAGAATATCGGGGTGTATTTGGTGATGCCCATCGGATTGCTGTATTGGGGGGAGCCGAGTTACGAGGTGATAAAAGTAACCGTACTTATGCAAAACGTTTCGGGTATGACGATGTAACTGGTAATTCGGCTATGCCGATGCATCCGAATCCTCAACCGGAAGACGTGAAAAGATATGCCGACTTGATAGACCAGTTATCAGGAGAGGTTAGTTCCGAAAGCCGTTTTGCCTCATTCTATGCATCCCTGGACTATAGTTATTTGGAACGTTATTTATTAAGTGTTACGTTTCGGACAGATGGTTCGAATAACTTTGGTAGTGACGAGCAGTTTAATCCGACATGGTCATTAGGGTTGGCTTGGCATTTGGATGAAGAGAGGTTTATGTATGGTTTGCATCCAGTAGTGAATCGATTGACATTACGGGCAGCGATGGGGTACACCGGGAATATCGTGAAATCAGTCAGTAAAGATTTGGTATTGAACTATTCTACGACTTATTGGGACGGATTGAGAACCGGATCGATCAGTAAAGCACCTAATCCGAAAGTGCGTTGGGAGGAAACGAAAGACATGAAGATTGCTTTAGATTTCGGTTTGTTTGAGGATAGAGTCAGTGGGTTGGTTGAAGCCTATTACCGGAAAAGTTCTGATATCGTGTCTACGGTTGATGTGTTATCTACGACAGGATTCTCCGGACAAGGATTTAATACTTCCGAGATAAAAAATAAAGGAATCGAGGGGACATTGCGAGTAAAGATTTTGGATGGTAAAGATTTCAAGTTCAATGTAGCCGGAAATATTGCATGGAATCGTAATATTTTGTCCAAATACAGTAAAAAAAGAGTGATACAGGACGGGCGATACGAGGGGTTCCCTTTGGAGTCTGTTTTTGCCGGACGTTACACGGGAATAGACCTGCATGATGGGGTGTATACTTATGAATTAAGACCGGATGCTCAGATTTATAAAGGAACAGATTTACAAGCCGTGGATAATTATCGTTATTATTTAGGCACTTCGATTTCTCCGGTTACCGGTGGTTTTAACGTGGATTTTTCCTACCGAAATTTACGGTTGAATGTTGGTGACAGGTGGATTTAATGTACAGTTTGTTTACCGTAACTTGAGCCTGAATGTCGGGGCCTCGTATGCTTGTGGGGGAAAGACCAAGAGCCTGATGGATTCACCTGCAAATTGTGATAAGGTGGCTTGGTACGGGAACGAGACACCCCAATCGCCTTATAGTGACTTGTATCGTAATCATTTGAACGTTTCGAAAGATATGGTGAATCGATGGACTCCGGAAAGAACGACCGGGGTGAAATACCCGAGGATTATCGATTTTATGGGTGATCGTTTATTATTGGATCAGTATAACGTGCATTCGCAGGAGATAACGAAAGGTGCTTATTTGGAAAATGTATCTTTTTTGAGAATTAAAAATATTTCGTTGTATTATGATATACCGCAATCAATAGTAAAATCTTTGGGATTGAGTTCGGTAGGTTTCTCTTTTACGATGAATAATTTTATCACGTTTACCAATTATTCCGGAATTGACCCCGAAACACCGGGGACGACTTACCCGATTACCCGTTCCATGACGTTAGGGGTGAATGTGGGATTTTAAATGATTGAATTTGAATATTAAAATTTTAAAGATATGAGAAAGTCAAGTTTATACATCATGATCTTGTTCCTTTTCTGTAATCTGTCTTGTACGGAGTATCTGGACGTGAAGAACAAAGGCGAGGTGATTCCGGAAACAGCAGAAGAATTCTCTGCATTATTACACAGACATTTATACAATATCGATGGAGCTAGCGAATGCGCTTTTTTCGGAGCTCCCTCAACAGTAGCGGCCTATGAAGCTTATACGGATAACTGGGATGCTGATTTGACAACCAAGTTGGATTTGCCTATATACGTGGGAATAGATATTAGTAGCTTATCGTTTCGATTTAAATCATTGTATGAAGTCATTCGGGATTGCAATATCGTGATAGAGGAATTGAAAGAGCGGGATACTGATTTTGGTAAAAAACTATTGGCAACGGCTTACACGATTCGAGGCGTGTGTTATTACACGTTGATGCGTAATTATTGTGAGCCGTATGATAAAAACAATGCTGATAAAATGTTAGGTGTTCCTATCGTGAAAGTGTTTGATATGGAGGGAACTCCCGAACGTTCAAATTTGAAAGAAACAGCTGATTTCGTCGTTGAGAATTTGAAACAGGCCATCAGCTTGAATCAAACGGATCAACATTATCGTTTTTACGTGGATGTTTCTAAAGCTTATCTGGCCAGAACTTATTTTTGGGTGCAAGAGTGGGAATTGGCAGCGAGCACGGCCAAGGAGGTCTTGGATAAATACCCGTTAATTAGCGGGGAGGCTTATAAAGAGATGATTCAAACTGAGGTGAAGCAACTGGGAAATGTGTTGATCCGTTCCGGAATATCTAAATCGGAAGGATACGTGTACACGGATATGCAGAAAACTAAAGGACGTCCGTTGCCTTTGGAGTTTGTGAATTTGTTTACGGAAAGAGAGAGGGATATTCGTTATACTTTTTCTTTTGATGCGGAGTTTGTAAATACTAAAATGTTGAAAACGTCCTTACGTTCGGCGGAAATGTGTTTGATCATGGCTGAAAGTTATGCTCATTCCGGAGATACGGAAAATGCATTGAAGTATCTGAACCATTTGCGGGAGAATAGAATTTCCGGTTATACCCCTTACACGGAATCCGATTTACCGGTGGTTGATCCCACGGCATTAATTCAAGTGGATGCAGAAGGAAAAGCTTTAACTCCATTGATGTCTTCAATATTGAATGAACGACGTAAGGAGCTGTATTTGGAGGGTGATCGTTGGTACGAGTTAAAGCGGAACGGACGACCGGAAAGATGGTGCGGCTACAACGGGGTGAAATACGTGACAGCCAAATTCCTGTATACATTCCCGATCCCGAAGGAAGATATTGCATTGAACGCGGGGTTAATACAAAATCCTGGGTATGAGACTTATTGACTGTAAAATTTAAATAGAATGGATATGAGAACATTAAAATATGTGTTAGGATTGGGGTTATTCATGTTGTTGTTTACAGGATGTGATGATGTTGATGATACGCCTCCTCGTCTGGTAGATATGAAGACGGAATTTGTTTTGCCGGCTCCCAGCCGTTTAACAAATGCTGAGCGGGATATTATTCAGGCCAAGAGAGATGCTTATGAAGAAGCAATCGGAAATTAAAGAGTTTGAACGAATAAAAAAGATATAATTATGCGAAAGATTTTATTTGTTTTCTCGTTATTCTTAAGTTTGAGCCTTATATTGGCTTGCTCGGATGATGATAATAGCGATCCGAAATTAAGTTTTGGGCGTCCTATCTATATATTGAAAGCGGCAGAACCTTTGGCCGTGGAGTTGATCGTTTCGGAACCCGTGACGGAAGAGATAAAAGTACCTTTCATGATAGACGGTTCTGCTGTTTTGGATGAAGATTACACGATTTCAGCCAAGGAGTTCGTGCTTCATCCCGGCGATTGGATTGATACGGTTTGGGTGACTCCAAAGGAGAACGTGATCGGACAGAGGGAGATTCGCCTAAGTTTGCAGGAGGTGCCGAGGTATCGTTTGTGGAATAATCGCTGGGCCATTATTCCGGTGGAAACAAAGGATATCTTTACCTGTTCTTTTTCACAAACTACAATGGATTTGAAAAGTGAGGTCGTGGTTTCTATGAAATTAACGGTGGGAGGTGTTGACTATATGTATAAGCGGGAGGAGCTTCGTGTTCCTTTTGAAATAGATCCTGCATCCACGGCGGTAGAAGGGGAACATTACGAAATTGTGGGAGGTGGACGGGAATTGATCATGGGAATCCAGAAGGCAACAGCTGACGTAACGATTCGTTTCCTGAAAAAAGAGGTCGGTAAAGACAAGGTTATTATTCGTTTGGTTGAAGGTGGACTTTTTGAAGGTGGAACGAATACTTCTGTTACGATTAATGTGAATGGTCCCACTTTGTACGAAGACTTTGTTGGAACTTGGGTTTCTCCGACTTTTATCAGTGGGGATTTTATTAAAGGAATGGTATGGGGACACCCTACTGATTGTGATAATCTACCGGTTAATAATTTATCCACGGATAGGATTGTGTTTACTGCCGGGGCAACGAATACGCTGAACGTGGATGGAGTGCAAGGTGATCTGGCTAAATATCTTCGGAATTGTGAGGTCGTTTATATCGGAGAAGAGCCGGAACAGTTATGGGATCAAGATGCTTACGGGATAAAACGGGATGTAGTTACGTTGGAATTAAGTAAAGCAAATGTGAATTATTCGGTAACAAATGTGGCGGAGAGAAAAGCGATTGTGCTCGTACGGTTACTGAATAAAGGCAAGGTACTTGAATTCCGGATCGTTGATTATGAACCGACAGATTTCTTGACAGGAACCTATTATGACGAGACTCACCCGGGTTGGGGGGAACCTAAAGAGTATCCCATGAGAGAGTTGTATCCCTTGGTATTCCGTTTTAATAAAGTAGAATAACCTCTTTTAATGTCTTACTATAAAATTGAAAAGTATGAAAAAATGGATGCTAGTATTGTTCGTGGCACTTTTCGTGCTACCTTGTTCACGGGAAGCGGATGCTGCCGGGCGGAAAAAGAAAGGTAAAAATGCCGCCACGGCTAAGGTGACGGAGAAGAAAAGTGCTTATGACAAATTATTTCAGAAAGAGTCGTGCGAGACGGTGAAAAGCAATTTTATCACCTTGCATAAGGTGGATGGAAAATTGTATTTCGAGATTCCCATGAAATACTTGGGACGGGAGATGTTATTCGCTTCCACGTTGACATCAACCTCCAGCAATGATTTTTGCGACGTGGGGTACAAGCAGAATGACCCGCTACACGTGAGGTTCACGAAAATCGATAGTACGATCTATTTGAACGAGGTGAATGCTTTCGTGACTTCCAATCCGAAAGAACCTTCTTTGCAAAAAGCGATTGACAAGAATTTTGCGGATGCCGTGTTGTATTCATACAAGATTGCAGCCTACACGCCGGATAGTACCGCCGTGGTGATTGATGTGACACCGATATTCACGACGGACATGAAGGAATTTGCCTTTCTTCCGACGACGATCATGGGATTGATCCAGTTGAACTCTACATTCAACAAAGACGGTGTTGCTTTAGGTGAAGTCAAAGCATTTGATGATAACTTGAGCGTGAAATCCATGTTATCTTATAAAGTGTCGTTGAAATTCATGTCGTTCTCGTTTCTTGATAATATGTCATTGACGGCCACGGTGACCCGTTCTCTATTGTTGTTGCCGGAAGAGAAAATGCGTCCCCGGATTTCCGATTCACGGGTAGGCATTTTTATCACGAGTAAACAACACGTCTCTACGGAGAAGGATGGAATTCAGAATTACACGCTGGCTAACCGTTGGCGCATGGAGCCTAAAGATATGGCGGCTTTTAAGCGGGGTGAACTCGTGGAGCCCGTGAAACCGATCGTGTTTTATATTGACGATGCTTTCCCGGAATTATGGAAACAGCCGATAAAAGAAGGTACATTGCGGTGGAATGCAGCTTTCGAGAAGATTGGGTTTAAAAATGCCGTGCAAGTACGTGATTTCCCGAAGGATGATCCCGAATTCGATCCGGATAACCTGAAATATTCCTGTATTCGTTATCTGCCTTCCTCGACGGCAAACGCAATGGGACCGTCGTGGGTGGACCCGACGACCGGGGAAATTGTTAATGCCTCTGTTCTGGTTTACAATGACGTGATTCGTTTGATTAATAACTGGCGTTTCGTGCAGACGGCACAAATCGACCCGTCCGTGCGGGCAAAGAAGATGCCAGATGA
>OGZX01002418.1_pt1 | contig 15037 bp, 8 predicted proteins | sample 1576881 | NCBI WGS metagenome assembly OGZX01 (sample SAMEA3541542, study PRJEB24748) | human gut metagenome | biome: human gut; feature: human-associated habitat; material: faeces | place: China | collected 2012
GAACCTCATCAAGGCGACCATCGAGAACGCGGGCACGCAGATCGTCACCATGGCGCTGCGCCGCTGCCGCACCACCGAAAACAACCTGCTCGACTACATTCCGAAGGGCATCACCATGCTGCCGAACACGTCGGGCGCGCGCAACGCGGAGGAGGCGGTGCGCATCGCACGTCTCGCGCGCGAGGTGTGCCAGACGGACTTCGTGAAGGTGGAGATCGAGCACGAGTCGAAGTACCTGCTGCCTGACAACGAGGAGACCATCAAGGCCACGGAAAAGCTGGCGAAGGAAGGTTTCGTGGTCATGCCGTACATGTTCCCGGATCCGATCGCGGCGAAGCGTCTTGAGGACGCGGGCGCAGCTTGCGTGATGCCGCTCGGCGCGATGATCGGCTCGAACAAGGGCCTGCGCGCACGCGATTTCATTGAAGTGATTATCAAGAATGCCAACGTTCCGGTGATCATCGACGCGGGCATCGGCCGTCCGAGCCAGGCCGCTGAGGCCATGGAGATGGGCGCGGACGCGGTGATGGCATACACGGCGATCGCATCCGCCGGCAACATTCCGCTGATGGCGCGCGCTTTCAAGAATGCGATTGAGGCCGGCCGTGAAGCGTACCTGTCCGGCCTGGGCAAGGTGACGGAGGACCACGCCGTCCCGTCCAGCCCGACGAACGAGGCCGACTACATCGGCTGATTCGCGCCGATTTCGTACGATTCGTGCACTAACGTTTCGCACTGTTTTATTGCGATTACACGACGAGGGTCGGTGGAAACGCACATTTTCGCAAGGTTTCCACCGGACCTCTTTCGTCGGATGCGCGGCACGTAGCGCAACGCGCGCATGCCACGCATACCGCACGACAGGCAATACGTCTACTTCCCTAGAGCCGCCTTCAGGTCGCGGTTCTGGAATCGCTCGTGCAGCAGGCAGTAGCCGCCGAACACGACGAGCCACAGCAGGCCGGCGATGGCGGAACCGCGCGTATCTGCGGACAGGAACAGCGTGACGTACACGAACACGTAGAACGCAATCGCAATCCAGTCGCACACCTGCCATGCCGGCATGACGAAGCCGTCCGGCAGGAAGTCGGCGCTTTGACGGTAGCGGCGGTGCGCAAGCATCGTCAGCACGTAGATGAAGATCACGACGGCGCTGGCTGCGGAGGCGAACAGCACGAACGCGCCGGAAACGCCCGGAATCGCGTTGATCAGCGGGGAGAACAGGATCATGCAGCCGGACACGATAATCGCCTTCGCCGGAACCTTGCGGTCCGACACTTCGCCGAGACGCTGCATGGCGGGCGATTCGGAATCCTGCGCGAGCTGGTACAGATGGCGTCCAGCCGAGTAGATCAGCGAGTTAAGCGCTGACGCGGCTGCGGTGATCACCACGAAGAACACGAGCGCGGCAGCCCAGTCGAGGCCCGCGTACTTAAACACCATGATGAACGGGGAGCCGAACGAGCCGTCCGCGTTCTGGTGGAAGTTGCGCCACGGCACGATCGCCATGATGGCCACGAGCGCGCCCACGTAGAAGATGAGGATGCGCATGATCAGCTCGTTGACGGCTTTCGGCAGCACTTTGCGCGGGTTCTGCGTTTCCGACACGGTCACACCCACGAATTCGATGAGCTGGTAGGCGAAGAACACCATCTGGAAGCTCATGAAGAAGTTCATCCAGCCATTCGGCGCAAGCTGGAAGCCGTCGGCAATGTTCGTAAGGCTCACAGTGGCACCGGAAACCGTGCCGTCCACGCCTTCGATATGCGTGGCCGGGTAGCTGAAACCGAGGAACAGCATCACCACGGCGGTGACAATCAGACCCACAATCAGCGTGATTTTGATCATGGAGAACCAGAATTCCGCCTCGCCGAACACTTTCACGGCAATGAGATTGATGCCGGTGAGCGCCACGAGGAAGCACAGTTCGATAAGCCATTTCCACGCGTTGAGGTCTATGCCGAACGTACCGAAGAACGTGACGAAATACGTGCTGACGGCTGTGATTTCGGTCATGCCGGTCAGGATGAGCACGATCCAGTACGTCCAGCCGGCGAATTTGCCCCACGCGCGGCCGAGGTAGCGGGTGATGAAGTTGATGAAGGTGTGCTGGCTTGGGTCGCTGTACATCATTTCGCCGATGGCGCGCATGAGCAGGAACATGATGAGGCCCACGCCGATGTACACGAGGATGATGCTCGGTCCGGTCAGCGCGATCGACTTGCCGGAGCCGAGGAACAGGCCGGTGCCGATGGTGCCGCCGATGGCGATGAATTGGACGTGGCGGTTTTTCAGGCCGCGTTCCATGTCGTTGCCTTTGTCGAGGCTTTCGACGGATTTGATATGCGCGGTTTCCGTCGCTTCGGACGTGCTTGTACCAGTTTTTCCGGTTTTCGTATTCCCAAAAGTCATAATGTTCACACCCTACCGCGCCAACCGCACAATCTCCGCCGTTGTTCGCACCGCGAAATGCGCTATATGTGGCAGATTCGCATCTTTTCCAAAAAACGCTTTGCGACGGGTGGAGTCAGCTTGCCAAGGTTTTCAGCTTGCCACGGAGCGATTCGTTTTCGCGTTCCAGCTCGTCGATGCGCCGAGCCTGTTGTTTGATGATGACAAGCGCCGTCTCGCTGTCAAGGCCGCTGCTCGCGCTGAGAGGTGCAGGCGGCACGGCGATGGCAGCCGCATCGGACGGGACGGGCACGTCAGCGGATATATACCCCCCCCCGACACGTTCGCCCCGTCCAGCGAATTCGGAGCATTTTCAATATTTGCCTTATCGGGATTGGCGATTCCTGCGATGTCGTCGAGTTTCTCCTTGCGCGTCACCGCATGAACATACAGGTTGACGAGCTCCGTAATGATTTCGCCGTTACTCATGTTACTGCTACCGTTCACGGATTTGAGGACGGCAGCCTTCCAACGCGCCACACTTCGTTCTATACGTTTATACCCAATCAGTTCCGGCGGCAATCCCGCCTCGCGGAAGATTTTGGTCGGCGATTCCCCCGCAAGATACCGTATGACACACACCTGTTTGAAAGCGTTGGAGTACGTGATGCGGTCTTTCGACACGTTAGCCACCGCCGGCAGATCCCGCAACATTTGGAGCTCTTCCATGCTGAATGATCCTCCACCGCGCATCGTTTTACCCCCTTTGCTATACCCCGTAATGAAGCAAGTGTATATCCGACTTCTCACAAGCAGCTTTTCAAATATTGCTGACCGTATATCACTTCAACCGGTCGGTCACACATCAATGCGGGCGATTATGGAATATCCACAACCGCCCGCATTGACTTTTATTGCGCGTGAGTCAATTCACAACTCACTCACACCGAACGCATGCGCTCAGTACGTGCGGCGACGGCTCTTGACCGCCACAGCCACGCCAGCGCCACCCACCAGCAGCGCCACGACCGTGAACAGCACGGTTCCCGCAGCACCAGTCAGCGGCAGCTGAGTGACATTCTTCACGTTCAGCACGGTAGCGGTGGCATTCGCAGTGGTGTTATCGACCGGTTGGACCTGACGAAGGGCATCCTGTTCGAAAGTGACGAGACCTTCATCTGTGATCTTCACATTGAAAGTGACCCTGAAGTTCTGGGCGTAGCCGGTCGGAGCCTGAGTCTCCACAACCGTGTAGGTTCCTGCCGCAAGACCCGCGACCTTCACCAAACCATCATTCTCAGTAATGAACGTCTTGGCATCATTCTGATCGGAAACAAACGACCACGCACCGTCCTCAGCCTGCTTAAGGAACTTGCCCTCCGCATTCTTGACAACGAACTTGGCGCCGGCTAGAGGCTTGGCCTCATTCCCTTCCTTGCCAATCTTCGTGAACTGGAAACCGTAGGTCTTAAGGACAGTCTTGCCTTCACCGCTGGTACCATCCTTGGTGGTGATTGTGGCCTTGTTGTCCACACTGCCGCTCAAGCCATCCAACGCATCCTTGGTGACGGTGCCCTGGTACGACACGACGATCGTCCTACCGGCCAGCGTTGTGGCATCGGCAAAATAGATGGTCGTGGTGGTGCCGGATTGAGCATTGCCTTCCTGCGTTATCGTGTACAGATCGGGATTCACAGTAGTATGATCTCCGAACTGGACCTTGAAGTCACTCGTTTCCGCAATCCGCAAACCTTTGGACGCGGTATCGGTAATGGTAAAGGGGTACGCATCCCAGCCAGCCGCAGCATGAGGAACGTCCGCGGCCACAGTGAAGTCCACGGTGTCGCCCACCTTTACGCTCTTACCGTTCACATCCACGTCATTCATCCGGGCGAACTTGAGCGGCTCGTCGGTCGGATTCGCGTTCTTCGCGTTGAACTGGCCTTCAGTCGTGATGTTGCCCTGACCGGTCGTCGTATCGGCCGCAATCCTCAGATTGGACAGTCCATTGACGGTGGTGGCCACCACAGCCGGAGTTCCCGACGTCACAGTCGTTTCGCCAGCCTTGGTGAACGTATCCTTCACCAGATACCAGCCTTCTCCGTTCACATTGACCGCCTGGCTCGTATTTGCCTGCTCCGTAGTTACGGTCAGGCCAGTACCATCAGGTCCTGCCGGCGGAGTAATTCCAGCCAAGGTCTTGGCGAAGACACGGAGCTGATCCGCAGTGAACGTCGCCACATAGGCGGCTGGATTATCCTTGTACTCTGTCGGGATGCCGTTGTGGCTTCCATCAGCCACATCAGCAGCGGTGGTCACAGCTCCCTTCCATGCGTCAACCGTTTTCACTTCGACCGAGCCATCGCCAGGATTCTCAAACATGGCAAACTTGTATGGCGTGTACGTATGGCCTTCCTGTGCGTGGTTAACTTGCAGCAATGGAGCATCATCAGCCTGTGCGGCGGCGACGCCGATGGCCATGCCGCTCAGCAACGTTGCCGCGGCGGCCAGCCCTGCGAAAAGCTTCCTCATCTTCATGAGAATCTCCTCTTCCTTGATTGTTGGTTACTGTTTTCTGCAATCGCGGGAGGCGGGAACCCAACGCGCCCCCGCGATCCGCAAATCCTGTGTTATTCAGCTGAGCCGCTTCTTACGTCTCCACTGGTCGGCCGCAGCGACGGCGAGCAATGCCAGCACGCCAACTCCGCCGGCCGCAATCTGCCACCATCGTTCCGCACCCATGCGGCCCGTCAATGGCAGTGACGATGCCGAAATGTATTGGTTGGTGAACAGCATTGGCTGGGTCTCGTCCCAATTCGAACCAGCGGCACCATAATCGGTTTTCAGCTGGGTCACGGATTCGACAACGGCCTTCCATTCACCGGACGTTCCGTCTTTCATCACGGACACGACCACCCGGTATTCCGCCTGCGAGTAATACATTGCGGAAGCATTACCAGCGTTCTCCGTCACAAGATATGTGTACTCGGCTTCACCTGCGTCATACGTGATGTCGCCGAAGTAAGCAACGTGATCGTCAGACGAATCGCGTTTCACCGTCACCGTGCACGCCGACTGGTTCTTGCAGGAAGCTGGCATCGGCGCGTCTGGATTGGAATCGTCTGCCTTCAGCTTGAAAGTGAACTCGTCGGAATCCTTCCAATCGCGGCCGACCAGCTCCTTCTTCACGCCAATTGCGTTCTTCAACGTGGCCGTCTTCAACGTGTTGGTGATGACTACTGTGGCGTTCTGCGATGCCGTGGATTCCGGCACCGTCACCACATTGCCGTCAGCGAGAGCACCATTGCCGACTTTGTGCTGGTAGGAGGCCTTCCACAAGTGGCTGTCCGGTTCGACTTCCGTCACCGTGTACGTCTTTTGGGCGCCTGCCGGAATAATCACGTCGGTGGACCATTTGCCGCTATCGTCACGCTTCAGCGTGACCGTCTTATAGGTATCGTTGCCCTGTTTGATATCCACCGTGATGCTTTCCGGCTTGTCACCGTCTCCACTCCACTGCTTTTCGATATACAGCGTCGAGGAAACCACCTGGATCACCGGATGCGGATACGGATTGCCGCCGCATGCATGATCCACGCCATCGGCCGAGTACGCCAGGCACGCGGAATCGTTCGCATGGAAACCCGGCTGGTTCGAGGACGTGGCGTTTCCCCGGCAGATCGGTGTTCGCGTCACCCTTTACGCCGTCATATCCATCCTTACCGGCGTTCAGGTTGGCGGCATACTCGTCATACGCTTTCTGCGTGGGTTTCACGTTGTATTCCAGCGTGTATGTCACGTTGTTGACCAGAGGCTTCAGGAATGCGACCGTGAATTTCTTCGTGCTCGCGTCATACGTCAAGGTGTAATCGACATTCTTAGTCAAGGAGACCACCTTGCCGGAAGCATCCTTGGCAACGACCTTGTAGTTGCTATCCGCAAGCTCGACATAGCCGGAGAGCGTGTCCTCCATGGTCACCTTGGTGTATGCGGACGTGGTAGTCTCACTTTTTTCAATCTCGTCGAAGATGGTATTCAGCTCCGAAGCGTTCGTCGCGCTTTTATAATAGCCGGCTTCGATATTCCCTTCACCGCGCTGGTTGTATTTCGTTGCCTTTGGGAAATTGCTGGACACCGCATGCATGAACTGGTTCTCGTTGCTGGAGAGCGAGGACGGGTTGGCACTGGCGAAGATGCCGATGGAATACACCGTGGCGCCACCATCTTTCAATTCCTTGGCAGCTTCGACGGCCTTATTTGCCACTTTACCCTCGAAGCCACTAGACGATGTAGGCGAACCATCCGCGAAAAAGATAACGACCTTCTTCGCATCGGTTCGAGCACTAGCACTGTCCATCACCTTGACCGCACGATTGAATCCATTGTCGGCGCGGGTGGCGCCAGCGGCTTTGAGTTTGCTGACTTTGTTCTTCAGACCGTTCATATCCGCAGTCAGATCGCTAACGATTTGGGAGTAGTTGTAGGTGTACCCACCACTTCGGTACATGTCATCCCCGATTTTGTCCGTTTTATCGCCGGCGAACTTCACCAGTCCAACGCGAACCAGTTCGGAACCGGCCTCCGTATTAGTATTCGCAGCTTCATCAAGAAATGCTTTAACCGCTTCTTTCAGTGCGTCTAACCGCCTGGTCCGATCCGTCTTACTCATCGGATCGTCCATCGAACCGGACACATCCAGCACCAGCGTGAAGTCGATCGGCTGGGTGGTGGTGACCGTGGTGCTGTTGACGGCGCCCTTCACATCCACGTTCACGGTGTAATTGCCATCATCGTTCTTCTTGATGCGCTTATGCTTCTCCGGAGCGCCCAACTGAGAACCGGTCTCGTTCTGCGCAACCGACTGCGCCCGATTTGCTCGCGCAATCGGTTGAGCGGACAACGTAACTGGCTGCTCATCAGGTTGTTCAGATTGTTGTTCAGATTGTTGTTCAACCTCCTGCTCAACCCACTGCTCAGTCTCTTCTTTCGTTTCTTGTTCCGTTTCTTGTTCGACTTGCTGGTAAGCCTCTTGATCTGACGGCTGCTCTTGATCTGACGGCTGCTCTTCTCCCACCATCAAATTTTGTTCCACCGGCTGTGAATCCTCTTGCCCAGATTCTTGCAATACCGGCTGCTCGATTTGTTGTTCCAAGGCTCCCGTGGCATCTTCCGCCGCCGCTGACGAAGCAGTGACGCACCCCACGCCGGCGAGCATTGCGACCGTCGCGACGGCCGCAATGACACGACGCGTGAACAGACCTGTGCCCCTCGCCCTGTTTCGCTCAAAGACGTGTCTCATACGCCTACCCCCTTGTACCGTTAAGCGATCGGGGAAATACCTTCCTCCTTCGACCGGTATATTTGATGCGTCTTCGCTTCACATACCGTCTGACAATCGCTTCGTTGCCTAAACCTTAAGGAGAAAAACAGAGGGATACATACCCTCCCAACGAGGTAATCAAGGGGATATACTTTCCTTGAAATCGCACATATCATCGCGATTCTAGAGTATTCTTGCCCCCGTAAATCGCGATGCAAAAACTATAAGCAAACGTTGTCATGTCTCTTTCAGAATTTTCCCCGACAAAAAAGCATCTGTCAAGTGCAACATTAACGCCATCAACCCCTAGTTGCGCTTTGGCCACCAAGCGGCATGCCTACGGACATACCACGGACAGCGGAGCAGCCAAACCAACAACAAACCGACCAGCAACGTGGCAGCTGACACCACGCCCGCAATCACACGCACATCTTTTGCCGCATCATCCTCCGCGGGAATCTCTTCGGGAATGGCGGAACGTAATGCCGAAACCAACAGACGATGCGTATTCACACCGTACGGAGTGCATGTCATCAACGTGACCCGATCCTCGCCAGAGGTAATCTTCAATTGCGATGTGTCGTTAGGTTCGATTTCGGTAATACGATCCACCATATAGCCAAGCGTATGGCCCATCACATCGATATAGAAGTAATCACCAACCCGTATCTCATCCAAACGCGTAAACATTGAGGCTTCAACCAAACCCCGATGTCCGGTAATCACCGCATGCGTATCCTTGCCACCCACCGGCAGACTACTGCCATACAAATGCCCCGCACCGGACGCAAGCGTCTGCTCCGACGTGCCATGGTAAATCGGCAAATCCACAGAAATCTTTGGAATGCGGATGGAACCCATCACGCCATCGCCAGTATCCAGCAAACGCTGGTATTCCGCGTCTTTGGAGCTAGCGGAATCCTTGTTACCATCGCCAGTGGCGTCTGCGCCCGTCGAGCTGGAACCGGAACCGTCGCTGGAGTCGGACTGATTGTTGTTGTACAACTCGGCGAGCGGATCCTCAGCCTCGCCAATCACCGGCTGCCCCGATTCGGCGAGACGCTTGTTGTACGCCCCAGCTGCGGCGAATGCCTCGTCGGCCTGCGGATACGGCCAGCCCGCGACGCTCTGCTCGGAACGGGCGGACGTGCTCGCCAGCTTTTGCGCGGACTGGTATTGCAGCACTTTCGGGAAAAAACCAATGCCGATTGCGGAGAAAATCAGCACCGCCGCAAGCACACGCAGGGCAATGGATCTACCCACGTCGGCGCGACGCTCGCGAATCTCTTCGGACACATCGGTCGCCTCGGCGAACGTCGGCGGAACGTAGGTGCGCGTGTTGCGCGTGGTGTCGTGCGAACCGCGCGAGCCGTCGTTGCCATCGTGCGAATCGCCATAAAAATCGTCGGCGCGTAAGTCCTTAATTTGCTGCGGACCGTCGCTTCTCGACCCGCCGCGCGCGCTCCCATGCGGAAAAACTGCCATCAGTCTTGCCCCCTTGAACTGCCAGCCATAGGGAACATTATATTGCACTCCGCCCGCGTGCCTCACATCATCTGCTGCGCTTATAAGGCAGCGAGTCGGGACACGTTTTATGCAAATCGTGGGTTAGACCCATCAAAACCCTTTGCAGGAAGCCAAAATTAGCATTTTCGCCAAGAGCATCTCTAACCGAGTCTGCCCATGGTCAAACTGATGGGCCTATCTGGCTTATAGATGGCGGGTGTTGGACGGGAATAGACAGTTCGGGGGCATGTTTTGTACCCCTGAACTGGCAAATAAGGCGCACCATCCGCCATCTATAAGCTAGATAGCATAAGTCAGGCCTCAGCGGAGGCAGGATTGGGCCCGACTTCCTTGTCCAGCTTGTTGCGCAACCTCACCACATCGCGCTCGAGCTCGTCGATACGACGAGCCTGCTGCCTGATAATAATGCCGGCCGTATCACCGTCGAACAGTCCGAGAGACAACGGATGAACGTCATTCGACGCAGCCGTTGCGGCAGGCTTCGGCTCAGTGGCCGTATTGGCGATGTCTTCAAGACTCCGCCTCGTCGCCAACGCACGCTTATACCGCGCCGCAAGCTGCGCTATGATCTCACCATCGGTCATGGTGTCGCTGCCGCTCACCGACTTGATGGCCGCATCCTTCCACCGCGCCACACTGCGCTCGATACGCTTGTAACCAACCAATTCCGGCGGCAGACCCGCTTCGCGGAAGATCTTGGTAGGCGACTCCCCCGCAAGATATCGGATAGTGCACACCTGTCTGAATGTGTCGGAATAGGTGATACGATCACGAGTCACATTGGACACAGCCGGCAGTCCACGCAACAGCTGAATCTCCTCGTCACTGAATGCTCCCCCACTGCGCATCGCAATACCTCCCATTGATGCTTCGTTGCTTTCTTTTGCGGATGTGCCTGCGATTCTATGGCCCTCCTTCCGTGCAATACCCCCACTTCACTCCCCTGACTAACAGCCCCCATAACGGTTCACGTTTCCAGATTCCGTTTGTTGCAACACATCCCACTGAAACGCCTTATACCCTCGAAAAACGCAATGTCCACCCACATCGGGTGGCACGTCCAAAGCAACGTAATATGGCGCAATCCAAGCAATCCCACATGAAATACAGAGCAATACAAAAGGCCGACCCATAATGGGTCGACCTTAAATCACTCTGGATTGGCGTTCTTAACGAACGCCGTCAGAGATGGGCGATCAGGCCTCGGCGTTCTGACGAGACTTGATGGCGATGGTCACGCCAGCGCCAGCCACGAGCAGAGCCACAACGGTGAACAGCATGGTTCCCGCAGCGCCGGTGAGTGGCAGCTGAGTGATGGACTTGATGTTCTTCACGGTCTTTTCAGACGTGTTGACCAGGCCCCACGGATCGGAAGTGGCGGTCAGAACAGCTGAACCGTCCTCCTTGCTGAAAGACACAGTAAAGCTCGGCATGATGTTGAGGTAGGCATCGCTGGCGCGCACAGTTTCCGTGACGGTGTAGGTCTTGGTCTTATCAAGACCGGTGAAGGACAACTGGCCGTTAGTACCAGTCGTGACATCAGTAGTTGCGCCCTGAGTGTTAGCAGAAGCAGCCTTCTTGTAGGAACCGTCCCCCTGCTTCACGAAATACAGCGGAACGCCATCCTTATCCTTCACCTGGAAGGTAACGTCCTTAATGCCTTTGCCATCAGAATCCACCTTGGTGAAATTGAAACCGGTGAACTTGGTAGGGGCTTCAACGTCAGTGCCGTAGTTGTCAAGCTTGTTGACAACACCATTCTCAGCATCGGCCTCATCATTAATCACTGCTTGGAAGGTGACCTTGATGGTCTTGCCTGCATACTTGGACGGATCATTCACCTTGACATTGAAAGATGCGTTGTCGCCACCGGTCACATCCGCAGTCGGAACAGTGAAGTCAGATGCAGCAGTTTCAGCAGAAATCTCCTCACCATTCACATAGAACTTGAAAGTACTAGCCTTGATGGTCAGACCCTTGCCCGGCTTATCGGTGAACTTGAACTCGGTCGGAGCCGGGTTCGCGATAGTACCGGTAAGGGTGTAGGTCAGAGTGTCGCCGATGGCAGCAGAAGTATTATTGACTTCCTTAGTCTTTCCGGGGTTGTTGGTGTTCTTCATGTTCACGGTGTTGGCGCCCTGAATCGGATCAGTCAAGGCCTTCTTTTTGGTGTTGACCGTGCCGGAAGCAACAATCATCGGGATGGCCTTGGTCACAGACTCAGTGGCAGCCGCGGAATCAATGAACACATAGATACCAGCAGGCAGAGTTACGGTAGCGCTGTATCCATCTTCAGCGGAGCCAGACGTAGCAGCAAACTTAACCGTTGTACCGTTAGCCAGTTTTTCTTTCTCCAGAGCATTAGCAAATGCACGGGTAGTGCTTGCCCCGCCAGCCGCATTCTTATCCCACGGACGAGCAGCAGAAACATCCAGAGTGCCGGCATTCAGGGCTGCGGCCAGATGGTCCACCTTAGAATCCGCAGTATCCACACCGGCAGCTTTCAACGCGGAGTCAACGGCAGCCTTATTGGCGGAGTTCGTCACCACACCGTAGGCAACGCTCTGGTCAGAACCGTACTGGACGTAATCACCAATCTTGTATGCGGTCAGATTAGCGTGGGTCAACTGCTCTTCGGTTTCCGCGGTGAACGTGAACGTTGCGTTGTCCGTTACCGTAGCGCCATCAGCCTGTGCGCTGGCTGCGCCCAGGACCATGCCACCCAGCAGCGTCGCCGCGGCGGCGATGCCGGCGAAAAGTTTCCTCATCTTCATGAGAATCCTCTCTTCCTTATTGTTTGATTACTTGTTTTTGCAATCGCGGGAGGCGGGAACCCAACTTGCTCCCGCGATCCGCAAATTTTGATTTGCCGACCGGAATGCCCTCAAGCTGGTAGGCATTCCGGCCTCACACAGCAACTCAGACGAGTCGCTTCTTGTTATTCCAAATTTCGGCAGCGCCGATAAGCAGCACCGCGAGTCCGCCGATCACACCGCCAACGAACAGCCACTGACGATCCGTCGTTCCGCCCGTCAACGGCAACGCCGACACCGCGACATATCGGTTGGTGAAGGTGACAGGTTCAGTAGCAGCACTTTGCGATTCGGGAACCGCTGCACCGTTGTCATCCAGCACCTTGGTCACGGACTTCACGGAAGCCTTCCACTCTCCGTTGGAGTCCTTCGCGACAGTCACGACAACCTCATACTTCGCCTGCGAATAATGCAATGAAGCGATAGAGCCCTTGACCTCCGTCACGTAATACGTGTAAGAGGCATCGCCAGCGTTGTAAGTGATGTTGCCGAAGGACGCGGTATGGCTGCCCGAATCGGAGTTCACCTTCACCGTGCAAGGTTGATCGGCTTCGCACTTATCCGGCAACGGCGCATTGCCCTTCGCCGCCAGAGTGAAATCGAACGTGTCGGAGGTCTTCCACTCGCGTCCGGCCAGGTCCTTCTTCACCGAAATCGCGTTCTCCAGGGCAACCGTCTTCAACGTGTTAGTGATGGTCGCGTTCAACGTGCCCGCATCGGCATTGGAAGACCACACCATCTGCTTGGTCAAGTCGACATTGTTTCCCGTATAGGAGACGTCATATCGGTCATTACCAGAGATTTCCGCTACGGAATACGTGTATCCAGGAACCAGGTTGTCGACAGTCGTCTGCCAACCATTGCCCTTATTCAGGGGGATTACGCCACCGACGTTCTCCAGCTGAGCATTGGAATCGCCGCTCTTCTTACGCTGCAACTGCACCGTAACGGAACCGTCATCATGCTTGCTCGCACCATCCGACCATTGCTTGACGATCTTGATCTTGCCGAGCTTCACCTGCACCACAGGATGCGGATACTCGACTTCAGTCCGTGCGCATGACGTAGCTCTATTAACCTCGGTAAGCACGCAATAGTTTAATCGCGCGTCCACATTGGAATAGAATCCCCGCTGGCCCGCAGATGCGGTGCCAGTATTCGGCTCTCCCGCATTCGGGTATTGCTGGTTGCCGGCATAAGTGGCATAGGCGGCATCGCTTGGCTTGACCTTGAAGGATACGTCGATGCTGTCGGCTTTCTCAGCAACGATACCGTCTGTGCCGTTAAACGTCACCGTCACCGTGCGATTGCCAGATTGATCGACACCGTACGTGGCCGTATATTCGTTCGTCAGCACCTTATTGCCGTTTTTCACCGTCACATACTGTGTGATATCGGCACCGTCGGCCACGCCAGCGAAATCGACCGGGTCGACCCACTGGGACAAGGTGTCAGTGATGGAGAAGACCTTGATCTTCGCGGATGAGGTGATGCTGGAATAGATCTGGTCGAATGCTTGCGTCAGATTCTCAGCATTCGTGCCATCGAATTCCTTACCGTTCACTGCATTGGCTTCACGGGCGAAATCGGACATTCTATTGGCGTCAGTCGAAGCCTTCACCACATAGAGTGCGGCATCATCGCCACGATTGTTAGCCTCGGCCAGAGCGGCAGCATAATTGAAACCGTATTCATCGCTATCTCCTGCACCGTACGCGCCATCGGAACCACCATCAGGATTTTCACCCCACATGTACCGTTGTGCTTGGCAGGACGCTCGGGTCGTATATTCCGGATGAGCAATCCGACGACCCCAATAATCATCGGAATAGCACCCGCTGTACGAGGTCGTACGGAACGTCGGATTGCCATCGGACAGGAAGATGATGTGTTTCCTCACGCCCGTGCGTCCTTGCAGACTATTCGCCTTCTTAAGCGCGGCCTCCCAGTTGGTTTCACCATTAGGCTTGCTGGACACAGCTGTTTTGATCTTGTCGACAGATGTGGTGAAGCTCTGCTTAGTCGAGGCCTTGTCGCTGAATGTCACAACCGCCATTTGGACTTGTTGAGATTCCGATAATTCGGAATTCGCCTTGGTCAGTAATTTCTCAGCAAGCTTATTTGCCGCGTTCTTCGCGTTAGTATCACGATTGTCGTTTTCATCCTGCATACTGCCGGACTTATCCATGACCAGCACAATGTCGGCTGGCGTGGCGATAGTGGTTTCGGAAGAAGCGCTATCACCCGAAGCATTCAAATGCAACTCGTACTGGTCGCCATCACCACCAACGACCTTTTCGATGGTCTTATTGTTTTGTGGCTTCACATTGGAATTGATAACAGTCACATGGCTGGTATCGCTCACCTTGAAAGAATGGGTTTCCGCATAGGAACCACCATTTCCATCGTTGTGCTGCGACAACGCCTCACCATTCGCGGAAACAGTGTATTTGCCGGAATTCAGCTCACGCACCGAATAGGTTGTGTCATCAGAGAAATCATTGGATTGCACACGAGCAAATTGGCCTTTGGCCAAAGTGATCACACCGTTCGAACCGGTGAAACCAGAGCTGACAACCTGATTGGTGGACGCATTGTAAACGCTGTATTTGCCTTCATATGGCGTTTGCGAGCCATTGGCGAACAGCTGGAATTGGAACTGTTGACCGGCTGGAATAGTGCCCAATGTCTGCTTTTCAATGTCAATGGCCTTGGACGGCTTCACCGGCAGATTGAAACTGATCTTGCAGTTGGATCCGCCGTCGCCGCGTTCCAGATAGAAGAAGCTCAGATGATGTGTCGCATACGCCTTGGAATCCCACTTCTTTCCCGCTTTTCTAAATGCCTCGGTGATTGTTGCGGCAGGAGTGTCTCCATGACTCTGAACCTTGTCGTACTTGATCTTGTCGGCGGCGAAATCGATGCTGCCACCCAACGCCTGATGGATACCACCCAAATCAAGCACCAGCACATCATCGATGAACAC
>OGZX01002419.1_pt1 | contig 15037 bp, 8 predicted proteins | sample 1576881 | NCBI WGS metagenome assembly OGZX01 (sample SAMEA3541542, study PRJEB24748) | human gut metagenome | biome: human gut; feature: human-associated habitat; material: faeces | place: China | collected 2012
TTGGCATATTCATGCCAAAACACCTCGCGGGATAGTGGTGTGTGAACAGTAACAAGTAATCTCTCAGTTACAGAGAAAAAAAGATAAATGGTATGATGAAGCAGAAAAATGGCGTTATAACAGACTATGTAAATCGCAGAAGGCTGAGAAATCGACATTGACATCTATGTAATGAAACTGTAAAATATATAATGCCAGTGGCAAAATACCTTTTGTCCCTGACACCATATTTTATAAAGTACGGAACAGTTATAATAATGTCAGAGAGAGGTTTCCTCTCCTGACCTGATATCAAATATTACCTGAAGACTATATACCTATTCTAAGGAGGATATTATGAAAAATAAAAGAGTACTAATGTTATTGGCCTTAACAGCTGTATTATCTGTTTCCATGACTGCATGTAGCTTTGGAGGCGGCAGTGACGAGGATCCAAGTGTGGTACAGGTAACTCCCACACCGGAGCCAACCAAAGCAGCGAAAGCAACTCCTACCCCTGCACCGGCCAATGCCCAGAATACTACCTATACATCTAAGAACAAAGCAGTATCCATTAAACTTCCGGATGCGACATGGGCGAATAAATCAGATTCTGACGATATGTTAAGCTTCGAGTCACCGAAACAGGGCAAACTCCTGATCCTGCATGGTTCCGGTGAGGAGGATATGTCTGTGGCGATCATTCCAAGTTCACAGGATACAGCCTCTGCACTTGTAAAGGCAGATAATCTTGTAGAAGGTACAGATTTTGAGATCCAGGATTATAAATCAGAGGAAGTCAGCGGTGTAAATGTTTACAGCTATACAGTTCATTACCTCACTGACAAGAGTGACTATAAATATGTTGTAAATAAATATTTCACAGATAATACAACAGAATTTTACAGTGTTGCAGGTTCTGTAAAGGATGAGAAAGCACTGGCAGGAATCAAGACTTCTGTTGATTCATTCACTATTTCCGGTGATTCTGTACTGAAAGCAGCAGCAACAGGAAAAACTTCAGGAACTACAGCAGGTACAACTGCGGACGGCACTTCAGGAACTACAGGAACAGCGGCAGCAGGTACAGACACAACAGCATCCGGCAGTTCATCAGATGGAAGTTCTTCAGCAGGCACAGACGGTTCTTACAATGGTACTTCATCGGACGGTTCATCAGATTACAGTTCATCAGACTATACTTCTGATGGCAGCAGTGACGGATCTTATGATTATGACGATGGTTCTTCCAATGGATATTATGCAGACGGAACACCTGTAGGAACAGATGATCCGGACTATGATACAGATCAGACAAGAACTATTTACAGAAACTCCGATGGATATCCGCTTGTAATTTATCCGAACGGTGACGGTACATGGTGTGATGATGACGGAAATACCTATGATTTTGCTAATGGTGAGGACGTTTATGATGAGAACGGCGTTGACTATTACTATCATGGAGAACCGGCGTATGTCCGCTATATGCCTAAGAATCAGTAACAGAAAAGTTGAAAAGGACGGCTGCTGTAAAAAAACAGTCGTCCTTTTTTGCGCTGACAGAGAACAACCTGTTATTTACATAAGAACGGATATTGTGATAGAATAGCAGAGAAAATATGTGTTGCTGTGAACAGTAAAACAGGTAGATAATGAGGGCTGATGAATGGAATCATATGGAAGATTTGCCGGTGTTTATGATGTTTTCATGGATAATGTAAACTATCGTGAATGGGCAGACTATATTATAGAAACACTGGCTCAGGACGGGATCAGGGATGGTCTGGTTCTGGAGCTGGGATGTGGAACAGGTACTGTGACAGAGATGCTTGCAGATGCCGGATATGATATGATCGGTATCGATAATTCTGAGGAGATGCTTGCAGAGGCTATGGAGAAGCGGGCAAAATCCGGTCATGATATTCTGTATCTTTTACAGGATATGCAGGATTTTGAGTTATATGGTACGGTTCGTGCTGTGATCAGTGTCTGTGACAGTATGAATTATCTGACGGACGAGGAAGATCTGGAGTATCTTTTTGCGCTGGTAAATAATTATCTGGATCCGGGCGGACTGTTCATTTTTGATATGAATACGATCCATAAATACCGGGATGTGATCGGTGATACGACTATTGCTGAGGACAGAGAGGACGGAAGCTTTATCTGGGAGAACAGTTATGACAGGGAAAATTCCCTGAATATATATGAACTGGCACTTTTTCTTCCAAGAGAAGACGGATTGTATGAGAAGTGTGAGGAGGAACATGTACAGAAAGCATATTCCATAGAAGCAATCAAGGCTATGATTGTGAAGGCAGGAATGGAACTGGTGGCAGTCTGTGATGCATATACTCATAATCCGGGGGATGAGAACTGTGAACGTCTGACTTTTGTTGCAAGAGAGCATGGAAAAAGTGCACAGAACGGATATCATGGAAAAATCCCGGAGAAACCTGAGACACATCGCGCGGATAGTGGTGTGTGAACAGTAACTATTTTTGGACGTTAACGTCTGTTTACAAAATAATATGAAAGAAATAACAGGAGTAATAAACGAATGAACGATTATATTATCAGAGCAATTGCAGCGAATGATCAGATTCGTGCATTTGCGGCAGTTACTACAGAAACAGTAGAAACAGCGAGACAGGATCACAATACAAGCCCGGTTGCAACAGCGGCACTGGGACGTCTTCTTACAGCAGGTGCCATGATGGGTACCATGATGAAGGGGGATAAGGATATCCTTACACTTCAGATTAAGGCAGGAGGACCACTTGAAGGAATTACAGTAACTGCAGATTCCAAAGGTCGTGTAAAGGGATATGTGGGAAATCCTGATGTATGTATCCCGGCAAACAGCAAGGGTAAACTGGATGTTGCAGGTGCTGTCGGTATAGGATTTATGAATGTGATCAAGGATATGGGATTGAAAGAGCCTTATGTTGGACAGGTTGCGCTTCAGACCAGTGAGATCGCAGAAGACCTTACCTATTATTTTGCTACAAGTGAACAGGTACCGTCAGCAGTTGGTCTCGGAGTTCTTATGAATAAAGACAATACAGTACGTCAGGCTGGCGGATTTATCGTGCAGCTGATGCCGTTTGCAGAAGAAAGCACAATTGCTAAGCTTGAGGAAAATGTACAGAAAATCACATCTGTCACAAATCTTCTGGAAGAGGGACATACTCCTGAGAGTCTGCTTGAGAAAGTTCTGGAGGGCTTTGACATGGAGATCAATGAGAAAGTTCCTACGGAATTTTACTGTAACTGCAGCAGAGAAAGAGTGGAGAAAGCCCTGATCAGCATCGGAAGAAAAGAACTCAATGAAATGATTCAGGAAGGTAAGTCCATCGAGATGAACTGCCATTTCTGTAATAAGAATTATGAATTTACAGTGGAAGAACTGAAAGAAATCCTGCGTAAATGTAAATAAGAGATGCAAATGTACTGACAGATAGATCTGCCGGAGCACAGGGAAGAAGAGGTAGAAAATGAAAAACGGTTATATCAAAACAGCGGCCGCAACACCTTATATCACAGTTGCAGACTGCAATGCCAATGGAAATGAGATTATCAGACTGATCCATGAGATGGAAAAAGAACATGTGAAGGTTATGGTTTTTCCGGAGCTTTGTATCACAGGCTATACCTGTCAGGACCTTTTCCTGCAGAGACGTCTTCTCGACAGCGCCTGGGAAACTTTGCTGAAGATCACAAAGGAAACTGCTGATGTGGATGCCCTTGTTTTTATAGGTGTGCCTTTCAGAAATCATGGAAAATTATATAATGTGGCAGCGGTTTTAAACAGAGGTGAGATTATCGGGCTGGTTCCGAAAACTTATCTTCCAAACTATGGAGAGTTTTATGAGCAGCGCCATTTTGCATCAGGTCTTGGCTGTCTGGAATATGTGGATATTGAGGGAAAGAGAGTTCCTTTTGGAACAGATATTCTTTTTATCTGTGAGGAGGAGCCGGAGCTTGTGGCAGCAGCAGAGATCTGTGAGGATTTATGGGTGACACTGCCGCCAAGCGTTCTCCATGCACAGGCAGGAGCGAATCTGATTGTGAATCTGTCAGCCAGCAATGAGATGGTCGGAAAGGACAGCTACCGCAGAGATCTTGTTTCCGGACAGTCTGCACGTCTGGTGTGCGGATATGTATATGCAAATGCAGGAGAAGGTGAGTCCACACAGGATCTGGTCTTTGGCGGTCAGAATATGATCGCAGAGAATGGAGTGATCCTTGCGGAAGGAAAACGTTTCCACAATGGTATTGTATACAGTGAGATTGATGTGCAGAGGCTGAACGATGAGAGAAGAAGACTGACTACTTATCAGCCGGCTGACGACAGTGATCACATTAAAGTGTGCTTCCATCTGAATGTGGAAGAGACAAAGCTGACCAGAAAATATTCGCAGTATCCTTTCGTACCTTCACGAAAAGAAGAAAGGGATATGCGCTGTGATGAAATCCTGAATATCCAGGCAATGGGACTTAAGAAACGTATGGATCATATCCATTGCCATAAGGCAACAGTGGGACTTTCCGGAGGTCTGGATTCCACACTGGCACTGCTTGTGATCGCAAGAGCCTTTGACCTTTCCGGTGCTGACAGAAAGGATATTCATTGTATTACCATGCCATGCTTTGGAACCACAGACAGAACTTATCAGAATGCCTGCAAATTAAGTCAGTGTCTGGGTGCGGCTTTAAGTGAGATCAATATCAAAGAAGCAGTAAATGTACATTTCCGGGATATTGCTCATGATCCGTCTGTGCATGATGTGACTTATGAGAACAGTCAGGCAAGAGAGAGAACGCAGATCCTGATGGACAGTGCAAATCAGGATGGCTCGATTCTGGTGGGAACAGGAGATCTGTCTGAACTGGCTCTGGGATGGGCAACCTACAATGGTGACCATATGTCCATGTACGGCGTGAATGCTTCAGTGCCGAAAACTCTGGTGCGTCATCTTGTACGTTATTATGCGGATACCTGCAAAGATGAGAAGCTGACAGAAGTTCTTCTTGATATTCTGGATACACCGGTAAGTCCGGAGCTTCTGCCGCCTAAGGATGGCAAGATCGCACAGAAGACAGAAGATCTGGTGGGACCTTATGAACTTCACGATTTCTATCTGTACTATATGCTTCGTGCAGGATTTGAACCGGAGAAAATTTACAGGCTGGCATGTGAGACTTTTGAAGGAATGTATGATAAGGAGACAATCTTCAAATGGCTGAAAACCTTCTACTGGAGATTTTTTGCACAGCAGTTTAAACGTTCCTGTCTTCCGGATGGCCCGAAGGTGGGAAGCGTTGCGGTTTCACCGAGAGGTGATCTGAGAATGCCAAGTGATGCAAGTGCAGGAGTATGGCTGGAGCAGCTTGAAAATATGGATATTTAGAATCGCATAGCGGAGTGGATGATTCTATCCGCGTGATTTTGCATGGCGAAGCGGAGAACGATTAATTGTTCTCCGCTTTTTTCAGTGCTGTTTCAATTGCATTCAAAAGAATCATGGAAGTATACTTCTGATCTTCGGAATATTGGATATTTTCCAGCGACTGGGAGGTATAGATCTGGCTGGCCAGTGATTCCAGAGCCGGTTCCATGAGAGGAAACATGGCTGCGGTGCTTTCACTTAAATTTACCAGACGGATGGAAGTTACCCTGTCAGAGTCAACGGTTACTTCCAGGTCAAAGGTGTTTTCGTTCAGGTCGATGGAGGAAGTATAAATTCCCGGTTTGTACCGGCTTTTGGCATCAGCTGAGGTACTTTTTTTCTGACCGGGTCCAAACATGAAAAAAAGTACAATAGCCAGGATGACAGCAAGAAGAAGGAAAATGCCGGTGTATATAACTTCCTTCATATGTAGGACTATGATTTTTGTTTTTGCACTCATGGTACACGCCTCCTGGATGGTTTTGTATATTCTATTACAGAAGTGCTTAAATTATGATATACTGAAACAACGAATGTGAGTAACCGACAGTAAGGAGAGAAGAATGTCATTACAGTTTATTATCGGCAGTTCCGGTGCCGGAAAGTCTTATTTTGCATATGAGAGAGTAATCCGGGAGTCCATGGAACACCCGGAGAGAAATTACTATATTATTGTTCCGGAGCAGTTTACCATGCAGACACAGAAGACGCTGGTGGAAATGCACCCGGGAAAAGGAATCCTGAATATTGACATCCTGAGCTTTGAACGTCTTGCGTACCGTGTATTTGAAGAAACCGGCGGAGATAACAGAAAGGTTCTGGAAGATACGGGAAAAAGCATGGTGCTGCAGAAAATGGTGCAGCAGCACAGAAAGGAACTTGCCTATCTGGGAAGTCAGATGAATAAGCCGGGATATCTGGATGAGGTGAAGTCTCTGGTTTCAGAATTTATGCAGTATGATATCAGAGAAGAGAATCTGGCAGAAATGAAAGAGAAGGCCAAAGATCAGCCATTACTTGAAATGAAGCTTAAGGATGTGGGAATCCTTTATCAGTCATTCAGGGAATTCCTGAAGGGGCATTATATGACAGGGGAAGAGGTGATGGATGTCCTGCTTAAACAGCTTCCTTTTTCCGAAAAACTTAAGGGAGCGGAATTTCTCTTTGATGGATTTACCGGATTCACGCCAATTCAGGTCAATGTGCTCAGGGAACTTCTGATCATTGCTGACCGCATAAGTGTTACTGTGACTATGGACGAACGGGAGGATGCTTTTTCTCCGGGAAAACCTTATCAGCTTTTCTTTATGAGCAAACAGATGATACGGACACTTGCAGGGCTGACCAGAGATCTGGAGGATCCAGTGTATCTGAAACCATCCGGACAGTCCCGGTTTGCACAGGCACCTGCCTTACAGTTTCTGGAGAAAAATATCTTCCGCTACAGAAAGGGCGTGTATGCCGAAGAACAGCAGGAGATAAAAATATTTACTGCGCCATCCCCCCTGGAAGAAATGCGGGAGGCTGCCAGAAGGATGTCAGAACTTGTGCGTACCTGCGGATACCACTATGGTGAGATTGCAGTGATCACAGGAAATCTGGAAGAATATGCAAGACTTGCAGCACAGGTATTTGAGGAGGCGGATATTCCATATTTTATTGACGAGAAGCATTCGGTATTGATGAATCCTTTTGTGGAGTATCTGCGTGCTGCCATGGAGATGGCAGTGCAGGGCTTTCCTTATGAGAGCGTTTTCCGTTATCTCAGATGCGGGATGTCAGAAGTTACCAGAGAACAGGCTGATAAGCTGGAGAATTACGTGCTGGCGCTGGGAATCCGGGGATATAAGAAATGGTCTGAAAAATGGGTTCGTGTATACAGAGGAATGGAAGCGGAGAAGATACAGGAACTGAATGAGATCAGAGAGATTTTTGCAGAAGAAGTAAAGGAACTTGCACAGGGATTTGGTTCCGGGAAGAAGACAGTGGAAGAGTACTGCCGGATTCTCTATGAGTTTATCCAAAAAAGCAATGTCTGGCAGAAACTGAAACGACAGGAGCGAAAGTTTAAAGAGTCAGGCGATAAAGCAATGGAAAAAGAATATAACCAGATTTATGGAATTGTGATGGACCTGCTGGATAAGATGGTTGAGATTCTTGGCGAAGAAACGGTAAACAGACAGGAGTTCCGACAGCTTCTGGAATCAGGACTTTCTCAGGCAAAGGTTGCATTGATTCCGCCGAGCGTAGATCAGGTGATGGTGGGTGATATGGAACGATCCCGTTTAAAGGAGATTAAGGCGTTATTCTTTGTTGGCGTGAATGAGGGTAATATTCCAAAGAGTACACAGACAGGCGGAATCTTATCAGAGCTTGACAGGGATTTCTTCCAGGAGCAGGGAGTGGAACTGGCACCGGGGCCTAAAGAACTGATGAATATGCAGAGGTTTTATCTGTATCTGAATATGACGAAACCGGGAGAAAAGCTGATCCTCTCCTATAGTGATACCAATGCAAAAGGAGAAGGCATAAGCCCGGCATATCTGATCGGGAGTATACGTAGTCTGTATCCGAAGCTGGAAATTGAGGGTGGAGCCGGGGTCAGACCCCATAAAAATTCTATAAACAATTATTGTTATCCGGAAAATCCGGAAGCAGGGATTGATCTGTTTCTGGAGAAGCTGGTACAGGAGACAGAGAAAGAACATGAGGATATTCTGGAGCAGGCAGATGAGACGGATGCAATGTTTGGAGAGCTTTATAGCTGGTATCTGCGGAATCCGGAATACAGAAGCAGAGTACAGAAGCTGGTACAGTCGGCTTTTGCCGGAAAACCAAAGGACATTATCAGCCAGAGTGTGGCGAAGGCATTATACGGAGAGGTTTCACCTTACAGTGCTACCAGACTGGAACGTTTTGCAGCCTGTGCATTTGCACATTTCCTTCAGTATGGAATGAAGCTTACCGAGCGTGTGGAATATGAGTTTAAACCTATGGATATGGGAAATGTTATGCATGAAGCACTGGAAAGCTTTGCAGAAGAAGTGCGAAAAAGAGGCATGAAATGGACAGAGCTGACAGAACAGGAACGGAATGAGATTGCGGACCGGTGTCTGGATAATATTGTGGCAGATTATGGAAACACGGTGCTCAAAAGCAGTGCCAGAAATGAATATATGATCGAGAGAACAAGGAGAATCCTCAGAAGGACGGTATGGGCACTTCAGAAACAGCTGGAACAGGGAGAATTTCAGCCGGAAGGCTTTGAGGTAACCTTCGGGGGAGGACGGATTGACAGAGTAGATATTATGGAAGATCAGAATAAGGTGTATGTGAAGGTGATTGATTATAAAACTGGAAATACATCCTTTGACCTGGTTTATCTGTATCATGGCCTGCAGTTACAGCTGATGATCTATCTGGATGGTGCTCTGCGTGTAGAGCAGAAGAAATATCCGGATAAGGAGATTATTCCTGCGGGAGTTTTTTATTACAATATCAAGGATCCTATGATCCAGGAGAAGATAGATGCGGATGTGGAAGCAGTCAGTGCAGGTCTTATGAAAGAACTGAAGATGAATGGGCTGGCTCAGGCAGATCCGGAGCTTGTGTACAGGATGGACAGCAGTCTTGGCTCCATTCCTGTCGCATTTAATAAGGACGGAAGCTTTCGCAAAAATTCTTCTGTGGCAGACAGAACACAGTTCGCAGTGCTTGGACGGTATGTAAGGACGAAGATTGAGAAGATAAGAAGTTCTATTCTGGAGGGAGATGCAGAGGTTTCTCCCTATGAACTCGGAAAAAAGAATGCGTGTACTTATTGTCCGTATATGACGGTATGCGGATTTGACCGCAGGTTGTCAGGATATGAATTCCGCAGACTGAAAAACTTCTCTGATGAGGAATTATGGAAAGCATTTGACAGGGAGGCAGAATAAGATGGGCGTACAGTGGACAAAGGAGCAGCAGGAGGTTATACGGCTGCGGGACAGAAATATTCTGGTAAGTGCGGCAGCCGGATCAGGAAAAACAGCAGTACTGGTAGAACGTATCCTGAGTAAGATCACAGATAAAGAACACCCTGTGGATATTGACAGACTGCTGATCATGACATTTACAAGAGCGGCAGCAGGTGAAATGAAAGAGAGGATCTCGGCAGCTATTGAAAAAGCACTCTGTGAGGATCCCGATAATGAGCATCTGCAGAGACAGACAACCCTGCTTCATACTGCACAGATTACAACGATTGATGGTTTCTGTGCCTATATTATCCGGAATTACTTTCATCTGATCGGACTGGATCCGGGATATCGGACGGCAGATGAGGGGGAACTGAAGCTTCTGCGAGGAGATGTTGTGAAAGCATTGCTTGAAGAATACTATGCCGGGAAGGATGAAAAGTTTCAGAAATTCGTGGAGTGCTTTGCAACAGGAAAGTCAGATGAAAATCTGGGAAACCTGATACAGAAATTATATGAAATGGCTATGAGCAATCCTTTTCCGCAGGAATGGCTGTCCGGGTGTATGGATGATTACAGGATTGATTCCCTGGAAGAGTTAAGAGAGACTGAGTGGATGAGGATGCTCTGGGATGCAGTGAAGGATGAACTGCAGGAAGCGAAGCTTCTGGTGCAGGAGGCTCGAAGAATCTGCTCAGAGCCGGATGGTCCGTATCTGTATGATGAGGCACTGAGCAGTGATCTGCTTCTTATAAGAAGTCTGCAGGAACTGGCAGAGAAAAGAGATTATAATACAACTGCAGAAATCCTTATGAAACCCTCATTTGCCCGGCTGAGCACAAAGAAGGCTGCGGATGTAGATGAACAGAAGAAGCAGAGAGTGAAAGATCTCCGGGATGAGGAAAAGGGGATTCTGAAGGAACTGGGGCAGCGATATTTCCAGAGTACAGAGAAGGAACTTCTGGAAGTGATCAGATATATCAGAGGCCCAATAGAGATGTTAGTTGAGCTGACTGTGCAATTTAAAGAGCAGTTCGGAGAGGCAAAGAGAGAAAAGAATATTCTGGATTTTACGGATATGGAACATTTTGCCCTGCAGATACTGATGACGAAAGAAGGGGAAGAAATCCATATGTCTCAGGCTGCAAGAGAGCTCTCCGCAAAGTATGATGAAGTCCTGGTGGATGAATATCAGGACAGTAACTTAGTGCAGGAGCTTCTGACAACAGCAGTATCCGGGTGGATCAACCAGAAGAAAAATATCTTCATGGTAGGAGATGTAAAGCAGAGTATCTATCGTTTCCGTCTGGCAAGGCCGGAGCTTTTCATGGAAAAATATAAAAGTTATTCCACAGAAGAAGCACAGGAGCAGAGAATTGACCTGCACAAAAATTTCCGGAGCAGGGAACAGGTTCTGGAGAGTGTAAACTTTATTTTCCGACAGATCATGGGGGAAGACCTGGGAGGGATTACCTATGACAAAGATGCAGCCCTTTATCCCGGAGCTTCTTTTCCGGAAGGAGAGTCAGAGGAATTTGTAAAGACAGAGGTTCTTCTGGTCGAGAGAGACGGAGAAGAACTGTCTGATGTACAGGACTATGAAGACCCAGGTGTATCGGGAAGCCGCAAAGAAATGGAAAATCAGACCGGACAGGAACTGGAAGCGCTGGCCATTGCACAGAGAATTAAAGAAATTGTGGGAAAAGAACAGATCGTAGATAAAGAGACGAAGGAATACCGGCCTGTGGAATACGGGGATATTGTAATCCTGCTGCGCACTGCCTATGGATGGGCAGAAACCTTCAGGGAAGTGCTGGCATCTCAGGGGATTCCCGTATATTGTACATCAAGAACCGGATATTTCTCTGCAACCGAGATTGTGACTGTATTGAATTATCTGAAGGTGTGTGACAATCCGCTGCAGGATATTCCGCTTATGGGAGTGCTTCGTTCACCGATCGTCGGATGCACTTCACAGGAACTGGCAGAGCTTAGAATACAGTATCCTGATGGTCTGCTCTATGAGAGTGTTTCGGCATATGCAGGAGAAAATGAAATCCCCGAAAAAGAACTGGATCCGGATAAGCTGAAATCTAAATTATTAAACAGTAATCTGCGAACAGATGAAAAGAACTCTCTGAATATTAAATTAAAAGGATTTCTGAGTCTCCTTGAAAAGGTAAGAAATATGGCTGCATATACGCCGGTCCACGAATTGATCCTTTATGTGCTGAAAGAAACCGGGTATGGAGATTATGCAAGGGCACTTCCGGGAGGGGAGCAGCGTTTTGCAAATCTTACCATGCTTGTGGAGAAAGCTATGGGCTATGAGAAGACAAGCTACAGGGGTCTGTTTAACTTTGTTCGTTATATTGAACAGTTACAGGCATATCAGGTGGACTATGGAGAAGTCAATCTGACAGGAGCGGGCAATACAGCAGTGGAGATTATGACGATCCACAAGAGTAAGGGACTTGAATTTCCGGTAGTATTTGTGGCCGGTATGGGAAAACAGTTTAATTTTCAGGATATGAATGCAGGTCTTTTGCTTCACCCGGAACTGGGAATAGGGGCTGATGCTATCATACCGGAGAAACGGGTGATCGCATCTTCGCTGAATAAGCAGGTGATCAGAAGACAGCTTCTGAAGGAGAGTCTGGGAGAAGAACTGAGGGTACTTTACGTTGCCATGACAAGAGCAAAAGAGAAACTGATCCTTACAGGAACAGTTGGAAAGCTGGAAAAGCAGATGTTGTCGCTGTCGCGTTTTCTGGATGAGGAAGAAGAACTGCTCCCACTGGGAACCAGAATGAAAGCAAAGAATTACTGGGCTTTTGTACTGCCTGCGCTGGTGCGGCATCGGGCCATGAGTGAACTTCTGTGGGAATATGGAATCCTCATGAAGAAACAGCCGGGGATTTACGATGATATCTCTGAGTTTGTGATAAAAAAGATCACTGTCCGTCAGATGACAGAAAAGGCAGTTCTCATCCAGGCAGGAAACCAGATGCAGGAGGAATATCTGAAGAACTGGGATGAAAATAAAGTGTATGATGCGGCTGTGAAGGAAGAGATAGAGAAAAGATTTTCCTTTGTATATCCGTATAAATATCTGGAAGATATTCCGGTTAAAGTCAGTGTTTCGGACCTGAAAAAGAGAAGCTGGCATGATGAAAGTGAACTGGAAGAGAATATCAGTGTGTCTGCCGAAGAGCAGGAGGAAGAACAGGAAGCACCGGTTCCCGCATTTATGGCAGAGAAGCAGGAAGAGTATAAGGGGGCTGCCAGAGGTACTGCTTATCACAGAGTAATGGAATGTCTGGATTATGCAGAAACAGATACAGAGGAACAGCTTCGGGCTCAGTTAAAGAGACTCCTGGAGAGCCGGAAGATGACAGAGCAGGAAGCGGAATGTATCCGAATCCGGGATATCAGGAGGTTTGTGGAGTCCGGGCTGGGGCAGAGGATGAAGAAAGCTGCTATGAAAAAACATCTTTACAGAGAACAGCCTTTTGTGATCCAGAGAAGTGCTTCTATGCTCGATGATGGGTGGAAGAACGAAGCAGTGCTGGTGCAGGGAATTATCGATGCCTATTTTATGGAAGAAGATGAGATTGTTCTTGTGGACTATAAAACGGATAGAGTGAAGAGAGGACAGGAACAGAAGCTGATCAATCTGTATCATGTGCAGCTTGAGGATTATGCCCGGGCATTGGAGCGGATGACAGGAAAAAAAGTGAAGGAGAAGATCATTTATTCGTTTACATTGCAGAAAGAGATATTGCTGTAAGCGGACTAAAAATTTATTATTATGAATTCAAATATCCGGCAGGATAAGCGCGTGTTATACGCGCCACCCTGCCGGATATTTGTTTTTCAGGATCTGGTTGACCAGTTTGCCGAAGCCAATGGGATATCCATCTGCACAGAGGAGATGCCAGCCTTTTTTGTGAGCTGCTTCTTCGGGTTCGATATTTAAGGTTTCGCCCTTTAAATATCTGGTAATCCTTTCGTCAGAAGCGGAGAGAGAGATGACTGCTTCTGCTTCATTTTTGCGGATCGCCAGTGCAAGTGGCTGAGACGGCTCGAAGCGGTTTTTCTTCAGGTCACCGAGATAGAGACCGTTTCTTAAGAAGGTGATGCCGCGGAAGTTGTGGGCAACAGGGGGAAGATAGTAGGCTTTATCACCGCGGATTTCCACACGTTCCCAGTCAAACGGCTGGCCACAGAGAGTTTTCAGACCGATTTCGTTCAGAAATTCCTCAATCAGTGGAAATGCGTTTTTGTCCGGTTTTGTGTGAGGACGGGAGTTTTCCCGGATTGCCTGTCCTTTTTTATGGAAGAGTGCAAGGAAGTGTCCCTCTCCATTCATTTTGTGTGGGAAAATCCGGATGCATTTGATAAGTTCCGGATTTTTGTTTCCCCATTCAGGAACTCCATGAGAGAAGCCTTCATAATCTTCCATTTCTGCCAGTTCCATGTCAGGACGGTTATCCAGAAGCCAGGAAACAGTTTGTTCGTCTTCTGCAGGTGCGAATGTGCAGGTAGAGTAAAGCATCAGTCCGCCGGGACGGAGCATATCGGCTGCCTGGAGGATAAGCTCTTTCTGGATTTCGGAAAGCTCCAGGGATTTTTCGGGAGTCCAGTCTTTGGCAAGGGCTTCTTCCTTACGGAACATTCCTTCTCCGGAGCATGGAGCATCCAGGATGATCTTGTCGAAGAATTCGGGGAATGCTTTGGTTAACTTTGCAGGTGTTTCGTTTGCTACGAAGACATTTGGGATGCCGAAGAGTTCCAGGTTGCGAAGGAGGGCTCTGGCGCGGGAGGTGCTGATATCATTTGCTACCAGAAGTCCCTGTCCCTGAAGTGCTGCGCCTGCTGCGGTTGCTTTGCCGCCCGGGGCTGCGCAGAGGTCCAGGACTCTGTCACCCGGCTCGATGGGGATGCGGGAGGCGGGGGTCATGGCGCTGGGTTCCTGAAGGTAGTAGAGGCCGGCCTGGTAGTATGGGCATCTGGATGGACGGATGTCTTCATCGTAGAAATAGCCGTTTTTGACCCATGGGATCTGACGGATTGGAAATGGAGACAGGTTTTCGAAGTCTTCGCAGGTGATTTTGGAGGTGTTTATGCGCAGGCCGTAGGTTCGGGGAGCGCTGAAGCTGGAGAGGAAGGAGGGGTATTCGTTGCCGAGCATTTCTTTCATTCGGGTGAGGAAGGCGGGGTGGAGGGGTGTTGTATTTTCGTTCATAATGGGTTTGTTTCCTTTGCTGTAGTTTTGGGTTGGTGGGGGACGCGCAGGAAAATATATCTGTCTGAGTGCGGTTTCGGCATCTAAGATCTTCTAAGCCGGTAAAAATCTGCTAAAAGCATGGAGAAAAATGCAAAACTCGCTCCGCTGCAGGCTTCGCTCAGACAGGTTGCGATTTTTCTCCATAACGCAGATTTCTACCGGCTAAGAAGATCTAAGATGCCTGCAAATGCACTCAGACAGATATATTTTCCTGCGCTGTTTACTGAAAATAACAGTAGTATAACGTGAGGTTTATGAAATATTAAGTTTGTGAAATACTATAGCAATTCCATAAAATAAATATAAGAAATTAATATATAGCAATGCTTTTAAATACATTATTTGTGAGAATT
>OGZX01002420.1_pt1 | contig 15036 bp, 11 predicted proteins | sample 1576881 | NCBI WGS metagenome assembly OGZX01 (sample SAMEA3541542, study PRJEB24748) | human gut metagenome | biome: human gut; feature: human-associated habitat; material: faeces | place: China | collected 2012
TCTATATAAAAATGTACCATATGCTTCCATGACTCGTCTCAACATGTTACCAATTTCTGAATTCAAATCTCCGCAAGACTTTCTTTTTGCAAATTCATAAATTCGTTGTAGCAAAAAGCTATATTCATGATATTTCTTTTCCGTAATAGTAGTAAGTTTTTTGTCTTCCAAAATATAACTTGTAATTTTTAACTCATTTCCAGCCAATTCATTGGACATACTACTAAACATTTTATGTAAGTCAAAAAGGACCTGCATATCATGTGTCATAATAAGAATTTTAGTGTTTTTATTCCCCTTTTTGAACTTCAATAACTCCTTTCGTAAAAATGATATAACACCTATTCTATTTTCCCTGTCAAAACTTGAAATAGGGTCATCAATAACAAGTAAATACTCGCCCTGATAAAAGTTCTTCTTCTCTTTCTCTTTTTTTATATCCGAAAAAAAGTACCCCAATGCGATAGCATTTCTTTCTCCTATTGACACATCCTTAGGCTTTACATCCTGCTGATTTACTTTAATTTTGTACTCATTACTTGAACCATCATATTCTATTCGAAGCCGATCCGTTGATAAGAAAATGTATGCCAAGGAAGCGTTAATTTCATCAACAGCAATTTTTACTTGCTTCTTTTTTTCTTCTAGTACATTGATTTCATTCTGGATTGAACTTATTTTTCTCCCAAGATTAGAGACAATATTTGCCTGCACTCCATACCTTTTCTTAGCACTTTTTAGTTCTTCATTTAGCTCGTAAATTTCCCAAAACACTATATCGTTATTAAGATCGACCAATTTCTCCTCTAATTTTTTATGTTCTTTTATTGCCTTATTATAATCTTCTACTGCCTCATTCAATGTTTGAGCATATTTAACCGCACTTTCATACGCCGCATTAAATTCAACAGTATCCGCTTCCACTGTTAATGCTTTATAGGGATTATTTATCTTTTCCTCTAACAACCTGTTAACAAAGGTTATTTTCCCTTTTAATGCCTCAATCGCATTTTTACAATTCTCTACTAAATCAGATTTATTCAATGCTTCAAATTTTGTCCATTCAACAAGCTGTATATCATTGATCCTAAATTGGTTTAATTGATTGGATACATGATTTTTAATTTGAGCTTCTAACACCTTACCGAGTGCCTTTAATAAATTCTTTTTTCTTTGAGAATCTACTATTTGTTGGCAATAGGGACACCGATCCACTTCTTCTCTCTCAAATTCATTTTTTACATCTTTGATAAAGTCCGCACCTTTTGCCTGAAGTGTAGCAGTAATCGAGAGGATTAATTCATCTCTTTCCGTTATTTCAGGTTTTTCAACAACCTCTGCCAAAGCATTGATAAATGCAGCTTCATCGAACGAATTCTGTTCAAGACATATTTTTTCCGAAATAGGAAAAGCATTTTGGGATGTATTTTGATAAAGTTTAAGGTCATTATTAAAAATTTCCATTTGCTTACAGATCCAACTATTAATCCATGCATGTCGTTCTTCAAGTTTTGTATCTTCAGGCATATCTTGTAAAAATCTCTGAGAGGAACTTATAACATCAATCACTTTATCATTAACTTTCGATTTTGTTTTGTTATTACGGATTTTACTGAGACGATCTGCCCAACCACCATCTTTTTTTAATTTTTGCCGTATACAATTTTGGATAAATAATTGGCTCTCTCTATTCTTGGAATCTACCAGTTTATTCAGTTTATCCTGCTCCTGCTGAAGTTTTGTTTTTTCTTTATCCAACAATGATTTTTGTTCACTAATTTTCTCTTCTACATCTTTTAAGTCGCCAAGGATGACAATTGTATTTAAACCAGTAGAAGATTTAATGCCTACCATTCGCTGAATGTAATCCTCATCAAAAACAAAAACATGGGTAGACGCCCCATCTATGTGAACTTCATTTTTATTAGAATCTAAAAAGGCTGCATTTATTCCATGTGTATCATCTTGATTAGCCCAATTATAAATTCCCCTAGCAATGGTGCTCTTTCCTGCCCCATTTTCCCCATATATCAGGGATATTTTTTTCTTAAATAACTCTAAAATTGTTTCATCTTGAAAATTAGCACCTTTGATTTTCAGTGACGAAATATCATTAATCGTAACCATTTTTATCTTCTCCAAAAAATAACTGAGCAAGATTTCAACCAGAAAATTATTATGAGCGAAATCCATGATTAAATAAAGTACTTTTCCTTGCAAAAATTATATTCAATATCTATGCCTTTTATTGCACGATAAAATCGTTCCGCAAAAAATAGATCATGAATGCCTATTCCGTAATTATAGACCAAAATACGCTGTTTATTATTTATACGCCCTGGTACTCTTTCTGATAACACGTCTGTCACATTGTGGACAGACTTAAACTGATTAAAATATTTGAAACCTCTAATCTGTTCAATTTCATCGGTAAATACCTGATCAAAGAACAAATCACAATTCTGAAAGCCCAATGTACAAATAGGAATTACTGTCACTCCCGGTTTAAAGCATTCATCTGATGCAAAATTCTCAGTCGTCCTTGTAACAGCAGAAACAACCAAATCAGAATCGCAAATAACATCCTCATAGTTATCGCAAAAAACGAAAGATACCTTCTCTTCATTTCTGAAACGTTCTGCAAATCTGACTTCTTGTCCATGATGTCTATACAGCTTAACCATTAATGGCGTATGAATATCCTTATCACGACGTTTGCTAAGGAGCGTCATGAAAAAGACGGTCATTATATTACCAAGTCCGATTAATCCCAGAGTCCTCCCTCCTGAACATATGAACTGGAAGGCGGAATGCGCGGCTACCGCTCCTGTCCGCAAAGTAGTAATGTATTCAGCATCCAACAAAGCTTTCAATATTCCTGTATCTGCTTCATACAGCAGGATATCTCCCATCATGGACGAACGTTTCTCTCCTCTTTTGATACTGTGCCGGCCAATCATTTTAACCATAGCTACATTATCTTTTTCGCACATAGCTGGCATTACATTAAAATAATCTCCATCGGCTTGACTCATACGAGGTTTTGGTGGGCAGACAAACTCTGCTTTATGGCGCAGAGCCTCATCCACCCAATCATACCAAATCGAAGGACTCATCGATTTAGCCGCTTTACGGATAGTTTCAAAATCCAAAACTTTCATATCTAACGATTCCTTTCTCTAAAAATAAAACATCGGAATTATGTAAACACCTAATGCAACAAGCGTAACAATAACAGTAGCACACTTCCATACAGCATATTCCTTATCTAACGCCAGCTTCTCCAATGCATCAGGTTCAGTAACACCTCTGTCATCAAATACTATATGTCCTTCCTTTATTCGCTTAGTAAAGAAAACATAAAACAGTAAACATAAAATTGTAACTATTCCTGAAGTCAGTAAGGCAGTCTTATCAGCAAACAGAAGCATAAAGATATAAGCAATAATAGTAAAATAGCACCCAAGTTTTCCCCAAGGCGCCCGATAAGGACGATGCATCATCGGACGTTTCTTCTTCAGCCCCAGATAAGCAAGACAGCCTATCATATAACAGATAGCTAGAGAAATTAATGAAATCGACGCAATATATTCAATAGAATTCGTAACAATCAATACGAAATTAATAAAACCAACTAATAAAATTGCTATATGAGGTGTGCGGTACTTCGTATGAATACGCCCCAGAAAATACGGCAATGCGTGATCTTCAGCCATAGTATAAATATATCTTGCTGGAGCCGCAATTCCGGGATTTATAGTAGACAGGTCTCCTCCGAAGGCAATCCCAATACAAAGAAGAATAATTGGCGGTCCTACAAGGCCTACCGCTTTAAGCCCCTCTGCATAAGGAGCATCAGCTGTAGACAAGACCCCATAAAACTCTACAGGGACTAACCCGACAAGAAACCACTGGAAAAGTGCATTTACTGCAAATATCAGAAAAATAGACAGTTTTAACGCACGAGGCAGCGTGTATTGCGGAAATTTTACTTCTGCCCCCATGGATACGCATGTCTCAAATCCTGTGTAGCACCACCAGACAAGGCCAAAAATATACATCATTTCGCTGAACGGAGGAAGCGCATTCATCGCAAATCCGCCGAAATACTCAACATGTATCTGAGGAATCATATACAGAAACCATAAAATAGAACAGCCCCAGAAGAAAAACATAAATCCGGTCTGCAATCTACCAGACTGCTCAATACCATGCCAATTCAGTACAAGAAATAATGCCACCAGCATGACAGCTATCACACGAGGATCTATCCATGATATATCAATGCCGAATTGTTCCAGCAATATAGTAAAATAATTGGCAAATGCCAAAGTTTCACCAGCACTGATCGCCACTACTGATACGATATAATGCCACCCTGCCAGGTTTGCCCATACACGATTGATTCCCATCCTGGCATAAACGTAAGTACCTCCAGCAAATGGCAAAGCAGCCGCCATTTCGCCATATAAAAGACAAGGCCAAATAGAAATCAATAGTGCAAGCGTTGTAAATACAATAATCCATGGCCCCACAAGACCGATTTGCGAGGAACCACAGGTAAACAACCCTACTCCCACCACTGTACCAATAGTCATACTAATGGCCTCTTTCAAGCCAAGCACACGGACCAAACCTTTACTATTTTCTTCCTCCATGGATAAATCCCCCTCCCTGCCGTTTAGGCATTATCGCATAAATGTTCAGCATACTTCACAGCCATAAAATACCAAGCTTTCATTGAATCATCCACATCAGCACCACAGGATTTACGATACATAGCCCACACAAACCAATAATACGCAATAATCGCAGTATAGGCCATGAAATGGAATATCCTCCCCGGAGTTGCTGATTCCCCTAAATACTCACGAATGAAAAAATCCGCTTCCTTGAAATCATACATAGCGTCCACAATATAATACCCGATATCAATACCAGGATCAGAATATCCGGCATACTCCCAATCAATAAGTATAACCGTCCCATCGTTCCGAATCATCCAGTTATGCTTGTAGGTATCCCCATGGCAGAAACATGGTTTTACGTCATCTTGCTTCGTTCTTTCATAAAGCCAAAAGATTTTATTCTTCAACTTTTCAAAAGGCTTAAAACAGCCTTGGTCCTTGTCCCGCAGCATTGCCTCCATCTGCAACGCATCTTCCCATGGCCTCATACCATAATCAACCTTACCGGGAATATGATGAAGCTTGCGCAAGACAGAGAGTATCTTCTTAGAATCCTCAAAATTACCATAATCAGGCTCTCTGAAATGATGAACATACTTGGATACCTTCCAACCTTCATCCACATCCATATAAATATAGGTTGGATCAATATCAAACTTCTTTGCTAAAATCAATGTATGTTTTTCATTTTTCCTGTTAATAATCTTTTCCGTTCCCTCTCCCGGATATCGATATATATAGTCTATCCCATGAATTCTAAAAATGAAAGATGTATTAGTCATTCCTTCTTTTACTGGACGAAAATCAACTATATCTTCTTCATCACAGCGGAATATCAGTTTAATATTTCGGATAATCTCACTGTGACTGTGCTCTACATACCGATCATCAAATGCACGTAACTGCTCAAAATAATCGAACTCATGAATCATATTCCGGTCATATTCCTTGAAATAATAAGGCGGGAGCCGGTCCAAATAATCCTTCACAAGCCATTCCCAAAAACTCTGATTATACTTTCCAACAGACCTATCCTCTTCCATTAACTGAACAAACGCTTTCGAAAAATCTTTCACCCAAAAAGAATGGCCAAGCAAAACATTTCCACCGGAAAGTCCTTTCTTCATTTCCAGGATTCTATTATCGTCGTCACAAACTGCATACATTTCTTCCTCAGAGGATTGGGACTTATATCCCGCATAAAATGACTCATATTCGTAAGCATTGAAAGGATTTTCCGTAAAATAACTATCACAAACACAGACATAGGTATTTTTTAGCAAATGTCGAGCTACATATAAACTCTCAATATTATTTTTAACATTATACAACGGATTAAATATAAATGTTACTGGATATTTATCCCGAAGATATGCAAACATCTCCTTCTTATATCCCACAACGATTGTAATATCTTGAATACCGGCATCCAAAAGTTGCTGAATCTGACGTTCAATCAGCGGTTCCCCTTTCACTTCATAAAGCCCCTTTGGTTGCTCTAAGGAAAGAGGTATAAAACGAGAAGCAGATCCAGCAGCTAGAATGACTGCATTATCCACCTTATAAGGTTTCAAGGCGTTCAATCCTTTATCGGTCACGCCCCCTTTTTCATCGAGATATCCATCTTTCTGCAGACCACTATACACTCGGGGATTCTTTGCAATCTTATTCAATCCCATATCCCCAGTGATACCAGCCCGCCCACGAAATGCATTGTATGCCTGATTCAAAGCCATAAATTCCATACGTTTCATTGTAAACACTCCTATTTCACATGATATGATGCATCCAGCATACAAAGCTCATAGTAATTATCAATTTCCATAATATCCTGCTTTTGACAAGGTCTGATTTCAACAGCATAATTATCTTTTTTTATCTGCAACGGCACCTGCTCCCAGAAGACATTTTTATCTCCCTTGTATACTTCCGCCCAGTCACGATTAAGTTTATCGCAGTCATCTGGTGTCCAATAAGAAATCCCATAATAATTCCAACAAAAACGATTTCCTTTTTTATATTCCCGAATATGCCCATCTTCATCCATGGTATAACTCCAATCATCAGTTTCCAGAGAATAAGAACCAAGAATGTTACTTGCATACTGATACTTGCGAATAACTGCAGGGTTCGTAATATATAAATCTGCTTCGCATAAATAAGAACCGCCTTTAAAATGACTTCCAGCTAAAACCGCTGATGAAATATTATTAGTTCTATCATAATCGTCATTATCAAGGAAATCTAAAAAAGGATATTTTTCAAGCAAATCATCGAACCTTTTTTTATGATATCCCCGGACAATGGTAATATTTCGAATTCCTACCCCGGTCAAAGCATCCAGAAGAGTATCTATAATCCGCTTCCCATTTACCTCTACCAATGGCTTTGGTCGGTCCGATGTAGCCGGCATCATCCTTGACCCAAATCCAGCGGCTAGAATAACCGCACGCTTCACCCGAAATTGTTCCAATACCTCGAGCCCTTTATCCGTCACATAGACAAAACCCTCTTTTTCTTCAATCCACCCATATTCCAATAAAGTAGGATATACTCTCATGACACAGCTATCAGATAAAAGAAGTATATCTGCCATAAAACGCTTATTGACTTTCAATGGCCTATTTTCAGCCACAAAAGATAATAACTCAAATTGATAACGAGATAAAACCATTTAAAATCACCACTTATAACCTAAAGGAACGACGTTTTAAACTAAATCCGCCATTTAACTAAGAATAGCTTTCTAGATAGAACGCTACTTCAAGGATTTTTTAGCGAGAGTGTCTAAGCATTAAAAAACAATCTTTACCGGTTTATGTTTGCAAACTCTTTCCTCCAACGGTGGAAGTTTCATGTAATCTCCATAGCAGGCTCGCAGCATCTCATCATAGCGCCTGGATATTGAAAATGAAGCCTCCTCAAAATTCATAGAAATAAACTCATCCATCATTTTTTCCGGCATACGTACCCTAAACATATACACAGCTGAAAAAGATGCCAAGTTATAATGTTCCTTTGCCTTTTCATTATGCTCTGTAAACCATTGCCATTCGCGTCTTATCCAAATCTTTCTTAATGGATATGGTAAAAGTTGAAGCATTTTTCTTACTATGCGTTTGCTACCAGAATCATAGCTCATCGAAACATTCGCCCTAGTCAGCATATTCAGGATAAGCGCATGGAGATAGCACATTCTTGTATCCCGCCCAGGCTGGATTTTATCCAAAGGGAAAATATCGACCCATATGCCATGATGACCTTTAGATTCATCTTCCCCTTCCGAAAGAAAAAGAGTATCCTCTTTATGAACTTTAGTATGGGCAATGCCACAATATCTGTCATCCAGACAGTTCTCAAAATAATACCCTTTCACCGGATGCTGCTGCCAGCATTTCCTGAAGCGGTTAAGTTCTGCCCGGGTCATACAGATATCAATATCATCATCCCAGGGGATAAATCCATGATGTCGCACGGCCCCAATGGCCGTTCCTGCATATAATGAATAGGATATTTCATGTTCTCTGCAGAACTGGTCAATCACGCGCATGATTTCAAGCTCTTCGTTCTGCATATTTCGTAAAATCAATGTGTCCATATCGTTTACTCCCGTCTTTTTTTCAAACTCTCGAGTCATGACTAACTATCCCACTGCTTTTTCCCATCTTCAGTCTATTTCCTTGTATGCTGTACACATTGACACTTCACATTGACACTTAGAGCTTTATTCTTAGCGTTAAAACTTATGCCAGCAATGAAGGCAGTGAAAAGCAAAGTATAAAAGCAGGATGGGAACCCAGAAAAGTGTATGTTGCTTCCCTATATCGTTAAATTTTGTACAGTATCCTTCTAGCAAAAATATCATACTGTATAACTAATTTCAGCAAGAATTTTTGGAAGACAATTATGAAGTTTTTCAACTTCTTCCGATTTAAGCTCCCTAATTGAAATATCAAATCTCATATCAGTTTTCTCCGTCACTTTAAAACCATTAAAGCAAACCATATATTAGCTAAACAAGTATAAATAAACATATTATATGCATGTTTATTTCTTTATATGCAACCAAAGGAACATCTCTAATCTAGCTATATTAGCCAAAAAAATAGAAAAAATACTTAATATTATACGATTTGCGTTACAATAATTCTTTAGATAATAACGATGACTCATCATTGCAAATTCTTTTGGCTTTATACTTTTTTTGTAACATTTTTTTACCGTAACAGAATGATGATGTTGATAAAATAGGTCGAGCAACAATACAGTTTTATAACCATGCTTAGCTAATTTTTTACCAACAACAACTTCTTCGTGGTATAGAAATATATTCTCATCATATAGGCCCACAGAATAAAATTTCTGTAAATCGAACATTACTAAAGATCCCGGTAAAGCATCTACATATGCCCATTTTTTCCCTAAATAAAATTTATCAGGATATTTTCTTGGCTTGAATATCTTATTCAAGAGCATAACTGAAAACATGCTATCTTTAAGGGGTGATGCAAATTTAATAGCGCCGCCCCCCTCCATGCGTGGTGCGACTGCTGCACATTCATTATTTTTTTGCAAAAAATATAATGATGCTAAAATTACATCCTCTGAGAATTCAACATCTGGATTAGCTATTAATACATATGAACAACCAATTTGCTTGCAGTAGCAAATTCCAACGTTATTTCCATACCCATATCCGCCATTTTTAGGGCTTTCTATGACCTTTATTTTGCTATCTTCATTTTCAAATCTTTTTAGCTCGAGGAAAGAAGTGTCAGTCGATTTATTATCAACTATTATAATATAATCTATAACTTTGTAACCCTTTATATTATTTACCAGTTTTTTCGTTGTCTCTGAATCATTGAAATTCAAAATCACACAGCCCAGCATAAAATTCACTCCTTTAAGTCTTGGTGTTTTCTTCCTTATTTCGATAATAATCCTCATATTTTTTTATTGGAAGCAACCACGAAAAATAAAGTAAGAAATTACCACCATGTAATAATTCCGATCCTATCATTTGAAAAACAAATGATATAAGGATAAATCTCTGTAATAATGTTAAGCGAATAAAGATTTTAAACAAAAATATAATCAGAAGTATTTCGCCGATTAGACCGAAGCAATAAAATTGCCTAAAGAAACTCGGTAAAAATTCACCACTATAAGTTAACAACTTAAAATCATGACCAAAGAATATTTCAGCATTAGTATAATAAGTGCTGTTTAAATCATTCAAGAACTTTAAGCGAGGTTCATTTAACAAATCGTTATAAAACAAACGAGTTATCTGCTCTTGAACTATAGAAGTTTGTAATAGCAGAATTCCCCCAACAATTAAGAATCCTGCAAAGAGGATTTTAGTAAATGTGAGTTTTATTCCAGAATGAATATTATAGTAAGAGATAAAACAAAAGCATGTAAAGACTAGTGTAAGAATACCTAGCGATGATCTACTTACTAATATTCCCAAAATATACAAAGAAATCTGCAGATACTTTAGTGATGATTTTTGTTTCAGTATCAGTAATTCGTATAAAGAAATAATAAATGCCAGCAAGACATAGGTACAAAACATTGCAGGTTCACTAAAAAAAGACCTAGGACGATACCCTATATCATATTTAGTTACTACATCAGTATAATTTGCAATAACATCATTCGAAACTTCCAGAAAAGGAATTCCTGCCCCTATATATATACCTAAAAATGTTGCTGCAATTGCTTGAACAATGATATATATACATGATATAGTTGCGATGATAAACAAAGATTTTCTAGCGAATGATAAATCAAATAGTTCAGTATTAAAAAAAAACAATAATACGAAGAATGCTACATATTGGCCTGCCGACAAAATCAATGCAATAGTATCTATATCATACATTAAACATGCATATATAGTTTGTAAAGGGATATATATCAGCAGAGGAAGATATACCGTATCTACAGTTATTTTAGGATAAAAAAAGCGAGAATATACGCATAATATCAGAATAATTACCAAACCGATATTCATAAAATTAATATTTGTTCCAGGGAAATTATATAGGTGAAGTAATGGTACTATAAAAAAAACAGACAGTAAATAGCAAAATGATAGGAATCGAATTCTAGTATTCATAATAAACCTCTCTAGTTATCAAGCATTATAAATATATTCAATTATGTTTCAAATAAAATACAGATAACCATTTTACAATACCATGGATATCATATCCTGCCTTTAATATTTTATCGTATTGATTTTTTCTTACAATGCTTCTTTCGCTATTTATGATATTTTTTATTGTCTCTTCCCATAATTCAATAGTATTTACCGATAGGAAACTACACATTTCTGTAACTGCAACTTCCCGAGGTATCCTATCACTACATATAGTAATCAAGCCACTTGCCTGTGCTTCAACTGCTGCAATTCCCAGCCCTTCATATACTGACGGAAACACAAATATATCCATGGCTTGTAAGCATTTATTCACATCTTTTCTTGTCCCTGCAAAGATTACCTGCCGTTTTTTTACTTCTTCTGATAACATCTCCTTTAATTCTGATTCAAGCTCGCCCGTTCCAATCCACAAAAATCGAAAGCTCAAATTACTGTTCAATAATCCTTTTATGAGATGCGCAATAAAAAAAGGGTTTTTTGGGGGGGTCAATCTACCAACAGTACCAATTATTATTTCATCTTTTTTCAAATTAAACTCTTTTCGAATCGACTCTCTTACTTCATTTGAATAAATGTATTTCTGCGCATCAATACCATTATTTAATACTCTAGCATTATCTTTATTCAGTATCTTTTTACCATACCGATCTACCAATGCATCTTTCGAGCAGCCAAAAAAGTAATCTGCGATATAGCGGGTAGGATAAGAAAAAATCTTATACAAGATAGTGTGCAAGTTCAATGGGCCATACGTTGAATGAGAATGTGCAATCGTATAGCGACCATACTTCTTAGCAATATGCAAGTAAATTGCAGCAGTACTACCAATATGCCCGTGCACGATGTGATACTCTTCATGCTGCCGGAAGAACTTGTTCCACCAAGAAACATACGACAGATGATTCACTCCTCGATAAAGCGGATAGTGTATGATTCTTCCACCTAAAGATTCAATCTCATCATCATATGCGCATTTTTTATTTGTTGTCACAGCGAAATCAAACTGTATCTTACTACGGTCGATATTGCGATATAAATTCATTAGAAGTGTTTCCGTCCCCGCTAGGTTCATTGCGGTTAATACATGTAACACTCGTATTGGCTTGTCCATTATAATTCACCCCCATAAATATTTTGCATAATTGGCAAGACATGAGATAAATCAAACTGTTTAATCTTATTCAATGCATGAACAGAAAGTTCGTCTCGAAATGCTGCTTTATCTTGTAATATCTCAATAGCTCGTTTAGTATCCTCTGGTGTATTAGCAACTATGAGTCCAGTCACCCCATCCTCAACAAGTTCGGTATTTCCCCGGATATCGGTGCATACCGCCGGAAGACCACAAGCCATGGCTTCCATAAGTGCTACGGGTAACCCTTCTTGAAGAGACATAAACATAAAGACATCACTGGCATTACATATTTCTGAAATATCTCTACGATACCCCAAAAAATGAACATTTTCAGCAATATTTAAAATTTGAGCCAATTTTCGTAATTCTGCCAACTTATCGCCTTGTCCACATATAATATATTGGATATTTTCTAATTTTCCCTGTTGTTTTAAAATTCCTAAAGCTCTTAATACTACTTGATGATTTTTGCGTGGAGTTAGCTCTCCTACGGAAAGCAAAACGAAATCATCTTTAGGTATTCCAAGTTCTTCGCGTTTCTTTGCCTTATCGATAGGTGAAATGTGAAACTTCTTTAAATCCACACCAACACCAGGTACATAAACAACTTTTCCAGCTTTAAATGATTGCGCCCGTTTATAATCTTCCTGATTAATCGTAATGAGGACATCTGTATCATATGCCAGCCACCGTTCGACTGGATAAAAGATGAGCCAGTTAAGGAGCGGCGCTCCTTTATAAAAGTGAAAACCATGAGCCGTATAAATGACTTTAGTTCCTTTTTTTCGTGCCTCACGGGCCGCCAGACGGGTTAAAGCAGCTCCGACTGGTGTATGACAGTGAATAATGTCATAATGGCCTGTATCGATGATTTTCTTCAATTTTTTATAGGCCGTAATATTTCCTGCTTTGAAAGGATTCCGCTCAAAGGGAATATCATAATAGTCGTCACAAAAAGGAATCTGACAATCTGCCGGATTATCATAATCATTACGGGCCGCAACGGCTGTCTGCCAGCCGTGTTCTTGAAACATCTTCAAGAAAGGAAGATGGAATTCCATAATATGCTTTTTTACGACGGTGGCAACAAAAAGGACTTTAGGCATGGTATTCATTTCCTCATCTTTCAACTTTGCTTAAATCTAAATACTTGGTGAATTGCGGCCTCCCTTGGAGACGTACCCTATGAAGATTCACGGAATATAAAACCTCTCCGCCACTTCGTGGCACCTCCAGCACGGCTCTCCGTTTTGGCAACCGTCTTGCGGAAGAACCCCTCCGGCTCTTTCGGGCCACCTCCCCTTCTCAGGGGAGGCTTTAGCGTTCGAATTTGCTCAGGTCTAAGTCTTTGCCGCTGACGTCTTTGCCTTCGGTGGCGCTCTTGGTGACTAGGATTTTGACGGTTTGGATCATGATGACGAAGTCTTCTAAGATGCTGTAGTTTTCGATGTACATGAGGTCGTAGACGAGTTTGTCATAAGGAGTCGTATTGTACTTGGCAAAGACCTGGGCCAAGCCGGTAATACCCGGCTTGACGTTATGGCGATAGGCGTATTCTGGGTTTTCTTGTTTGAACTGTTCGACGAAGTACGGCCGTTCGGGTCTCGGGCCGACGAGGCTCATATCGCCGTTGAGGGCGTTGAGGATCTGCGGCAATTCGTCCAGGCGGGTGGCGCGGATGAATTTACCGACTTTGGTAATGCGCGGGTCGTCTTCCGTCGCCAGCTGGGGACCGGAATATTTTTCTGCATCGACGCGCATGGAACGGAATTTATAGACTTTATATTCCTTGCCAAAGCGGCCGACGCGGACCTGACTGTAGAGAACGGGACCGCCATCGCCGAGTTTGATAGCCAGAGCGACGGGAATGGCAAAGGGCAATGCGCAAATAGCCGCAAGACCGGCTACGATGATGTCGACGGTACGCTTGACGGCCCGCTGTTCGACGCTGAGGCGCAGGCTCTTGGGCCGGAAGACCGGGACGTCGTCGATTTTCTGCAGCATGGCACCGTTACAGAAGATTTCGTAAGAGCCGGGAATGATGTACGGCTGGATTTCCTTATCCGTGCAGTAGTTGACGATATCCGCCTTGGTTGTAATGGGGATATCCGAACAAATAATGAGCGTATCGATATCACAAGCTTCCAGTTCCTGACGCCAATCGGTCTGCGGGTTCATGATGACGTGCTGGAGCTTCATTTTGAGCTGAGGCTGGGCACGCATGCGGTAATAGACATGACGGCATTCATCTTCGTTGCCCATAATCATGACGCGGCGGACCGGATGAAGGCTCTGTTCCCAATGCTGGACAGCCCGCTTCCAAAAGCCGAGCAGAACGAATTGTACGGCCGTACTGGAAATAATCAATACCCGGGAATAAGCGAATTCATGAATGACAAAACTCAAGGCCATGACCAGGATGAGGACCAGGAAGAGACTGACAGCCAGACTGATCAGGACTTCGCTGAAGCGCTTGTGTTCAATCGTATAAAGACCGTTGATACTGAACATCATGACCGTGAAGATAACGGCAATCGGCAGCATCCCCGAGTATAAAGCCTGATGTACTTCCCACGCACTAGGCGGGATAATCAGATAGGTCAGGAGTATGTAAGTTAGGGTGATGATAGTCACGTCACCGAGTAAACCGAAAAGTTTACGTGACGTAGGATAGACACGGGTCTTCATGACCTTTTTTCATTCCTTTCGTTGAGTTTGGGGCCGGTGGCCCCGTCGTTCGTCGTTAAGCCTCCCCTCATAGGGGAGGTGGCCAAAAGGCCGGAGAGGTTGGTTTGCCGGTCGCAGACCGCCGGTCGTGAAACCATGCCACATTGACCAGTTGGATATATAGCTGACTGGTCGCTGTAAGAACCTCTCAGTCAGCTTCGCTGACAGCTCCAGCACGGCTCTCCGTTTTGGCAACCGTCCTGCACTTCCCTCCGGTCAGTCCCTGGCGGGCCAAAAAGGGCCTATCCGGGGAGCCATACTACTAACGTCTTTTACGTTTTTTATTATGATTTTCGTCGTAATAGTAGTAGTAA
>OGZX01002427.1_pt1 | contig 15002 bp, 14 predicted proteins | sample 1576881 | NCBI WGS metagenome assembly OGZX01 (sample SAMEA3541542, study PRJEB24748) | human gut metagenome | biome: human gut; feature: human-associated habitat; material: faeces | place: China | collected 2012
CGGCTTCCCGGTTGTGGACGTGAAGGTCACTCTGGTCTTCGGTTCCTACCACGAAGTCGACTCCTCCGAACAGGCCTTCTATGTGGCCGGTTCGATGGCCATCAAGGACGCCATGATTTCCGTGGAAACTGCCGCCATTGACGAAAGCCGCTGTACGGTGCTGGAAGCGGTCATTCCTGAAAACGGCAGTCAGCTCGCTTCTGAAAAACTGTGGGTAGACAACGAAAGTCTGCTGCCTGTCCGCCTTTCCCTCTACGATGCCCATGGGAAGGAGTGCTTGCGTCTGGATTACACCACTTTTACATACAACCCGCATTTTGACGAAAATTTATTTCGGATTCCTGCATAAAAATTGTCCCAGCGTGCCATACTCCCTTACGTCAGCGCAATACATAACCATGGTTTTGACGCAGTTCTGCCTGACGGATTTCTAACGGCGGAGGGTGTGATTCTATGACGATCAGACGAGGAGATATTTTTTATGCGGATTTAAGTCCCGTTGTGGGCAGTGAGCAAGGCGGCGTGCGCCCTGTGCTCATCATACAGAATGACATGGGCAATAAATACAGTCCTACGGTCATTTGCGCAGCCATTACATCACGCATGAACAAGGCAAAACTGCCCACACATATTGCCCTTGCGGCAGCCAAATACGCCCTGCCCAAAGACTCCGTTGTGCTGCTGGAGCAGATCCGCACCATTGACAAACAGCGGCTGCGGGAAAAAGTTTGTCATCTGGATACGGAAATCATGGAGGCAGTGAACCAGAGCCTTTGCGTTAGTCTGGGGCTTATCTGCGGCGAAAAACGGGCAGAAGTGCCACGCGTTTGAAAACAAAAAAGCCGAAATCCTTATAATACCAAGGATTCCGGCTTTCTTTTTTTATTTACGATTTCCAGTCAATGTGAGCCAGAAGAAATACAGCACCGCAAATAACAATGCAAAAGCGATGAATTTCATGATATTCACATGCCCTCTCTCGGCAATGATCTGGACTGCCGCACTGAAGAAAATGCCCCAGATGACAGACTTCTGTAAATTACCTTTCCAATCCATACTTCTGCTCCTTATTTCACATGGGTGCCATAAACATGACCATAAATCCGCTGAATCATCATGTCCAGCGCCACCACGTTCTGTCCGCCTTCCAGCACGATAATGTCAGCGCCCCGTTTGCTGGGTTCCACAAACTGTTCATGCATGGGCTTTACGGTCTGCAAATACTGGTCTACCACAGATTCCAGACTTCTGCCTCTTTCTTTTACATCCCGCAGGATACGACGCAGGATACGCACGTCTGCATCTGTATCTACAAACACCTTGATGTCCATCAGGTCACGAAGTTCCTTATTTTCAAAAATCAGAATCCCTTCGATGATGAGCACCTTTGTGGGATGGATTTCAACGGTTTTGTCAGAACGATTATGCACCGTAAAGTCATAAACAGGACACTGAATGCTCTTTCCTGCCCGCAGATCCCGAATATGTTCCATCATCAGGTCTGTATCGAAGGCATCTGGATGGTCATAATTGAGCAGACAACGCTCTTCATATGTCAGTTCATCATGTCTTTTGTAATAGTTGTCGTGATAAATGACTGTCACTTCATCCCCAAAGCGTTCTTTCAAGCGATTGGTCAGAGTTGTTTTCCCGCTGCCTGTACCGCCTGCAATGCCAATTACCATCATTTCTTCCGTTGCCATGGAATGCTCCTTTCTCAGCCTCAGCTTTCTCCTGTCCCCAAAATAATACGAATATCTACGCCCGTAGGCAGTTCATCCGGCGCTGTTTCCACTGCCGCATTGGCAAAATAGGAAACCAGATCACTGCCTGTACCAGCTTCTTTTACCTGAATACGTGTTTTTTCCACTTGTGTTCCATCATAAGTGGTAGGTTCCGTCACTGTATACCCATCCGCTGCCAGTTCGTCTGAAAATCTTCTTGCCAGACCATTCACATTGCCGCCGTTGCAGACCTCAATGGTCAGCCCTTTGCTGCTGCTTGCTGTCTGCCCTTCCGGCGTTGTCACATGCTCCTGATAGAAGATCTGATCCACCAGCAGAGAGGTTTCGTCAGGGTCATGGATGAAGTAAGACACATTGCCTACATACTGACCAGCCCCCGGCAATGTCTGCATGTTGATTTTATTCATGTCGATTTTCCCTACATAGTTGGCGTATTTCACCGCATCTGTCAGGGAAATGTCTGTCTGCACATCCTTATAAAGTATAGAAATATACTCCGGCAGATTTTTCAGGATACTTTCAGAACTCAGCACTTTTTCCGCCAGCGCTTTCAAGAACAGCTGCTGTACTTCAATACGTCCCTCATCCCCTGTAGGATACTTTCTGAAACGTACCAACTGTTCCGCCTGCTCGCCGTTGAGGGTCTGCAAGCCCGCATCCAGATGGATATACAAATCCTGTGCCGGGTCTTCGTAATCCATATCCTGGGGCACGTCCACTTCTACGCCGCCTACAGTGTCTACAATCTTGCGGAACGCATCCAAGTCAATTTTGATATAGTGGTCGATGTTGATGCCCAACAGGTCTTCAATCTGCAATACCGTATTCTGGCAGCAGTTATCTTCGTCGCTGTAAGAATGGATGGCATTGAGTTTTGTTACCTGATTATATACCCGTCCGGTTTCTTCATAGTTTTTCGCAACTTCATCACAGACAGATACCCTCGTGTCACGAGGCAGAGAAAGCAGATCCAGACTTTCATTGGCACTTTCATAATGGGCCACGAACATAACGTCTGTACGCTTTCCTTCTTTATCCGTCCCAAAAACAGCCACATTCAGCTTGATATCCCGTCCCAGCATGGCATCCAGCAGATTCAGATTAGAACCGCTGCCCACATATCCGCCAAAGGGAGATTCGCCTGTCACCTTGTAATAAGCGAAGGCTGCGCCGCCTGATAGTATCAAAAATGCCATGACAATGGATACCACAATTTTGAAAAATGTACGTATGGGTCGAAAGGGCTTTCTTTTCTTCTGCGGCTTTTCATAAGACCCATCCCGCTTGCTGCTTCTGTGTCCGCTGCTGCGGCGTTGTTTTCCTCTCATGCTATTTATCACCCGTTCGTCTGGTTTGTCGTTTCTTCGTCTGTCAATCCATCTGTTTCTGTGCCGTCATCTGTCATGTAGGCAGGTGGTTCTTTGCCATAAATCCGGTAGTCTACCAATTCTTTGGTGCCTTCTTCGTCCATATCGAAATAAGCGCCGCCTTCACCGGGAATGGTGTCTGTGGTAATGGAAGCCGGATCGATTTCTTTCACATAGCTTGCATATTTCAGGGCTGTTGCCACAGGCATGTCAGATTCTACTTTTTCCATGAAGATTTTGATGTAGCTGTCCAGATTGCTCATAATCTTATCGCTGCTGCAAACCTGTGCAATGAAGGCTTTCAAAAATTCCTGCTGTACTTCGATACGCTTCAGGTCTTTCTGGGCATATCCTTCACGGAAACGTACCAGCATTTCTGCCTTTTCCCCATCCAGCAGCTGCGGACCGGGATACAGGTCGATATACAGCCCCTGGGCAGGGTCGCTGTAATAAAGCCGTTCCTGTACATCAAATTCCACGCCGCCAACGGCATCAACAATATCCTTAAAGGCATCCAGATCCACTTTCACATAGTAGTCGATGTCGATTCCCAGAATTTCTTCCAGCATTGCTACGGAGAAGGTACTGCGATTGCCTTCACCTGCATAAGCATGTACTTCTGTCAGCTTGCACTGACCATATACACCGTTTGCTTCCGGCACTGTTCTGCCGTTTTTCTCCAGATAAGCGATCATATCATCAGTCATAACCACCCGGGTATCTCTTGGTACGGAAATCAAGTGCACCTCTTTTGTGGTCAGGTTCAAGCTTGCCACCATATTTACGTCCGATCGGAAACCGTCCCCGTCAGTCCCCAGTAGCGCAATATTCAGCAATTGGTCTTTTGCTTCCGTAGACACATCCGCAGATGCCACAAAATCGGATTTCTCTGCCTTGCCTTCCCAAAGCTTCAAAGATGCGTACAGTTTGGCTGCCCCAAAAGCCCCCGCAAGGATCACCACCAACAGTACACAAAGAATGATTTCCCCTCTTTTACGTCTGCGGCGCATTTCCATCTGCTTTTGATGGTTGCGCTGCATTCTGGCGCCTACTCTGCGGCGCTGCTCCTGCTGCATCCGCATCTCTTCTTCCGCATAGCGCTGTTCCCGCAGCCGCTCTGTCCGGCTGCCCCTTCTCTGCTCCTGTTCATACTGGGGATGCACAGGGCGTCTGCGTCTATGCTGATAATCTGTTCTGTTTTCTCCCATCTTTCATTTCTCCTAAATCCCGCAAAATTCTCTTTCTTTTCTTCATGGCATATCATCCATAATTTATTTATTATAACAAATTTGACAGCTTCTGACAATCGAAGGGCATTTCTTTACACTTTTTTGTCAGAAATTTGTCCAATTTTTTACAAATGTCTTACACCGCAAAAGGAACCTACGTCGTTTTTTTGCTATGCTTTGGGATTTTGCCCGCAAAACCCTTTTTATTATACACAATTTCCCACAGAAAAAAATGTGTATTTTTCTTAAAATTCCATTGAAAACCCTTCGATTTCTTTACTTTTTGCCGAAAATCCCGTATAATACCCAAATTGTAAAGGAATTGTTAAGCACATATGAAAAAATAAAACATAAGGAGGTTTTGCCTGTGTTTTTCAATTGTTTTCAGCAAAAGGACGCACCCTTTTCCTGGAAAAAAACCATTCTGACGCTTCTGATCAGCGCCATTGTGGCAATGTGTCTGGTGTTTCTCATCACTACCCAGCATCCGCTGCACGTTGCCTATGAACTTCTGACACACCCTACCATGATTCTGTGGAACTTTCTGCCGGCACTGCTTGCAGTGTTTCTGGTATATTTTGTGACAGGACGACTGTTGTTTTCCTCCCTGCTGCTGCAGGTGGTATGGATTTTGTTTGCCGTCAGCGACAAAATCAAAGTTTCCATGCGGCAGGAACCCCTGCTGCCCACTGACCTGACACTGGTCAAGGAAGCTCTGACCATCGTCAAGACATTTCCCGTCTATATGCTGGCACTCATTGCTGTTGGCTTCATCGCTGCCATTGCCATATTGGTTTTCAGCTTCATCCGCAGCGAAAAACAGCGTCCGCCTGTTCCTGCCCGTTTGATCGGCATTGTCTGTGTCATACTGGCTGCATTTGGTCTGAACACATTGATTTACGCTGACAAAGATCTGTACGACGGTTATCCCGTTGTGGAAAACCCTTATTTCCAGGTCAATCAGTACAATACCCGTGGGCTTGTCTATTCCTTCTTCCATCAGATCAACATCATGCGCCTACAGGCACCGGAAGGCTATGACAAGGCACTGTATGACGAACTGACTCAGGAACCCATCACTGCCGACGGACAATCTGCTCCCAACATTATCATGATCATGGGAGAAGCTTATTCCGATTTGAGTGAAAACGAACATATCAGCTTTGAAGGCTACACAGACCCCATGGCAAACTTCAAAGAACTCTGCGCCAAAGAAAACGCTGTCAGCGGTCATATTGCCGTTGCCAACTTCGGTGGCGGTACATCCAATACAGAATATGATGTACTCACAGGGCTGCCTACTCGTTTCCTGGATACGGCACTGCCTTCTTATAACTTTATCCATCATGAAATCGACGCACTGCCCTATCGGCTGTCACAGATTGGTTATGAAACCACTTCCATTCATCCTGGTTACGCATGGTTCTATAACCGTCAGAACGTATACCCGGATTTAGGCTTTGAAACCTGCTATTTCCTGGAAGATTCCTTCGATCTGGCAACCCAAGGCATCGGCGGCTATGTAAACGAAGAAGCCACCATGGATAAAATTCTTTCTGTGATGGATGAGCATATCTCCTCATCCGATGCGCCTTTGTTCTCCTTTACCGTCACCATTCAGAACCACGGTCCTTACGAAAAGAAATATGGAACATTGGCACAGAATTTCTCTACAGACGTGGAATTGACAGAAACAGAAACTGATCTATTGACCCAGTATTTCTACGGCATGACCGATGCAGACGAAGAATTGGGACGACTGGTGGAATATGCGGAAAACAGCGAAGAACCCATCATTCTGGTATACTTCGGTGACCATCTGCCGGGCTTCTCCAACGGTATGGAATTCTTCGATCTGCTGGATTATCCCAAAGATGCCAACGGCACACCAGAAGAACAGACTGCCGTTTACGAAACACCTTTTGTCATCTGGGCAAACGACAGCGCTGCACAGAAGTGCGGTTTTGCAGAAAACGTCGATGCAGCCGCATTGCCGGAAAACAATCTCATCAGCTCCTTCTATCTGGGGGCATTGACCACAGAGCTGGCTGGCATGGAGGGACTTTCACCTCTTTATGACATGCTTAATGACATGCGGAAAGAATACCCTGTCCTTTCTGATATGTACCATGTAGACGCTCAGGGCAATTATGTGCAGGAACTGCCGGAGGATGTTCAGGAACAGCTGGATACCCTCATTGGATGGCAATATTATATTTTGTTTGACCAAGTGCTTCCTGCCGCAGAGAACAGCCAATAAATACCCAAAAGCCGAAATTCCTTTTTAGGAACTTCGGCTTTTTTATTTTCCCACCCTTGTTCGGAAGAAAATACCATGCTATACTGGCATCAATCACATACAAAGGAGGAATCTTTATGGAAATTCTGCGTGAACACGCACAAACCATCATTGGTGATACACTGAAGCAGGTTCTGCCCCATGCCGCTGTACAGCGTGCTTTGGAAGGACGTACCTTTCCCGGAAAATGCATCGTCATTTCCATTGGCAAAGCCGCTTGGACCATGGCAAAAGCTGCTTCTGATTTATTAGGAAATACCATCGACCGTGGTGTTGTGCTGACCAAATATGACCACAGCCAAGGAGATATCCCTGGTTTTGTCATCGCCGAAGGCGGACATCCTTTGGTAGATGAAAACTCCATTGCCGGAACAGAGAAAATCCTTGCTGCTGTGGAAAACCTCACAGAAAAAGATACCGTCATCTTTTTGATTTCCGGTGGTGGCTCTGCATTATTTGAAAAGCCCGCTGGTTCTCTGACACTGGCAGATATGCAGAATGTAACAAATCAGCTTTTGGCATGCGGCGCGGAAATCACAGAGATCAATACCATCCGCAAACATCTTTCCGCAGTGAAAGGCGGTCGCTTTGCACAACTTTGTGCGCCCGCTTCCATCATTGCCATTGCCCTCAGTGATATTCTGGGAGATTACCCCGATGCCATTGCTTCCGGTCCTGCCACCGCAGACACCTCCACCTGTGCCGATGCCATGGCAGTGGTGGAAAAATACCATCTGGATTTTCCTCCTGCCGTTTTAAAACAATTACAGGAAGAAACCCCTAAAGAAATCACCAACTGCGAAATGCAGATCACAGGCAGCGTATCCCAGCTTTGCACCTTTGCCGCAAAAGCAGCGGAAAAACTGGGATATACCCCACTGACCCTTTCCACCATGCTGGACTGCGAAGCCAGAGAAGCTGGTCGTTTCTTGGGCTCCATGGCAAAAACTCTGGAAAAAGGCGAAGGTCTTGTGAAAGGTCCCTGTGCCATCCTTTGCGGCGGCGAAACAGTGGTGCATCTGACTGGCAAAGGCAAAGGCGGCAGAAATCAGGAACTGGCACTTGCTGCTGCTCCCTATCTGGAAGGTATGGAAAACGCCCTTGTGGCTGCTGTAGGTTCTGATGGCACCGATGGTCCTACAGACGCAGCAGGCGGTATGGTAGATGGCAGTACCATGGCAGCTTTGCGAAAGGCAGGGCTTTCTGTTGATGCTGTTCTGGCAGAAAATGACGCTTACCATGCTTTGAAAGCCGTAGACAGCCTGATTTTCACTGGTCCCACAGGCACCAATGTAAATGACCTGTATTTCCTGCTGTTCCGTCCATAAAACTTGATTCCACAAAAACAAAAATAGCCGAAATCCTTTTTTCAGGATTTCGGCTATTCTGTTTTTTTCTTGCACCGACAGCTTTTCCCCTCCATAGGATACAAGAGAATAACATAAGGAGGCATCTCCATGAAAGAGATCGCATCGAATTTCCTGCCGGACACCTGCGAAACAGAAACCACCATGGACTGCAACGCATGTGTCATCAAAAAAGTCGGTCTGGCACAAGCTTTTGTTCCTAGTCAGCCCTACCAGACACCATCTTCTGCCGAACAAAGTTTGATTTGCGGCACCGCTTTTTCTGATCTTTCCATGCCCTATGTCCAGGGCAGCCATATCAAACGCAATGCAAAGGAGGTCACCTCATGGAACGCGAAATGATGCTCCAAAAACTCATGGAATTGGATTTTCTGGCTGTGGATTTAGGTTTGTATCTGAACACCCATCCCACAGAAACAGAAGCCATCAACGCCTATAATCAGACCATCGAAGCCGCAGACACCCTGCGGATGAAATTTGAAGCGGCTTATGGTCCTCTGTGCTCCTTCCGCAGCTATGCCGCTGATACAGAAAACTGGCAGTGGAAAAACGATCCATGGCCTTGGCAGACAACAGCAAACCCCTCTATGGCTGGAAAGGAGTGCATGTAAATGTGGATTTATGAAAAGAAACTACAGTTTCCTGTAAAAATCACCCGCCCCGATGCCCGCATGGCAAAAATCATGATTGAGCAGTATGGCGGTTGCGATGGGGAATGGGGCGCTGCCCAGCGGTATTTGAGCCAGCGCTATTCCATGGTAACACCGGAAGCCAAAGCTACACTCAATGACATTGCTACAGAAGAATTGGGGCATGCAGAAATCATGGGCACCATCGTCCGCCAGCTTATGCAGGGTCTGACCAAAGACCAGATCATCGAAGGCGGTCTGGAAGCATACTATGTGAACCACGGCTTTGGGGTATATCCCTGCTCTGCCGCCGGTGTGCCCTTCTCTGCAGCTGCATTCCAGTCCAAAGGCGATCCCATCACAGATTTGTATGAGGATATGGCAGCAGATGCTGCCCCTTTGGAAGTGTAACCTTTCCAAAAAACAAAAAATGCCGAAAAACGGTATTTCCGCCTTTCGACATTTTTACTATCCTATCAAATTCTAAAACACAAATTTCATTTTTATTTCCAATTGCATTCCACATTCAAAACAGAAGCCGGTATGGAAATAAATTGAATATCAAACTTCAGACTTGGCTGCACACGGGTGCTGGCGCTATGTATTCGAAAACTGAATGCCCAATCGTTATCCATATAGATTTGAACGGTTGTTTTGCTCCCTTGTTTAAATCCCATGGAACGTATCTTCATGGGCGTGCTGGCATCAGGAATTTCAAAAGCAGATGCTTTCTCCCGGCTGGATCTGCCCAATGTGCCATGCAGATTGAATGTATGAATGGAAGTCATTTTCTTGCTGTCGTTGCTGACGATCTTATGATAATCTTTCATACCCACCAAATATTCAAACATTCTGATGGCAACTTCCGGCTCCCTTTCATAAGCCCTGTTTACCTCATCCAAAAAAGCTTTCAGCAGAGGAATATATACATCCCCTTCTTTATCATGCAGCTCTGACCATTTCGTACCAAGTTCTTTCTCTCGATTCAGCATCGCAAAAATGGGGCGGATGTCATCCCAATATTGTTTGCTGCAAGGGATACCATACCATTCCTTTCCAAAATCCAGAACGTGGCTTAACCTGCTGTGTTTGACAGCCGCATGGTTATGCTTGATACTCAGCCCCACTTCCCAAGGTATATCTTCCCGGTAAATGACAATATCGCGGACATCCCCATTTTCTCCTGCTTCATCTTTCTGAAAAGCAAGAAACAGCGTCCCTTGATTTTCTTTCATCAAAGGCTCAAGCCCTAAAACCATATCCACCGCTGCATCAGCAGAGAGGGTATACAATTCCCTTTTGTCCTGACTGATGGCATTCCATGCCCTTTTGTTGGCATCCAGACTGGAATTTGCCACAACACAGGTCTTTCTGACGACAGCAAGTTTTTTGTATAAAGCAGTCATCCAAGCATATTCATAGGCTCTTCCTTGGTCATTGCTGTTTGTGCTCATTTCTTTTTTCCTCCCGTCTTTTTGCCAACATCTATTCCAATCACCTTATCCCCTTCTCCCTGCAAAAACAGCTTGATAGCCGTTGCAATCTCATAAGCAAGGTTCACAGGGACAGCGTTTCCGATCATTTTATATGCGTTGTTTGTTTCTTTATAGAGGAACTGGAAATCATCAGGAAATCCCTGTATTCTGGCAATCTCGCGAATGGTCATTCGACGATAAAGGTGCTCACTGCCTTCCACAAAACGACAGTCATCTTTGCCAAATTTCTGCATTTTAGGCGCTTGTGGATGAAGCTGGCACTGACGCCCAGAAGCCTGTACAGTAAATGCCTGTTCATCCCACCCCTTCACTCTATTGCGGCTCATGAAGATAGGGGAAAAGGCACCTGTAAAATATTCGTTATTGTTCACCGCTTCAGGATTGTGATGATTCTTAGGACCTGCCGGTACAGCAGTATCCTGCAAATCCCAAATAATATCCCTTAAGGTAAGCTTGGCATCATCTTCCTCAGTGGAACCTTTTGGGAATACAAACTGGATATTCAGATCCTTGCGAAAACCGATATAGAAAACTCTTTTGCGTTCTTCTGCCACGCCATAATTTTTGGCGTTGACCAATGTCAGGGAAACATCATACCCAGCCTCCTCAAACATATGCAGGATATTCTGAACAGCCTCACTATGTCTGTTTGCCAGCATGCCGCTGACATTTTCCGCCAGGAAAAATTTCGGTGCAAACTCTTTCAGGAGCCGGATATAATCATAAAACAGTTTTCCTCTGGCATCTTCGATTCCTCTTAATGCACCTGCTTCAGACCAAGATTGGCAAGGAGGTCCGCCAATGATACCGTCCACCTCTCCATCAATATAAGGAGCAATATCTTCTTTGGTAACCTGCCGGATATCGCCTTCGATCAAATGGGTCTTTGGATGATTGATCTTAAATGTCTCATAAATGGTTGGATCAAACTCGTTTGCTACGGGAATATGAAATCCAGCCCGCTCAAATCCCAGATCAAGACCGCCGCATCCGGAAAATAAAGAAATTACATTCATACATTTTGCTCCTTGTCCATAAATTCTTCCAGCATTTTATCTGGAAGTCTCTGTGTACAGCAAAAAGAATTCTTCTTTTCATGAAGCATTCCTCTTGCCCCTTCAAACACTTCTTCGTTCTCATATCATAAAAGGTCGCATTATTATAGCATTCTTTGCTGTTTTTTTCAATCCGATTTCCGTCATGCGCCCTTGTGTACGCTGCATCTGCCATTTTCATAAATATTTTGGAGGGATGCTTTTTGTCCATTTTTTCATACAAAAAGCCGGAAGCTTTCGCCTCCGGCTGTATGTGCAGGTAAGTTGAGAACAGATTTGTTTTTATTCTGCTTTTGTTACAACATTTTCGCAGAAGTTCATCAGCATAGTTGCTACCTGTGCTCTGGTTGCAGTGCCCTGAGGTGCCAGAGTGGTTGCTGTCATACCGTTTACAATGCCGTTGGCATTTGCCCACTGCATTGCTTCCACTGCATAGCCGCTGATGGCAGCGCTGTCTGCATAGCCTGTCAGATCTGCTTTTTCTGTAACATCATAGCCTTTCATCTGTGCATAACGGTACAGGATTGCCGCCAGCTGTTCTCTGGTGATGGAATCGCCCAGACCAAATGTGCTGTCATCATAGCCTGCTACAATACCATTTGCATTTGCCCAAACAATGGCATCTGTGTACCACATATCTGCTTTCACATCTGCAAAAGGATTTACACCTGTGCTTTCAGGCTGTTTTTCCATGTTATAGAGAACCACTGCCAGCATTTCTCTGGTCAGAGGTGCATTGGGTGCGAACTGATTTTCACCTACACCATTCATCATACCGTTTTCCACCACATAGCTTACGCCTTTGTAGAACCAATCGCTTTCGCTGACATCAGAGAAAGCAACGGTTTCAGGTGTTGTGGTTTCTTCTGTTTTATCAGTTTCTTCTGTTTCATTGGTTTCTTCTTTATCTTCTGTTTTGCCTTCTTCCTTGAAGGTTACGGTCACTGTCACATCACAGTTTGCCATACGGAAGGTATATTCATTATCCTCGTCTTCTACCTTCTTCGCATCGATTTTGTCACCTTCCAGATCGACGATTTCGATTTTGTCCACCACATAGCCTTTGTCAGGTGTAATCGTCAGTGTGATTTTCTGGTCTTCGTCTGCCCAGTCATCGCTGACAGAAACAGTGCCGTTTTTCGGGTTGATGACTGTGATGTAGCCGTCATAGCTGTGGGAACCGCCGGAAGATTTTTTCTCAGCAGTGTATGTGAAGCCATCTGTTTCGTTTCCGCTTACTGCCAGTCTGTAGCCTGCCGGAACTTGGATTACATTGCGGATATCTTCTTTAGCGTTTACCGTTCCTCCGACTTCCAGAATGATTTTTTTGCCAGAAGGATCAAATTTTACGCCTGCTGCAAATGTACGCACTTCATCTTTAGAAACTGTAATTTCTTTTTCCAGATAAATTTCTTCTCCTCTCGCAGCAGCATCTTCCATGGCTTTTTCTAAAGAAACATATTCCACACTGCCGATTTTTGCAACAATCTCTTGTGTTGTTCCACTTTCATCGGTCTTAGGAACCCAATTACCGCTTTCATCTTTTACCGCATGGTTTTCTTCACCTGCATACGTTTCATCCACAGTTCCTTCTTTCTGTGCAACCAAGTCAGTACTTGTTACTCCAGATGTAGTCACACCATCTTTATTCAATCCGATAACCTGTACAGTTGCACTATCTCCATATCCGCCACAAATACCACCATTGACTTGGATCGTATCGATTGTACCAGAAATCACACTATTATAAATACCAATTGTACCAAGAGAACCAGTACTCGTTCCCCAGATACCGCCAACATTGGCGTAACCTTTTACTTCTGTATTGGTTGTAGAACAATTGATAAATTCTACTCTATGATTTGGACTTTTACTGGAAATCTGCCCAGCAAAACCACCAACACCATAACTAATGGAACTTTGTACTGTACTATCTGAAATATGAATATTGTCGATGGTTGCATTTTGCTGGATTAAACCCGCTAATACACCAATATAGCTAGCAGTACTCTTGATTTCGGCATTATCTATTTTCAAATTCTTTATTGTTACATTTTGAATTGTGCCAAATAATCCACCTCTGTATTCTTCTTCAACATTCATTCTTAAATTAGTAATCTTATGTTCTTGTCCATCAAAAATAGAATTCTGATAGGGCAAATCTTCTCTGCCAATCTGAGTGAAAACAACATCCTGAGGCAAATCAATATCTGCAGTCAACACAATTTCTTTCGGAATATTTTCATTATCCCACTCTGCTACACAGGAAAGCCACTGCAGTTCCATAGGTGTAGAAATTTCACAAATACCATTAACCACTTCTGGATATCCCGTGATTTCTCCATTGTTTGTAATGTGTAATGGATATTCTACAAAACCACTTTCTGTTACATTCAAAACGCCTTCATTGGTCATCTTGCCATCTAAGCGCAAAATACCTTCTACAGTTAAAGCGGCACCACTTGAAATATCAAGGGTAGAACCTTGATTCAGTTTTAAATCATCTCCAGCAGGAATCACTATGTTGGCACCGATAGTAATATTTTTAGGATTTTCAACAGGATTGCTTAAAGCCTGTACCAACTCATCGTAATTATATACAGTCAGTGTCTCAGCATCTTGATATTCTTTTACTACATATGTACCGTCGCTCTGCCGTTCAACAAAGCAATTGGAATCTAAATAATCCTGATTAGGTTCATGTCGGAAAGTTCCTCCAAATATTTGGATACTTCCATTTTGAAATATTTCAAACTCATTTCTTGCACCATTACAAGAAAAATTCCCGCCATAAATGAAAATCTGACTATTTCCTGCAGGTGCAATGGCATAATCTGTTTCTGACACAACACTGACACTTTTTCCTGCATCCGGTTTAATGATAAGTGTTGCGTTTTCAAACATACTAATGGCATTCATGTATGCATCCCCTGCACCACTACTACCACCAGAATGTATCTCTCCACCTGTTATTGTCACATCGCCCTTAGCATTAATTGCTCGACCAAAACCAGAACTACCAGTTTCACTCAGGACTCTTCCACCATTAATATAAGTTTCACTCCCTATTTCTGTGTAGATAGCATGTCTATTATAGCTTTCAATGGTACCGCCATTGATCGTTGCTATCCCATTATTCTCCAGACCACTTCTTGCCTTTAAACACACCCCTGTGCCATCATAATTGCCATTAATTGTAACTGTAGCACCTGGTTTATTGCAAATAGCCATTCCCTGACTTTTTGCTCCACTGTCAACTCCAATTACAGACCCATTTTCAACAGTCAGAGTCCCATTATTTTCAATAACATTTTCATTAACACTAATGCCCAAGGTAAATTCGCCTAAATCTAATTTAATGTTTTTATCAGCCGGAATCACAAGTGTTGCACCCAATGTGATATCCTTCGTCAACTGAATGGTCGTTTCCTCACCAGTCTGCGCATTTGACACAGCTTGCTTAAGTGTAGTTTCATCCTCAACTTTCACCACACCATTTTTCGCAGTAACTCCCATAGTTGCCATTACCATTGCTGGCTGGATTTCTGTCATCCCTACAGCATCTTTTTCTTCCTTTACCGCATTTACAGGTGTTTCTTTTGGTGTATCAATACCGTCAACTTCCCCCTCAGGTTCTGTTTCCGTTGTTGTTTCTACAACTGTTCCTGCTTCGTTCATGCTGCCATCTTCCGCCATTGCTACATTCGGTACTGCAGTCAATGTCATAGACAGTGCCATAAAACAAGGCAATACTTTTCTCTGGATCTATATTAAATAAGTGGACACGATTTATAAACAGATGTACCATAATACTA